>ENA-UOYA01003838-UOYA01003838.1-activated-sludge-metagenome-genome-assembly--contig:-NODE-3838-length-13111-cov-9.414216_pt1 | contig 13111 bp, 8 predicted proteins | sample MGYA00238163_ERZ764804 | MGnify/ENA primary metagenome ERZ764804 (study PRJEB28919, sample SAMN05720223) | activated sludge metagenome | isolation source: Anaerobic digester | place: Hong Kong...
GTGATTTTTTCGCTGATTCGCTGACTGCTGACTCGCTGATCTCTATTTTTCGAGGAGGCGCTCGATGCCAACGCAAACATTGTTTGAAAATGCGGAACACAAGAATATTCTGCTAGAGGATTTCACCTCTGGCGAGATGGTGCAAGCGAATCAACACATCATTGTCCATAATGGGCGAGGAATGTTACTCGATCCCGGCGGGCACAAGGTCTACTCTGAAGCCGTGGGCGAACTCGCGACCGTGCTGCCCTTGGGCGCCCTGGATTACATCTTCTTCTCCCACCAGGATCCCGACATCATCGCGGCGGCCAACGGCTGGCTGATGATCACCAATGCCAAAGGACTCCTGCCCCAGCCGTGGATTCGCTTCATCGCGCACTTTGGCGTAGATGACCTGGTGGTCAACAATATCATCCCCATCCCAGATAAGGGAATGGTCGTGGATCTCGCCGGCGCCCGGCTAAAGTTGTTGCCGGCGCACTTCATCCACTCGGCCGGCAACTTCCAGATCTACGACCCGGTCTCCAAGGTCCTTTACTCCGGCGACCTCGGCGCGTCGCTGGGCCAGACCTACGTCAAAGTTACCGATTTTGACGATCACATCCAATACATGGCCGGCTTTCATCGCCGCTACTTCCCCACCAACAAAGTACTGCGGCTCTGGGCCGACATGATTGCCCCCCTGGACATTGAAATCATCGCCCCCCAGCACGGAGCGATGATCATGGGCAAAGAGAATGTCCAGCGGTTCATTCAATGGGTGCGAGAATTGGATTGCGGACTTGACCTGATGGAAAAAATTTATCGCCTGCCTGAGTGAGAACGATGTCAACACAAGCGCAGATTTTGGTCGTAGACGATGAAGCCGTCATGCGCACAGGATTGGAGCAGATCCTGACTTCCGCGGGACACGCAGTGACGACAGCGAGCAGCGGAACGGAGGCCCTGGAAGTCTTGCGCGGGCGCCGTTTCGAGATGCTCATCACGGACCTGCAAATGCCCGGCATGGATGGCTTTGAGCTGCTCCAGGCGCTCAAACAGCAGGGGGCTCAATTCCCCGTGCTCGTGCTCACCGGCCACGGGACCATGGAAACGGTGGTGCAGGCGCTGCGCTATGGCGTGAATGACTTCCTCAGCAAGCCCTATCATCCTGAGGAATTGCTCTCCATTGTGGAGCGCGAAGTAGCGCGTTACCGCCGCAGCCTGCCACCAGGAGCGGACAAAACATGGGAGCTCCGACTGTCGCCTCAGGTGCTGGATCGTCTCGACGACACCCTGGCGCAGCTCCGCGCCGAGGTGAACGCGCGGTGCGTGCTGTTGCTGGAGAGCGGCGGCGCGGTCATAGCCGGCAAGGGCGCCCTCCAGGAGATCAATGTGAGCGCGCTGACTGCCTTGATCGCGGGGGATTTCGCGGCGACCGCCGGGGTGGCCTCGCTTTTGGGGGAACAGGACGCCTTTCGGCTGAACTATCACCAGGGGGAAACGTACAGCGTCTATTCGGCGCAGGTCCTGCCGACAATCTTCCTGCTCATCATTTTCAGTCAGGAGATCAAGTTGGGGACGGTGATGTATTATGCGCGTCGAGCCCTGGAAAAGGCGCGGGAAATCCTGCCGCCGGCACCCCTTCCCGTTCCATCCTCGGCGCCGGCAGCGACGTCCGACCTCTCGCCGGCCCCTGTCCCCCCGGCCCCACCCGAGGCCGCCGTCGCAGCGGAGACGGAAACGTCTGGCGCGGAGCTTTACTCGCTGGATCAAATCATCGAACAGGGGCTGCTCGCGCCGGAACTGTTAGACGTGCTGGACGAACAGCTCAACCAGATGTGGAAAGAGGCATAGCGTCGTGCGCTCCCCATTTCACTCAGGCCATTAGCGTCTCAGTAAACCCCCACGCATCCGCAAACTCTTTCCATCCCCCTGCAAGAAAGGCCGCTGCACCGTGGGTATGAAAAGTCCCCTGGCGCTGAAACCAGGGGACTGCGAGAGCTAACCGGCGTTGTCTGCGCCTTCCGCGAGTCTCAATAGTGCGTGACCACTTTCGTGCCCACCGGCGCCCAGTTGTAGAGCCACTGCGCATCGGGCGTGCGCATGTTCACACAGCCATGGCTCATCGGCGTGCCAAAGTTGTGGTGCCAGTACGTGCCGTGGATCCCATATCCGCGATAGAAATACATCGTGTAGGGCACATTCGGCAGATAATAGCCCGGCCCCGACATCGTGGTGGAAAGATATTTGACGTAGATGGAGTATGTGCCCACCACGGTGGGAGTGCGAGAGGTGCCGGTGGAGACGACGGCCGTGAAAACCGGCGTCTGTCCGACATAGGCCGTGAGGGTTTGCTGGCTGAGGTTGATGTCAATCCACTTCTCGCCGGGCGCGCCCTGAACGGGCGCCGGGGATGGCGTGATCGGCGGGACGCCGCCTCCCGCGCCGGGGATCACCAGGCGTTGCCCCACGTAAATGAAGTCGGAAGACAACCCATTGGCGGTGCGAATGGCCGCCGCGGTGGTGCCATACCGCAATCCCAGCCGGAAGAGATTTTCCCCAGGCTGCACAATGTGGATGCCAGTCGTCGCCGGGGTCGGCGCCGGAGCCGGGGCGGGCGCAGTTCCCGCGTCGGGAAGGGTGAGGCTCTGCCCCACATAAATCCACGAGCGCGTGGTCAGCCCGTTCGCTGCCGCCAGCGCGTTCACGCTGATGCCGTACCGTCGCGCGATCGCGTACAGCGTGTCCCCTGGTTGCACTACGTAGGAAGTTCCCTGCGCAGCTGCCGGCGTCGCCAACACCAGCAGATTCACCAACACCATGACCGGCAATACCCACTTCCACGCCTTCAACACGACTTTCCTCGTCCCCCGCATCATAGATGACCCCCTTTGAAAATAGTAATCAGTGAGCCGTGAGTTGTGACCATTTCTCCGAAAATGGCTCGCGGATGGCCACGGATTTCACAGATCAGAAAAGGTGCCGCGAACTTCAATTCACTCTCAAGCCGCCCCGGAATGAATGCCGGGGCCAAAAGGTCAAGTTCACTAAGGGATTTTGTCTCTCACTGCCACTCTGAGTATAGCAAATTCTTGCCATAAGCACACTACAATTGCATTACAAAATAGTACAAAAAGCGTCACCAGGAGACAAAAAACCCGCCGCCGACGTCACACCCCCGCACGGAAAAAAAACGGGCTGGCAACCTCCCGTCGCCAGCCCGTGGGGTGCGCCTCAGCGCCGCACCCACTTCACCGCGTCGAAGGAAATCAGCCGGGAAAGGCGCGGTTCGTAGGTCACGTCCGCCAGCGAGACATATTCAGAGCCGCCGCCGTTAAAGGTGTACGTGCCCAGAGAAACCCACCGTCCGCCGTTCGCCGATTGATTCACGATCTTGAGCGTGTACTGGCCTGACGCCACCACCCAGTAGCGAGCGTTCGCGGTGGTCGTGTAGCGATCGGGGATGTAGACAAAGACCTCGTAGCGGCCCGCCGTGAGAGTAGGATACCAGCGTGCCCAGTTGTAGTTGGGGCGATTCTGGTCGTTGTTGTAGGTCCAGTACTGCCGACCATTGTAGCCTTCGTTGACGGTGCGCCATCCCGACGCCGCGCCGCCGCGCACAAAGCCGGCGTCCTTGTCATCTACGATGATCGCCGTCGTGTCGTCCCCGCCGTTGGTCGGGAACCAGGTGAGCTGCGCGACCGCCTGACCGGCGTTCTCGTAATATTGCAGCTCGATAGCAACCGGCCCACCGGGGAGGTAGATGTCGCCCTGATACGTCGTGGCCGCCTGATCGTGCCAGGCGTCAATCAGCAGATGGCCATTGACCCAGAGCCGCGCGCCGTCATCCACCGTGAGCTTGAAGCGGGTCATCCCCGCGGCGATGCTCGTCGTCTGCGTCCACCGCACGGAGAAATAATCCGTCCCGACGGTGCCCGGCGCCGGGGAAGCCGCCCCCCAGTTGAAGTTCAGCGCCGCGTCCGTGCGGACCAGCGCCGGCGTCCCGCTCAACGACATGTTGTTGAAGTATTCGCCGCGCCACCCGGCCCCCGTCCCATCCAGCAAGGCCCAGCTGAGCCTGGCGACCGCCTCACCGCCGTTCTCGTAATACTCCACGACCAGATAGTGATGCCCGGAGTCCAGATAACGATCCACGGTGAAGGTCTGTGCGGGGTGATCGGTCCACTTATCCAGCAGCAGCGTGCTGTCAATCCACAGACGGATGCCGTCATCGCTGGTGACCGTAAAGCGGTAATTGCCGGGGGTCACGTCAATGTAGCGCGTCCAGCGCGCGGAAAACTGATCGGCGTTGATCACGCCGGCCTGCGGAGACCCCGTGCCCCAGTCATGGTCGAGATTCTCCTCCTGACGGGTGAGCGCCGGCGTCCCCGAAAGGGTGGGATTGTTCCAATACGAGGCGCTCCAGGTCGGATCGCTGTGCATCGGCAAGATCGGCCCCTGCGCCAACACCGGTCCGCTAAACAGCAGGACCGCCAACACCAAGGTGATTTGCAAAACTCGCTTGCCCATCGCTTTCCTCCTCTCTGCAAGATGGCTCAAAGACTCCCTACGTGTAAACGTGCGCCCGTGCAAACGTAGAACGTGGGAACGCGCATGGCACCGAGTATGACTTGCCACCCAGTGCCTGGCAATGCCACTTGCGCCCTCACGCCCCAGACATGGCCCGTGGCGTACATCTTTTTAACGTCGCCAGTTCGCCGCACGTTCCCAGAAAAGGCCGCGATGAGAATTACGAACAGGTGAAAGACAGGTAACAGTAGCGCTACAACGCCACACAACTTCGGGAGATCAGGTGATCACGGCCTGGCACAGCAGCGGGAGGAAATCCATGAGAATTCGTGGCTCCAACAGGGAAAGGGCACGATCAGGGAAAGGCAGCAGCGAGCAGTCGCCATCTCTGCTCGCTGCTGCCTCCCCGCCTCTCACATTTGCGTGCTTACCCAAACAGGATTAGCGCGAGTGAGACATTCTCAAATCCGGTGGAGCCGCAGCCCGGCCCGGTCTCTTTAGCTCTCCGTGATGACCACGGACGTCATGGCGTCACCCTGGCGGATCGCGTCTACCACCTCCATGCCGGCGACGACCTTGCCGAAAACGGTGTGTCGGCCGTTGAGATGGGGCTGCGGACTGTGAGTGATGAAGAACTGACTGCCGTTGGTCCCCGGACCGGCATTCGCCATCGAAATCACGCCCCGCTCGTGCGTCAGCGGGTTGTCCTTGAACTCGTCGGCAAAATGGTAGCCGGGACCGCCGCGCCCCGTGCCGGTCGGGTCGCCGCCCTGAATCACGAAATTGCTGATCACGCGATGGAAAGTGACGCCATCGTAAAACCCCTCGCGGGCCAGGAACACGAAGTTATTGACCGTTTGCGGCGCATACTGAGGATAGAGCTCAATTTCAATCACCCCGCGCGGGGTCGTGATCGTCGCATGATACTTTTTAGCGGGATCAATTTGCATTGCTGGAGGCGTATGCCACTGCTTCATGATAGGCTCCTTTTGAATGAATGACTCTCGCATTATAACACGAGTATGGAAAGGAGTATGGAAAGCGCTGAGCCGGTTGGTTAGTCAAAACAAGTTTGATTTGTAACCGCTTCTACCAGGAAAGTCTAACCATCTGACCATATAAAGTCTGTTTTCAGTTAGTGATGGGGTAGTGAACAATGAGGGAACAAATCACTGGATGACATCACGCCACAACTTCAACTCAAAGTCGCCACGCCAGGCTATACCCCCTTCGGGCACGGGTGATAGGAGTGTCCCAGAACCAAATTGAGAATCCTATGCTTACCCATTGCTCGAATGCCTCAGGGCTCAGCAACCCACAGCTCTGTGATAAGCACGGCATCGCGTCCGTCCGCCGTCAGCAGACGAGGCCCTTCAGGCGCGTAGAGCCCGGCGACGAGGCGGTAACGTCCCGGCGCCAGGTCGGGGGGCAGGGACAACGTTCGCTCATCGAGCACGATCTCGCCGGGGAGCCAGCCAGTAGTGGGACGGCTCCACTGTACGGGTTCGCCATCCGACTGGGTGACCGGATAGCCGGAGTCGTCCTGAAGATGCACGAAAACGCGCAGCGCCGTGTCCAGCTCCGCCTCGTCCCGCCAGACAAGGGTCACCGTGAACGGCTCTCCGGCATGGAGAGGCATTTGATAAGGCGTGAGCTGCACTCCGACCAGGGTGACGCTAGCGCCAAGGCGCGTATCGAGAGACACATCGAGGGGGGGAACCGTCCACAGCCTCTCCGGTGCAGTCAGAGACAGGCTGCCGATGGCAGCGGTCGATTCCATCGAGGCGCATGACGCTCCGGAAAGCGCACAGAGCCGAAGGTCGAGCCGGTACGAGCCGGTTTCGAGGCGGGCCGGCAGCCGCAGCGTGTGCTGGCCACGCCAAACGTCCCCCACCTGCCATTGCGTCGTGGGAAAGTCCTCATGCACGAGGGGCAGAGTCGCCAATGGGAAGGAGGCCCCGTTGGCGGCTTCAAGCGTCAGTTGCGCCCGGAGGTCAGCCTGCGGTGAGGCCGCAGTCTCCCAGGCCAGCTGCAGCTTCAGGGGATCACCAGGATGCGCCTCCGATGCGCCGATCGAAGCCCACACCAGGCGCACCGGACCAAGCAGCGCGGACATCCGCTCGGCTTCCGGGGCGAGGGTCTCGACGTTGAAGGGCGTTCGGGGGTGTGTGATTTCGATCTCGCCCAGGATGACCCGAGGTCCCACAGCCTGGTCGCCGGCGTAGGCCGTGTAGGTGAACTGCGATCGGGCATCGAAAACTTTCAGCGCGAGCGTGTAGCGACCCGGCGGCGTCCCGATCTTGGGCCACAGGTCGAAAAGCAAGACGGCGACTTGATCGGGAGGCCAGTTGGAGGTCTGGGACGGCGGCGGTTTGTACACGGTTGGGGCGTAGGGGAAATCTATCCACACTTCGCCGGCAGCATCGAGCAGCTCGGGGTAGATCACATAGTCCGGCCCGCCGGGGACGACATCCTGAACGTAAAGCGTCAGGGCAAGGGGAGCGTCAGCCCGTGTCGTCACGGCAAAAGGCTCGTATCCCAGGAGCCGCAATTGGTGATCGAAGACGAGGTCGGTGGAAACGCCTACGCCTTGCAGGCCCCCTCCCTGCAAGCGATGGACGCTCAACGGCGACTCAACGGCATCCAGTAACCCGGTTTTCAACAGGACGAGCGCGACCGGGAAAAGCAGCCAGCGGGCGGAGAGCGCCTCAGACGCTGCGACCGGCGCTTCGGTCCTGCTGCGCCGCCCGAATCGTTCGACGAGGACGAGCGCCAGCGCACTCAACAGCGAGACGAGCGTCGCCGCCACCCGCAAGGGCGTTGTCCCGAACGCGATCTCGACGAGGTGCGCGCCCGCCGGTACCGGCAAGGAGATCAACCCCTCGGGGGTAGTAGGGAAGGTCGGCTGAGATATGCCATCCACGCGGGCCTGCCAGCCGGGATAGGCGAAGCGATTGAAGACGAGGTGAGCCGCCTGCGGGAGGTCAAGCCATACCTCTCCTGTAAGCGGGGTGGTAGTCTCGGTGAAGACGTCCGTCCCTTCAGGCAGGGATTCGCGATCGAGGAATGTATCGGCGGGCGTCGCCGGCAACGCTTTGACGGTCACGGGCAAGAACTCGCCCGCAGATGTCGTGCCGATGAGTCCGGCCAGCTCTTGAGCGCGAATGTCGGCGGCGCCAGGGTGCAGCGGATTGGCGCAATATCGCGGGGTGAGCCAGAAAAGGTCCCCGACGATCAGGGCCGATATAGCGAGGACGCCCCAAACTGTCTGCGCTTTGCCTCGGGGAATGAGGTCTGTCGCGCCTGCGGCGAGGAGCGCCAGACAGAGCGCCGCCGGACTGAGCAGCCGCCAGGGGAACTCAGTCAGCTGAAGAAGGGGGAAGGTATCCCACACCGGCCGCGACAGAGCCGTCATCAGAAAAGCATAGCCGGCGAGAGCCGCCCCAAAGAACGCTACCTGACGTCGTTGGCGGCCCGTTTTCAGCCACATCACCCCCAACACGCCGGGCAGACCGCAGAGCACGGCCAGCAGCCCCAACGTCCGCGGGGGCGATGGATTCATGAGGTCCAGGAACACCGGGCAGTATGACAGGAACAGCTCACCCGCGGAGAGGAAATGGTTCCAGTATGAGAAGGGGAAGCCAAATGCCAGACGATCCAACTGCACAACACTCCGCTCCAGAATCGCGGGGACCCAGGAGAAGGCTGCCAGTCCCATCCCCAGAGCCAGCGCCCCCAGCGGCGGGACCAACCGCCGAATGTAGTCCCGGCCAACGCGGAATACCCGCCCCTCCATGGCCTCCACAAGCACGTACAGTCCCAGGAGCGGCGTCGTGATCATGGCGAAGATGTTGTGGGTGAGCAGAATCGCGGCATAGCTCAGGGCCGTGAGCAGGACCCACTTCCGACCGCCATGGCGGGCCAGCCGGCCAAGCCCCCAGAGCGCCAGCGGCAGCAGAGGCCAGGCAAAGGACTCGGAGAGATTGCCGCGAAACAGGGTGTCGTAGGCCTGGTAGGGAGCGTACATGTAGGCGACGGCGGCAACGAGGGCGGCAACCGCGCTGAAGTGCTCGCGCGCAAACCGGTACATTGCCAGTCCGGAGGCCCACAGGCTCAAGGCGAAGGTTAGACGCACTCCGACATTCAGCCCCCCGCCCAGCCTTCCCAGCAGAACGACGACGTAGTACGGGAGCTGGGGCAGGTAGTTGAACAGGGGATAGCCGTATCCAAGGCCCATATCAGGCGCCCAACGGCTGTAGAGAATCCCCTGGCGCAACAGGAGATCGAGCTGTGCAGCGCGCAAGAGGTGGAATCCGACGTCATCGGAACAGGGGAGGCTGGGGCCCAACATAGGCCGGGCCGCCAGCGCCCCCAATGCCAGAACCGTGAGAATCGCAAGGATACCGGATTCGTGTTTGTGCATGACCCACCGCGCTCATCGCCCCTCGGCGTGATGGCAAAATTATACCTTACCCCCGGCGTTCAGCAACCGAAAAGCGCCTTGCCTCGACTTGAGAAGCCGCATGTCGGACGCGAAAGACAGAGACGCACAAGGCAGGCTCCAAGCGCAAAAAAGGCGAAGGCTTGACATCCTCCCTGGAAAGCCTTCTAATCTAATGGATCTGCGTTTTTGGTGTGTTTTCGGCATGATGACCGAGATACAAACATGCCAGGATCTCGAGGGAGTCCTGGCATGTTTGCAACCAGGGGATATTACTTCAGCAGCCCCACGCGCGCGTTGAACTCCGTGATGAGCGCGTCAATCTCGCCCACCTGCCCCTGGAAGCTCGTCCAGTAATCCGGCTGATACCACTGCTGCTGGATCTCGGCATAGGTCTTGCCCTGCTGCTCCACCCAGGTGTAGTACTTGAGATTGTGGATGCGCTTGCGCTCCGGGTAAGTCAGTTCCAGCATGTTGTCGGTGGACTGTCCCAGGATGTAGCGCGCGTAATCGGCGGCGGCATCGGTCAGAGTGTACTCGCCGTGCTCCTCGTGCAGCTCGCGCAGGCGGCTCTGATAGAGCTCCATCGAGTCGGTGAGCACCGTGACGATGACGTCCTCGTGCCCCAACTCGAACCAGCGGGCCGCTTTGATGGCGCTGAGAATGTTGGCGACGCCGGAAATGCCGATCAAATCCAGCTGCGCCACCAGGCTCTCCGGCACCCCTTGCTTGATCAGATACGCGCGGCCCGCCGGCTCATTGAACAGGCGGATGAGGCGAAGCGTCGCCTCATCATCAATGGCCGTGACGGCGTCGGTGTTCTTGACGTTGTGAATCCATGGCACATGCTTGTCGCCGATGCCCTCGATGCGATGTCCGCCAAAGCCGTTGCGCAGCAGGGTGGGGCACTGCAGCGCCTCGCTGGCCACGATGCGGCTGGAGGGGAACCGTTGCTTCAGATAATCGCCGCAGCCGATGGTGCCCGCCGACCCGGTGTTAGACGTGATGCCAAAGAAGGTGTCGTGAGGCCCTAACACCTGCGCCAGCACTTCCTCGATGGCGTGACCGGTAATCTCGTAGTGCCAGAGATAGTTGCCGAACTCCTCGAACTGATTGAAGATGAAGATGTCATCGCCGCGCTCGCGGGTGAGCTCGTGACACTTGTCGAAGATCTCCTTGACGTTCGATTCGCAGCCAGGGGTAGCGATGGTTTCATCAGCCACTTTTGCCAGCCACTCAAAGCGTTCGCGGCTCATTCCCTCCGGCAGGATGGCGATGGATTGACAGGCCAGCAGCGCCGAGTCGTACGCGCCGCCGCGACAGTAGTTGCCGGTGGACGGCCAGACGGCCTTCTGCCGGGTAGGATCGAACTGCCCGGTCACCAGGCGCGGCACCAGACAGCCGAACGCGGCCCCCACCTTGTGTGCGCCGGTAGGAAACCATTTGCCCACCAGCACCACAATGCGCGCCTCGACGCCGGTGAGCGCCGACGGCAGTTCGAGGTAATTCACGCCGTCAAAACCGCCGCCGTGAACCACCGGTTCGTTGTGCCAGGTGATGCGGAAGAGGTTGCGCGGGGTGATGTCCCACAGGCCAATGCTCTTGAGCTCGGCCTTGATGACGTCAGGAATCAGCGCCGGATTCTTCTGCTGCGCGAAGGTGGGGATGATGATGTTGCGCTCACGCGCGCGTCGCACAGCGTTCTCCATACCCTCAGGGACAATTGTCAAATCAATCATGATATCGAACCTCCTGGTGAAATGGGTTAAACGTAGCAGACAACATGATACTATGCCGGCGGTTTTCGCCCTTCCTATTCCTCCTGATGCGACGCGGGAGCCACGGCATGGTGTTCATATTCGCGCTCAATGCGTTTGACGTTGCGACGCAGCCACGAGACCGCCACCGGCTCATAGCGCCGACACAGCAAGACCGAACAGGGCGCCTGATTCGCGATCCAGTCGTCCACCGAGCCAAACAGCCGCGTGCGGGAGGCCCATTCTTCAGAAGCCCCCAGGACAATCAGCTGATACGGCTGTCGCTCCGTCTCGCCCAGCACGCCGGTTTGAACCGTCTTGGCGCTGCGGGCGAGGAGCGTGAAGTTGGGCGGGACGGCCCCCAACACCCCTTCGATGATCTCCTGCAACCACAGGGTCTGGTCTTCCAACTCCTCCGTGTCCTCCTCATCCACGCCGCCCTTGAGGATGCGCAGCGCGGTCACCCGCGCTTTTTCGGCCTCGGCCAGCTCATACGCCAGGCGCAGCGCCATCCGCGAATGCGGCCCTCCGCCCACCGGCACCAGAATTCGCCGCAGCGGTTGGGTCAGCAACCCACGGTTGAGCAACACCGCCACATTGGTCGGCGCTTTTTGCAGGACCAGGTTAATGGGATTCTCTATTAGCTGCGCCGGGGTCAGCGGCCCAGGCCACCCCATCAGCAAGAGATTGACGTTGCAATGCCGCCCGACCTCATCCAGAATTCCCTCAGCGACGCTCGGCGCCGCGCGCACCTTGGTGTAGACCGCGATATTGCGTTCCAGCAATGTCGCCACGGCACCTTGTAACAACGTCCGTTGCTCCGGGCTGAGATCCCGCGCCAACCGGCGCGCCGTGCGCGCCGAAAGGCGTTTGGGATCAACATTGACCGTCAACACGCAGATGTAAGGGTCCACGGTCGCCTCAGCCAGAATCCCCGCGACATACACGAGGCCCCTGGCGGTCTGCGGATTGGCCACCGAGACGACAATGCGTTCCTTGCCCAGCTCCGGCTCCCCAAAGCGACGCCGCGCGGGCAAGCGGCGCGCCACGCGCGGCTCTACATAGTACACCACAGCGAACAGCGCCAACACCCCCGCCCCAAAGGCCAGAGCGCGGGGATCCGCAAAAGCGATGATCAACACACAGGCCAGCCCGGCCGCGTAAGCTGTGAAGGGGAACCACGGCACTTTGAAGGGGCGTCGCAGGTTCGGGTAGCGCTTGCGCAATCGGATCATCGAGAGGCTGCCCCAGAACAGCACAAACAGATAGCCGCTGCTGGAGATGTAGCTGAGGAAATCCACCAGGCCAATCGCCGCGATCAGCGCGCTGATGGCGCCAATGATGAAGATCGCTACCCACGGCGTGCGGAAGCGGCTCAGTTTGGAGAACACCGTGGGCCAGACGCCATCGCGTCCCAGCGTGAAGGCCTCACGGGTAGCGCTGAGCATCGCCGAGTTGACGGAAGTGAGCGTGGCGATCATGCCGGCCACGGCCATCATCGGCACGCCCCAACCGGGGATGAAATGCTGCACGGCATCGGTGAGCGCCGTCTCCGAACCCGCCAACTGCTGCCAGGGAACCGTCCCCAACGTCACCAGGCTCACCGTCACGTAAATGATCGTAGTCAGCGTCAGGCTGAGGAGAATCCCACTGGGGATGTTGCGATCGGGATTGCTCACCTCCTCGGCATCGTCAGCGATCACTTCGAAGCCCACATAGGCGTTGTAGACCAGCGCAATCGTCGCCAACATGCGGGAGAGATTCGCCCAGACACTGTGATGGACGAAGATCGTCTCCCCCGCGATGAAGGTCTCCCAACGGAAACCCGCCGGATGGACGAACCCCGCGATCACGTAGATGACGAACGCCGTCAGCAGGATGCCGCCCAGGACAATCTGCGCATTGCCCACCTTGGTGACGCCGAAGAGGTTGAGCGCCATAAACAGGAGGACCACAGCCACCGCCGCAGGGACGATGGGCAAACCGGGGATGAAGAGTTGCAGCGAATACGCGAAACCTACCGCCGACAGTGCGGCATAGAAGGTGCTGGAGAGGCAGTCCATCGAACCAACGAGATATGAGAGGAGCCCGGTGCCATACGCTTCGCGGACATAACTCATCGCGCCGCCGGCCACGGGATAAGCCGTTGCCAGCTCGCAGTAATTAAGCGCCACGGCGTAACTCAGTAGCCCCCCGATCAGCAAGGCCAACACCGCTGCCGGGCCGGCCAGGCCAGCGGCGTGGCCGGTCAGCACAAAGATCTCCGCGGCGATGGTGCCGGCGGTTCCTAACATCACCACTTGAACCAGGCTCAACTGACGCCTTAGCTTACGTTTGCTCATAGAAAACGAGCCTCTTGCTCCCTTTCGAAAAATTTTGGCCTGCCCTATTCGGCGAACAG
>ENA-UOYA01003840-UOYA01003840.1-activated-sludge-metagenome-genome-assembly--contig:-NODE-3840-length-13107-cov-47.648560_pt1 | contig 13107 bp, 11 predicted proteins | sample MGYA00238163_ERZ764804 | MGnify/ENA primary metagenome ERZ764804 (study PRJEB28919, sample SAMN05720223) | activated sludge metagenome | isolation source: Anaerobic digester | place: Hong Kong...
TGTACATGTATACAGCAACCAATCCAACCCCTCCTGAGCCAGCTTGCTAATCAGGCGGCGACTTCCAGTTGCTGGCTGCGCGGCAGGTTGCGCTCGCGCAGCCCGAAGCAGACGTTGTCGCGCACTGTCAGCCAGGGGAACAGGGTGTAGCTCTGGAACACCATGCCTCGGTCAGCCCCCGGGCCGTCGATGCGCTTGCCATCAAGCAGAACCTCGCCAGAGGACTGCTTGTCGAGCCCGGCGACGATGCGCAAAAGCGTGCTTTTGCCGCAACCGGAAGGGCCGAGGATGGTGATGAAATCGTTCTCGGCAACGTCGAGATCGGTCGCCTGTAGCGCTACTGTGGGGGCGCGGCCAGTAGCTTCAAAGGTGCGGGAAACGCCCCGGACAGAGAGGATGTTCATGCGCCTACTTTCCCAGCGCCGCCCAGGGGAAAAGCCTGCGGTTGACCAGCTTGAACAGCAGATCGCTGACCAGGCCGATCAAGCCGATCACGATGATGCCGAAGATGATCTGATCGGTGGCCAGCAGCGCCTGACTATCGGTAATCATGTGGCCGATACCGCTCGACGCGCCGATCAGCTCGGCAACGATCACATAAGTCCAGGCCCAGCCCAGCACCATGCGCAGGATTTCGGCGATCTCCGGTGCCGCACCCGGAATGAGCACGCGCCGCACCAGACTGGAATCGGTCGCACCCAACGTGTATGCGGCTTCCACGAGGTCACGCCGGGTGTTGCCGACGACCACCGCGATCATCAGCACCAGCTGAAAGAACGAGCCAATGAAGATCACCGCCAGTTTTTGCGCCTCACCAATGCCTGCCCACAGGATCAGCAGCGGAATGAACGCCGACGCTGGCAAGTAGCGGGCAAACGAAACGAAGGGCTCGAAGAACGCCTCAATGGGTTTGTACGCTCCCATCAGCACGCCCAGCGGCAGCGCCAGCACGGCGGCGATCACGAACCCGCCCACCACGCGCCACACGGTCATGCCGATGTCTTTCAGAAATCCCATCTCGGTGACCAGCGTGTAACCGCTCTTCACCATCGTGATCGGATCGGCGAGGAAAGTCTTCGACACAAAACCGCCCAGCGTCGCGATCGCCCATACGACGACGAACAGCACGAAGAAGGCGATGCCAAGGGTGACCCGAGTGGCGGGCGCTACGGCGGTAAGTGGTTTCATGGGGGCAGCAAGTCACGCCTGCCAACGCAGGCGCGACTCAGGCGTGAAAGACAGGATGTCCTATTTGATGAAGCGCGTATCGGCCAGCTTCGACAGTTCCGGGATGGCCTTGATGATGCCCACTTCGAGCAGCAGATCAGCCGCTTCTTTGGTGAACTGCGCGTGTTCACCGGCGAAGAATTTCTGGTTGGCCGCCTTGTCCTGCCAGCGCAGGAACGACTGGCTCTTCTCAAAAGCGTCGCCAGACTGTTTGACATCGGCCCCCATGATTTCGAAGCTCTTCTTCGGCTCGGACTTGATCATGGCCAGCGCGTCGAAGTATCCATTCGCCAGCGCCTGCGCAGCCTTCGGATTGTCGGTCAGGAATTTCGGCGTGCAGCCAAAGGTATCCATCACCATCGGATAGTCAAGCGTGGTGGCGATGATCTTGCCCTTGTCGGGTGCGTTGCGCACGCCGGAGAGATAGGGCTCGTAGGTCATTGCGGCGTCAACGTCGGCGTTGCCGGCGAGGATCGCGTTGGCAGCGGCCTGCGGCTCGAGGTTGACGATCTTCACGTCCTTCACGGAGAGGCCGTTTTTCTTGAGCATCCAGGCCAGCGCGAAGTAAGGCGAGGTGCCGGGTGCGCTGGCAGCCACTGTTTTGCCCTTGAGGTCAGCAATCTTTGCAATGCCGGGTTTAACCACCATGCCGTCGGCGCCATAGCTCTTGTCGAGCTGGAAAATTTGTGTGGTGGCAACGCCTGCAGCGTTCCAGCCAACCCATGTCTCCACGGTGGTCGCCGCGCATTGCACGTCACCGGATGCAATGGCCAGGTGGCGGTCCTTCTGCGGAATCTTTTTGATGGTGACATCGAGACCGTGCTTCTTGAACAGGCCAGCTTCTTTTGCCAGCGTCAGCGGCGCAAAGCCGGTCCAGCCGGAGATGCCGATGGCAACCTTGGTTTCCTGCGCGAGCGCTGGTGCTGCAGCCAATGCGGCAAGACCAAGGGCAATAAGAGTTTTTTTCACGGTCCGATCCTTTCGTTGTGATCTTGAAGTTGGGAAATTCTGTTCAGACGGCAATCCAGAGAGCTGGTAACGCGGCGCCGGTTTCGACAGCAGTCAGCGCACGGAAGACTTTTGACAGCGCGCCATTACGGACCAGCAGTGTCGCACGTTCGATCTCAGGCGCCATGTATCGATCCCGTTCGATGGACTTGCATTGCGCACGTAGCAAGGCATGTGCCTCCTCCAACGCGGTCGACGACTTCAGCGGCCGCAGAAACTCAATCCCCTGAGCCGCAGCGAGCAGCTCAATGCCCAGGATGTGGGCGGTGTTCGCAATCATTGGCTGCAGGCGGCGCGCGGCAAAGGTGGCCATCGAGACGTGATCTTCCTGATTGGCCGACGTTGGCAGACTGTCCACGCTGGCTGGGTGGGCCATCGATTTGTTTTCGCTGGCCAGCGACGCTGCAGTGACGTGCGCGATCATGAATCCGGAATTGAGTCCGGCGTCGGACGTCAGAAATGGCGGCAGCCGCGACACGCCGGTATCAATCAGCATTGCGATGCGGCGCTCGGCGATGGAGCCGACTTCGGCGATGGCTACGGCCATCGCGTCGCAGGCAAGGGCCACCGGCTCGGCGTGGAAGTTGCCGCCGGAGATCATCTGCTGCGTATCGCCGAACACCAGCGGATTGTCGGTCACCGCATTGGCCTCGCGCAGCAACACCAGCGCCGCGTGGCGCAACTGGTCGAGGCAGGCCCCCACCACTTGCGGCTGGCAGCGCAGGCAGTACGGGTCCTGCACGCGATCATCGTTTTCTTCGTGCGAATGGCGGATTTCACTGCCGGCCAGCAGGGCGCGATAGTAACGCGCGACGTCGATCTGACCTGGCTGACCACGCACCGCGTGAATGCGTGGATCAAACGGGCCATCGCTGCCGCGCGCGGCATCGACCGTGAGCGCACCAATGACGAGCGCGGACTCAAGCACGGGCTCGAAACTCAGGAGCGCATGCAGCGCCAGAGCGGTCGAGGTCTGGGTGCCGTTGATCAGCGCCAGCCCCTCCTTGGCAGCCAGGCGCAGTGGCGCGATTCCGGCCTTTGCCAGCGCTTCGGCCGCCGGTACCTTGCGACCATCTTCGAGCATTTCGCCCTCGCCGAGCAGCGCGAGCGTCATGTGTGACAGCGGCGCCAGATCGCCAGACGCGCCGACCGAGCCCTGACTGGGCACACACGGAATCAGCCCGGCGTTGTAGACCGCCAGCAGCGTATCGACCACCGCTTCGCGAACGCCAGAGTAGCCGCGCGCCAGGCTCGCGGCCTTCAGCGCGAGCATCAGGCGTACAACCGCAGGCGCCAACGGCTCACCAACGCCCACCGAATGCGAGCGAATCAGGTTCAGCTGCAACGTATCGAGATCGGCGGCGCCAATGCGCTGGTTGGCCAGTTTGCCAAAGCCGGTATTGACGCCGTAAACCGGCGCGTCACCCGCAGCCGCTGCGGCGACAACCGCGTGACTCTGGCGAATCGCTTCGCGAGCCGACATCGGCAGGGTAAGAGTGACACCGCCAGCATGCAGCGTCTGCAAATTGTCTAGCGCCAGGGCGCCGACGTTCAATTGGAAAGTTTTTTTCACGTCTTTTGTTTTCTGTGCTTCGCCGATGGAGATCAGGCGGACAACATCGGCAGCTTCAGTTCCCACTCACGGGCGCAGTGCTTCGCGATCTCGTAACCCGCATCGGCATGACGCATGACGCCGGTCGCCGGATCATTCCACAGCACGCGCTCGACGCGCTTCGCGGCGGCATCAGTTCCGTCGCAGACGATCACTACGCCCGAGTGCTGCGAGTAGCCCATGCCGACGCCGCCGCCGTGGTGCAGCGACACCCAGGTGGCACCACCGGCGGTGTTGAGCAGCGCGTTGAGCAGCGGCCAGTCCGACACCGCATCGGACCCGTCCATCATGGCTTCGGTCTCGCGATTGGGCGAAGCGACCGAACCGGAGTCGAGATGGTCACGACCAATCACGATCGGCGCCTTCAATTCACCGCGCTTGACCATCTCGTTGAATGCGAGCCCCGCCCGCTGCCGCTCACCGAGGCCAATCCAGCAGATGCGCGCCGGCAGGCCCTGGAAGGCGATGCGTTCACTGGCCATGTCGAGCCAGCGATGCAGGTGCTTGTCCTCAGGGAACAGCTCCTTCATCTTGGCATCGGTCTTCGCAATGTCCTCCGGGTCACCCGAAAGCGCAACCCAGCGGAACGGACCCTTGCCACGGCAGAACAGCGGCCGGATGTAGGCAGGCACAAAGCCCGGGAAGTCGAACGCGTTCTTGACACCACGGTCATAGGCGACCTGGCGAATGTTGTTACCGTAGTCGACGGTAGGGATGCCCATCGCGGCGAAGTCGAGCATCGCCTGCACATGCACCGCACAAGACGCCGCAGCGGCGTCGCGCAGGGCGGCATGCTGGCCGCTGTCGACGCGGGCGTCCTGCCACTGCTGCAGCGTCCAGCCCATCGGCAGATAACCATTGACCAGATCGTGCGCTGAGGTCTGGTCGGTCACGATATCCGGTTTGATGCCGCCGGCTTTGGCGCGACGCACCAGTTCGGGCAGGATTTCTGCCGCGTTGCCGAGCAGCCCAATCGACACCGCGCGCTTTTCGGCGGTGTACTTTGCGATGCGGGCGAGCGCGTCGTCGAGATCAGTCGCCTGCTCGTCGAGGTAGCGCGTCTTGATGCGAAACTCAATGCGCGACTGCTGGCATTCGATGTTGAGCGAGCAGGCACCCGCAAACGTCGCCGCGAGCGGTTGCGCACCCCCCATGCCGCCCAGGCCGGCGGTGAGAATCCATTTGCCGGCGAGGCTGCCACCGAAGTGCTGGCGCCCGGCCTCGACGAATGTCTCATAAGTGCCCTGCACGATGCCCTGGCTGCCGATGTAGATCCACGAGCCGGCCGTCATCTGGCCGTACATCATGAGGCCTTTCTGGTCGAGCTCGTTGAAGTGCTCCCAAGTAGCCCATTTCGGCACGAGATTGGAATTGGCCAGCAGCACGCGCGGCGCATCCGGGTGCGTCCTGAACACGCCCACGGGTTTGCCCGACTGGATCAGCAGCGACTCATCCTCATTGAGCTCGCGCAGCGATTTCAGGATCGCCTCGAAGCAATCCCAGTTGCGTGCGGCCTTGCCGATGCCGCCGTAGACGACCAGTGCGTCAGGATTCTCGGCAACCTCGGGATCGAGGTTGTTCTGCACCATACGGTACGCCGCTTCGATCAGCCAGTTCTTGCAGGTGAGGCTGGCGCCACGCGGCGCGCGGACAGTGCGCGGCAGGGCGTGAACCGGGGGATGGTTGGGGTGCGTCATGACGGGGCTCCCTTGTGAGTGATTGGCCCACCCGCAGCCGGGAGTGGGTTTGAAAAGTGGGCGAACTATACTTGTCTAGACAAGTTTGTGCAAGTTGGGGAAAACCTGCGTTAGCATTGCCATATGAAATCAGTGCCACGGACGAAATCAGCGCGGAGTCTGCCCGCGGACGGCGTACGCACAGCCGACGCAGCAAGGGCGCGCGCTCCCGGTGCGGGGGAGGTTCGCGGAGTCAGCGCGGTGGCCCCGTTTGAGCAGGTGAAGCTTTACCTGAAGTCGCGTCTGGCTGCCGGCGAATGGACACCAGGCACACTGATGCCGTCGGAGGCAGAGCTGGTGCAACATTTCGGTGTCAGCCGCATGACCGTCAACCGTGCGCTGCGCGAACTGCAACTGGAAGGTTTGGTTGATCGCGTGCAGGGCGTGGGCACTTTTGCCGCTCAACTGCACCGGGTGTCGTCGTCGCTCGTCATTCGTGACATTCACGAAGAAATTGTCTCGCGCGGGCATACCCATCATGCCACCGTACACCTGGCGCGAGAGGAACAGGCGGGGGCGCAGGCGGCGCAACGGCTGGGCGTTGTGGCGGGCACGCGGATCTTTCATACGCTGATCGTGCACTATGAGAACGGCGTCGCGCTGCAGTGTGAAGACCGCTACGTCAACCCGGAATGCGCGCCGGACTATTTGTCGGTGGATTTCACCCAGGTGACGCCGACGCACTATCTGCTCGACGTGGCGCCGTTGTGGGAAGCGCACTTTTCCGTACAGGCCGGGTTGCCGACGGCACGCGAGGCCAAGCTGCTCGGGCTCAAGACGAGCGACCCCTGCCTCATCGTCGCCCGTCGTACCAGCAATCGAGGCATACCGATCACGCAGGCGCGGCTGGTGCATCCGGCGGGGCACTATCAGATCGAAGGCGTTTTCAGGCCATGAGCTGGCAGGTCGTGCGCGTTGATAGCGCAGCACCGCAGGCGTGGCGCAATGGTGGTGGCGTTACGCGAGAGCTGCTGGCGTGGCCGAACGCTGAAGACTGGTCGGTGCGGCTGTCGGTGGCGGACATCGAACGCGACGGGTCGTTTTCTGCGTTCGCGGGAGTTGATCGCTGGTTTGCGGTACTGTCAGGGGCGGGCGTGCAGCTTGGCAATCCTGTTCAGACTGTTCGCCGCGACGATGGTGCGATCAACTTCGCTGGTGAATCGGCGCCGGACTGCCAACTGATTGACGGCGCGACGCGGGACCTCAACCTCATGATTCGCCGCGATCGGGCAACCGGCTGGCTGCGGGCGTTGCATTCGACCGAAGTCATGGTCACTGCTCGTCTGGAAACAAGCGCTAGCCCGAAGGCGATGTTGTACGGCGTATTCAGCGTCGGCGGTGGCGAGCTGCGCCCTCATGCCAGTGAAGTCGTCGTGCTGCCGCCGATGTCGTTGGCGTGGCAAGCGACGACCAGCGCTGCTGTGCCAGCGTCGTTTCGAGCCGTGACGCCTGACACCGGAAATTTCGAATTCCACTGCGTGGTAAGCAACTCTCGGGAGCAGGAAGCATGACGACCACGTTCTGGCGCAATGCCAACGTCGCTACTTTCTGCGGTGACACGCCATATGGATGGTTGCCTGGCACGACCATCGTCACACGCGGCAACGAAGTGATATGGCTTGGCGCAGATCGCGACCTGCCAGCGACGCTAGTTGGCGAAAGCGCGAACGAGCACGACCTCGGCGGCGCCTGCGTGACGCCGGGCCTGATCGACTGCCACACCCATCTTGTCTATGCCGGTAATCGGGCGCGCGAATTCGAGTTGCGCTTGCAGGGCGCGACGTACGAGGAAATTGCCCGCGCAGGCGGTGGCATCCGCTCGACGGTGGCGGCGACTCGCGAGGCATCGGATGACCAGTTGTTGAGTCTGGCGGTCGCGCGCGCGAAGGCGCTGATGCGCGAAGGTGTGACCGCTGTCGAGATCAAATCCGGCTATGGGCTGAGCGAGGTTGATGAGACGTGGTGCCTGCGTGTGGCGCGACGCGTTGGCGAAGCGTTGCCGCTGACCGTGCGCACGACTTTCCTTGGTGCCCATGCCATTCCGCCGGAATTCGATCAGCGGGCCGATGACTATGTCGCAGCGGTCTGCGACTGGATGCCGCGCCTGCATGCAGAAGGACTCATCGACGCGGTCGATGCCTTCTGCGAACGCATCGGCTTTACCGTCGCGCAGACGCGGCAGGTGTTTGAGCGCGCCCGATCACTCGGTCTGCCGGTCAAGCTGCATGCCGAGCAGTTGAGTGACCAGCATGGCGCTGCGCTGGCGGCGGAGTTTGCGGCGCTGAGCTGTGACCATCTTGAATATGTCGGCAGCGACGGCATCGCAGCGATGGCATCAGCCGGCACCGTTGCTGTGCTGTTGCCCGGTGCGTACTACTTCTTGCGCGAGACACATTTGCCGCCGGTTGCGGCGCTGCGCGAGGCGGGCGTGCCCATAGCGCTGGCGACCGACCACAATCCGGGTTCGTCGCCCACCCTGTCGCCGCTCCTGATGATGAACATGGCATGCACGCTGTTCCGCATGACGCCGGAAGAAGTGTGGCGCGGGTTCACCGTCAACGCGGCGCGGGCACTGGGCTTACCGCCCGCGTACGGCGTGCTGGGCGCTGGTGCGCGCGCCGACTTTGCCGTGTGGGACGCGGAGCATCCGCGTGACCTGGTCTATCGCTTCGGCCATCATCCATTGCAACAACTGATTCAGGGAGGCCAACGTGTCGCAATCGACTGACGCTGTATTTGACCTGCGGCCAGGCGCATCACCGCTGGTGCTAAGCCTGCCGCACGTTGGCACGGTGATCCCGGATGCATTGCGCTCCAGCTACGTCGAGCGTGCGCTCGACGTGGAGGACACTGACTGGCACCTCGACCGGCTGTATGACTTCGCGGCGTCGCTCGGTGCCACCGTATTGGTGCCGCGCCATTCACGCTATGTGATCGATCTCAACCGGCCGCCGGACGACACGCCGATGTATCCGGGTGCGTCCAACACCGAGTTGTGTCCGACACGATTCTTCAATGGCGAACCGCTCTATCGAGAGGGCGCTGCGCCGGATGCGGCCGAAGTTGAGCGCCGCCGCACGCGCTACTGGCAGCCCTATCACGATGCCTTGCGTAACGCGTTGCAGGCGGCACGCGAGCGTCACGGCTACGCGCTGCTATGGGATGGCCACAGCATCCGCTCGCAGATCCCCTGGCTGTTTGATGGCAAATTGCCTGACCTCAATCTCGGCACTGCGAGCGGCGCGAGTTGCGCGGCAGGTCTGCGTGAGCGACTCGCGCAGCGTATGCAGGCGTCGGCTTTCACACACGCCACTGATGGTCGCTTCAAGGGCGGCTACATCACGCGCCACTACGGCAAACCGGAGCAGCACATTCACGCCGTGCAGATGGAGATGTGTCAGTCGCTCTACATGCAGGAAGTGCCGCCGTTTGCCTATCTGCCTGCAAGCGCTGCTAACGTGCAGCCGCTGCTGCGGCAGATGCTTGAAACCATGCTCGACTGGAAGCCGCAATGACCACGCGTCCACGCCGACCTGCAGCGCTGTGGGCGCCCGCCGCCTGGACCGGTGAAGGCAACGCACAGGCCTGGTCGCACGATGTACTGCTCGAAGTTGATGGCAACGGTTACTGGTCGTCGGTGACGACCGGCGTGACGAGGGAACAGGCACAAGTCAGAGGCGCGGAGATCATCGCCGGGCCGCTGTTGCCCGGCGTGATCAATGCCCACAGTCATGCCTTCCAGCGTGCTTTCGCAGGGCTGGCCGAACGCCGCGAAAACGAGCATGACGATTTCTGGAGCTGGCGGGATCGCATGTATCGTGTTGCGCTCTCAGTATCGCCCGACGCGCTGCGCGCGATTGCCACGCAGCTTTATGTCGAGTTGCTGCGCGGCGGCTACACCCATGTTTGCGAATTTCACTACCTTCACCACGATGCAGAGGGCGCGGAGTACGAAGACCCGCTGCTGATGGCGTGGACGCTGGCGGACGCGGCGGACGCAGCAGGTATCGGCCTCACCCTGCTGCCGGTGCTTTACGAGCGGGCGGGCTTTGCCGCACCCGCTCTGCGGCACGATCAGCGCCGGTTTGCCACCAGCGCCGACTGGGTGCTCGATGCGCAGCGCCGCATCACCGAAAGCACCGGGGCTGGCATCGGTGATCGGTCGCCACTGAACGCCGGCGTGGCAATCCATTCGCTGCGCGCCGCCAGTGAAGCGTCGATTGCGCGACTGGTCGGTCGCGCCGAGGGCCCCATCCATATTCACGTCGCGGAGCAGATGGCCGAGGTTGAGGAGTGCCAGCGTGTGACCGGTGTGCGCCCCGTGCAGTGGCTGCTGCAAAACTGCCGGCTCGATGCGCGCTGGCAGCTTGTGCACGCCACGCATGTGACCCGCGAGGAAATCGAAGGCGTTGCCGGCAGCGGCGCCTGCGCCGTGATCTGCCCGACGACGGAGGCCAATCTTGGCGACGGCCTGACCGATGTCGCCGCCTGGCTGGACGCCGGCACGGCGCTCGCGATCGGGTCCGACAGTCACGTCACGCGCGACTGGCGCGAGGAGCTGCGCCTGCTCGAATACGGCCAGCGCCTGCAGCGGCGGGCACGCAACATCGCTGCGTCGCCTGCCCGCGGCAGCAGCGCGACGGCGGAACGTCTGTTTGCCCGCGTGGTGAGCGGTGCTGCCGCTGCGGCCGGTGAAACGCGCTGGGGTCTGGTGGCCGGGGCTCGCGCCGACGCCGTGGTGGTTGACAGCACAGAGCCCGCTCTGCTCGGCGTACCGCCAGCGCGCACGCTTGACGCGATGGTGTTCAGCAGCCCGTCGCAGCCGTTTGCCGATGTCATGGTCGCCGGGCGCTGGGCGATTCGCAACGCGGAGAGTGTCGGCGGTGCAGGTACCAAGCAGTCGTTCGCGGCGGCAATGCACGGGCTATGGAACGACTGACGTGGTCATCAGCTATTCGCTGAAATCCTTATTGGATAAGGGCTGGCGGTGTAATAAACGCTGAAGTCGACTTCGTCAGTAAATACGCATGCAGCCCTCATTGAATGGGTATTCAGTGAAAAAGCTGATATGTCCACGAAGATGTCGAACCGGATCAAGCGCCAAACGGCTCGCGCATGGTGACAAATTCTTCCGCCGCCGTCGGGTGGATGCCAACGGTGGCGTCGAACACCGCCTTGGTCGCACCGGCCTTGAGCGCTACCGCAAAGCCCTGCACGATCTCGCCAGCGTCCGCGCCCACCATGTGAACGCCCAGCACGCGGTCGGTAGCGGCATCGACGACCAGTTTCATCAGCGTGCGCTCGCCGCTGCCGCTCAATGTGTGTTTCAGCGGCCGGAATTCGGAGCGGAAGATGCGCACTGCACCCACGCCGCGCCGCGCCTCGGCTTCGGTCAACCCGACCGTGCCGATGTTGGGATGGGTGAACACCGCCGTCGGGATGCCCTCGTAGCTCATGTCGCGCGTTCCACTGCCGAACAGGTGATCGACCAGCTTCATCGCCTCACCTAGCGCGACCGGCGTCAACTGCACGCGATCGGTTACGTCACCGAGCGCGTAGATTGACGGCACCGAGCTTTGATAGTGGTCGCTGACAACGACGGCGCCGTTTTCACGCTGCGCCACCCCCACGCGGTCGAGCCCGAGTCCGTGCACGTTTGGCGTCCGTCCAGTCGCGTAGAGCACGGTATCGGCTGCAAGCGTCTGGCCGTCGGCGAGTTGTACGTCCAGCCCGCTGCTGGTTCGCACGATGCTGCGTACATCCGCATTCACCCGCACATCTACACCGTGCTTGCGCATTTCACCGGCGGCGAAGTTACGGATGTCATCATCGAAGCCGCGCAGGATCTGTTCGCCGCGATAAAGCTGGATGACGTGGGCGCCGAGGCCGTTGAAGATGGACGCGAACTCGCTGGCGATGTAGCCGCCACCCACGACCACCATCCGGGCCGGAAAGACTGGCAGGTCAAACACCTCGTTGGATGTCACCACATGCTCGCGTCCGGTGATTTGCGGCACCTGCGGCCAGCCACCGGTGGTGACAAGAATCCGTTCGGCCCGAAACTGCTGGTCGCCGACCGCGACTGTGTTGGCGTCGAGCAGGCTGGCCCGACCGCGCACCACCTGCACCTTCGATAAAAGCCCTTCGTAGATGCCGTTCAGCCGCAGTATTTCCCCAGCGCGGTTGGCCTTCAGCGTCTGCCAGTCGAATCGTGTGTCGCCAACAGTCCATCCGAAGCCACGCGCTTCGGCAAAGGATTCGCTGAAGTGTGCGGCGTAGCTGTACAGTTTCTTCGGAATGCAACCCAGATTGACGCAGGTTCCGCCCATTGCGGCGGACTCTGCCAGGGCGACGCGGGCGCCGCGTTGCGCAGCCATGCGTGCGGCGCGCACGCCACCGCTGCCGCCGCCAATGACAAACAGATCGAATTGTTGCTGGGTCATGTTGTTTACCTTCGCTGGCCGCGTCTGATCGATGCAATGCTGGCCGCACCAGGCAGTTGTTGGCGTGGCATCAACCCGTTGGTCGCGGCGGCAATTGACGGCTTACACGATGGGCGACAGGGGCAGTGCGCCGCGTACGCACGCTATGCTCCTGCCTGCAGCCAGCCATTGGGCAGTCACTATCTTGAGCAAAGCAACGCAACGCGTCAAACCGTCACCCGCCAGCACGGCTGGCACCGCGCGCCAGTCCGGCGGGACGGGCACCCAGTCGCTGCCGCCAGAAATCCGGCCCGGCCAGTCGATTGAGCTGCTCAAGGCGCTGCACATCCTGACCGCTGACGGCCGGATGAATCAGGATTCACGGCGCAAGCTCAAACAGGTTTATCACCTGACGCAGTTCATTGAGCCACTGATCGCGCAGACGGTCGCCGAGCGTGGCCGTGTGAATCTGGTAGATCACGGTGCCGGCAAGTCCTACCTCGGTTTCATCCTGCATGATCTGGTGCTCAAGTCGTTGCCCCAGCCGCACCACATGTTCGGCATCGAGACGCGAGCGGCACTGGTGGAGAATTCGCGAGCGCTCGCTGCGCGCAGCGGCTTCAACGACCTCAGTTTTCTCAATCTGAGCGTGGCCGAGGCCGTCAGTGCGCCGGACCTCGACGTGCCCATTGACATCGTCACAGCGCTGCACGCTTGCGACACCGCCACCGATGACGCAATCAGTTTTGCGCTGGCGAAAAAAGCCAAGTTCATCGTGCTGGTGCCGTGCTGTCAGGCCGAAGTGGCAGCTTTTCTCCGCAACGACAGGGATGAGGCACGCAGCAAGGCCACCGTCGCCGAGCTGTGGCGGCATCCCATTCAGGCGCGCGAATTCGGCGCCCAGATCACCAACGTGCTACGCGGCCTGCGTCTGGAGGCCGCTGGCTATCAGGTCACGGTGACCGAGCTGGTGGGCTGGGAGCACTCGATGAAGAACGAGCTGATCATCGCCCAGTTCAAAAGTCGTCCGCGTGCGGCTGCGCAGGCAAGACTCGACGCCGTGCTCGACACCTTCGGGCTGGATTCGATGCGCGGGCGTTTC
>ENA-UOYA01003842-UOYA01003842.1-activated-sludge-metagenome-genome-assembly--contig:-NODE-3842-length-13106-cov-7.820397_pt1 | contig 13106 bp, 10 predicted proteins | sample MGYA00238163_ERZ764804 | MGnify/ENA primary metagenome ERZ764804 (study PRJEB28919, sample SAMN05720223) | activated sludge metagenome | isolation source: Anaerobic digester | place: Hong Kong...
CCCACAGCTTGCGTCGGGTTGCTCCTCAGCATTGCCCTGTTTGGCTGCATATAAAATATTGGTCACTATTTTGGCTGTTAAACACATTTACACAGTTTATTTTTAAGAACCTTTTTTAAGGTACAAAACCCAACACCTTATAAATTAAAAAAAGTTCATGAGTATTATCTTATTATAAAAACGGTGTGTTTTTGAGTGTTAAAATGCCCTTTAAAAGTAGTTTTAAATTACTTTTAAAGGGCATTTTTTATATTTCAAAGCGGATTTTTTTGCATTTTGCGTGTCAAAATTTTGAGTTTTACGTATCAAGCTACACCAATACTTTGTTTTCCATTTACCTTTCTGGCGCCAGCACCATCAGGGTGAACTTTGACAGTTGTACTGTCGATATGAATAATTTCTGTGCATATTTCTATAATATTTTCTTCTTGCAGAGCTGTAAAAAGTCGCTCTATTACACCGTTTTTGCTCCATCGATTAAATCTTATATAAATTGTGTGCCAATTGCCATACTCTTTTTGGACAGCCTTCCACTTGCATCCGTTTTCTATAATATACAATAATGCGTTCACGAACGTTAGATTATCAATTTCGACATTCCCGCGCTGTTTTGGCAGATGCGGTTCGATTATTTTATATTGTAATTCTGTAATTTTCATATCCATATTATATCATATTTAATCCTTTTTGTCAATAGTTAGTGCGAACAGGCTTTAGTACAATAAAACTTAACACATGACACTCAAAAAAACATAATAGAAACAAAAGGAGTGTCATGTGTTAAGTTTTACCATACTACATCATTGTAAATTGAAAAATTTATCTTTCAATCTTTTTCAGCTGAAAATTCCTCGCTATTATTGTCAGTAACTGTATATACAACGCTGACTGGATCGCTTTTGTTTTCATATATGTAAATTGTTCCATAGGCTTTTACGTCGGAATTATCCTGTGAAAAGCTGTAGCTTTGATTTTCACCATCACTTACAGTTACTGCGACTGACGGAATTCCAATTTTTATAATATCTTCCTCTGAATCATTATTAACTGCCGATGTCCCAAAAAAGAAAACCGTAGCTGCAACAGCAATACACGCAATAGCTGTACCAAAAACAGAAGCTTTCTTTGCTTTCATAACGGCGGTAATTCGTTCCTCAGCAGAGTTCCTGCTGAAATAACTGCAGAAAGGATTGAACGAATACTTTTTTTCTTCAAGCTTTATAAGAGTAAGCGCATAATCTGCTTTTGAGCAGTATTCCGACTTTGAGACGACATAGTTATCGCATGAAAGCTCCATATCACGGTTTGCGGCAATATACATTACCCACACTGCCGGATTAAACCAATGAGTACAGACTGCCGCCGCAAGCAAAAGCTTTTTCAGAGTGTCAAACGATTTTATATGTGCAAATTCATGCGCAAGTATATAGTCAAGCTGCTGCTCGTTGTCAAAATCAAGCGATTTCGGAAGTATTATTATAGGTCTGATTATCCCATATGTAAATGGTGCTGATATGCAGTCAAGCTGTTTTATCAGTACCTTTCTCTTTGTTCTGTACAAAGCCGCTTTGTTTTGTACCTCTATACTGCATGGTACTGCCGTGCTGTATTTTCTGCGGCTTTTAAAATGAACAGCCGTAAAAAACAAGGCAATAGCAAACATTACTGCAAGCCACACGACAGTGAATATCCTGCCAAAAGTGCTGTCAGCAAGCATCTGCAAATAATAAGGGTAAACACTTTCGGTATATGCATATGCGGTATTTTCGGAGGTTGGGACAACAACTGTTTCTGTCTGATAAGGAATCAGCTTGTTAAGAATATTAAACACGCTTATGTGCGACGGAAGCTCAAAGGGAATAAGCAGCCTGAATAATACTACGCCCCAAAGCGCCTGAAAGGTTTTTTTCGGAAGTCTGTAAATCGTAAAAAACCGCAGAACAATTATTGCCGCTATCATTGGAACCGAATAAATGCTCATCATAAAAATATTCATAGCAAACCTCATTTCAGGTTTTCAACAATTTTTTTAAGTCGTTCCGTTTCTTTTTCAGACAGCTTTTTCCTGCCGAGAAGAGAAGCAACAAGCATATCCACCGAGCCACTGTACATTTTATTTATAAGCTCATCAGTTTCAAACTCCTGTGCTTCCTCCCTTGAGATAACTGCATGGCAGATAAAATCTGGTTCTGTTCTTTTTACTGCACCCTTATCAATGCACTTTTTTATAACAGTATAGGTTGTTGTCTTGCTCCAGCCGACTTTTTCGTTAAGCATTTCCGCAAGCTGTTTTGCGGCAGTGTCACCATTTTCCCAAAGTATTTCCATGACTCTCAGCTCTGAATCAAAAAGCTTTATATACATTTATTTATCACCCTAACACCAAATATACTGCAAAAGAGAAAAGTTCTATTGCAATAGAATATAGCAATATCCTATCACAACAGAACTTTTTTGTCAACTGTTTTCGTTAAGATAAAGCTGAACGCGGTTCTGAATTAAATCAGCGGCTTCTTCGGGGGTTTTGCTTCCGTCAAAATAAGCACCGGCTTCTTCATTTATAATATCCATTACGCTGCTGTCATTTTTCATAACGCTGTCAAGAGAGGAAATAAGCTCATTGACCTTGTCAATATCCGCCTGAGCCGGACTGCCCATATTTTCCGGAATTGTCAGCCCTACGCCTACACTTCCTACCATTGACATAATATATGAATCGCCTGTTTCATCTTTTACCATTGCCTGACTTGCTTTAGCTTCAAGTGCTGATTTTTTCACAGGGAAGTTTTCAACGCTTTCCTGATAGTCATCAGATAAAAGCGTACGGATAAATTCCCATGCTCCGTCTTGGTTTTTTGATTTTGCCGATATAGCAAGACCTGTATTGGCTACAATTGCATTGCCTGCGTTTTCGTAGCATGGAAAGCCCTTTGCTGTAACCGGCTCTGAAAAATTCAGCTTTTCAAATGCATACAAATCCCTGTAGCTTGCAAGAAATGCAACCTGAAGAAGAGCCTTTCCGTCCTTGTACATTGTTCTTGAGTTGTCCCAGAACTCCTCGTCAAAATATCCCTCATAATCCATTGTGCTTAAAAATCTGTTTGCAAATTTTAAAAGCTCAATAAATTCTTCACTCTTAAAATTGCAGGTTCTTTTTTCATAATCTATAAAACGTTCAGACGACATTTTCATACCGTAAGTAAGAATATCATTTTTAGTCGTGGCAGGAAATATTTCTGTACCGTCAGGCTTTGAATCAGCATAATCGCATATGTCTTTATAGGTCCAGCCTGTTTTCTCCCCTACCTCAGCCGTTTTTCCCAAGACGGTGTATATCTGGAAGCTGTCAGCAAAGCGGTAAAGCTTTCCGTCTGTTTCAAATGCTGTCAGTATATTTTCGAGAAAATCAGATCGTTTTATTTCCGGATCATTGTCCATAAAAGAATACAAATCGGCAAAAAGTCCTTTTGCCGCATAGCTTTCAAATGGCATTCCATTGTTTGCAACAAGAATATCCGGAATTTTGCCTGACATAATGTCATTGTTCAAATCGGTATAGCCAGTTTCATTATCATATGTTTTCAGTCTGACTTTATACTTTTCACTCTTTTTATTAAACATAACTACCTGATTTTTCAGACTGTCACTCATTGAATAAGCTAAGCCCGCAATAGTTATTTCGGTTTTTTCTGGTAAAGATGAAGTGTCGGCAGTATGCAGAATCGTTATAATCGGATTTTTGGATAATGCTGAAGAGCCTGTGCATATAATTTCGTTTTCGTCTGCATAGACAATATCGGTTATTTCCGAAACACTGATATTTGAATCAATCCAGTCAAGGATTTCTGTTTTCTCCGTTGTTTCAATGTCATAGCCGTAAAGCTTTTCAGCTCCCTTGATATAAAAATCATATTTACTCGAATCCGAAAAGCCGGAAACAGGAACTAGGTTATAATAGTCCATCTGAGTTTTGCAGAATTCAATTGGACTGCCCAAAGCCTTTGACGCTGTATCTATAGGACAAAAAATCGATTTTCCGCTGTCGTTTCCTGAATACTGGTACAGGCAGACTGTTTTGTCTGCAAGCGTAATTGCATTTTCAACATAATCTGTAGTAACGCTGAAAAGCAATCCTAAATTCTTATCAAGAACAATCGTCTTAAAATTACCTACAAGATAAGTATTGCTGTCTTTGTCAAAACAAACATACTTTGGAATAAACGATTCGTCATGTTTTTCAGGCTGCTCCTGTTCCTTGACAACGGCGCTTATATCGGTTGTATTCAGAACATTTCCGTCAGGAGATACTTTTTTAATTTGATATGTAACATCATCTGTTTGTGCAGTATCACCGGAATTCAAAACAGCCTCTGCATAATATATATTTCCGTCACTGTCTGCCGCCAGACTGCTTAACATAACATTACCGGATGCAATCGGAACAGAGGTATAATCCGAACCGTCCTTTTTCATTGAAACAAGGCTGTATTCAGCACCTCCTGTTTCACCTGCTGCGTCCGAAGCAGCCGATTTCTGTGAAATAAAATAGAGCCTGTCGTTAACATAAATTCCGCCTGACAGCTCGGAACCATTAAGCTCGTCCGCCATGCTGTATTCATCGCCTTTATAGACAAGACCTTCTATGTTTCCGTCTTTTTGCCCTTCGGAGTTATTTTCACTTTTTGTACAGCCCGACAACGGGAGCAAGAGCACTGCCGACATTATTATTCCTGCTGCTCTTGACAATACTGTTTTTCTCATGATGCTTAATCATCCTTTCATGACATTTCATATGCTGACCGCATTTGCTATTCCATTCTACTCGAATAGAACAGTTTTATTCTATCATAATAGAACAAAACTGTCAATAGGCACAGTATCTTCATAAGTTAATATTTAGTGAATTATCTGCAAACAATTGCTTCTGCAACTTTACAAACTTAACTTTAAAGTGGCTCGATAGTCAAGACAAAAAAACCACTCTAAATAAGATAAATATTGTCATATTTTTAAATTGTAGCCCTGAGGTGACTTCTTTGATTAACAGGCAAGGGTTATTTCATTTCTAACGTTTTTAAGTCTACTTCAATGGTTAGTTGTCCTAGCTTTTTGGCAAGCTGATCCACCTGACTCTGCTGCAATTTAATTCCGCTCTCGTTCCACATTTATCAGCTTCAAAAATACCTTCATTTTAAGCTTTGCCGTATAACTTCTTCTTTCCTTATTGGTGCAGCCGTCTTCTTCCTTTTTATTCTATCAGATTCACGGTATTTTCCCAACTTTTTTGTCGGGTTTTCTTAGACCAGTATAATTTTTTAGATTTTGTATATTCTATAATTTAAAAGTATGAATTATTATTCTTTGAATAAATACTACTTATTTTAAATACTAGCAGATAAAATTACAAGGAGATTAGCGTGAAAAATAAATTTTTCACGCAGCTATTTATTCCTTTTCTGCGAAAAACTTAGCAGAAAAGGAACAAATAGCAGAAAGGAATGGATATTTTTATGAACTATTTGCAAATTGAAAAAGTGATCGGAAGAGAAATACTGGATTCAAGAGGCAATCCTACCGTAGAGGCTGAGGTTATTCTTGCTGATGGGACAATCGGACGTGGTACTGCTCCCAGCGGGGCCTCCACAGGAGAATTTGAAGCTCTTGAGCTTAGGGACGGAGACAAAAAAAGATACTCCGGCAAAGGGGTTATGAAGGCTGTTAACAATATTAACTCAACCATTAATAATACTATTGTCGGAATGGATGCTTCTGATATTTATGCAATTGATAAAGCAATGCTCGCTGCTGACGGAACAAAGGATAAATCTAAGCTTGGTGCAAACGCTGTTCTGGCAGTTTCTATTGCGGCAGCAAGAGCAGCTTCAATTTCACTTGGTATTCCACTTTACAGATTTCTTGGAGGAATTTCAGGCAACAGACTTCCTGTGCCTATGATGAACATTCTTAACGGCGGTGCTCATGCTGCAAATACTGTTGATGTGCAGGAGTTTATGATTATGCCTGTCGGAGCGCCAAGCTTTAAAGAAGCACTTCGCTGGTGCGCCGAGGTATTTCACGCTCTTGCAGCATTGCTGAAATCAAAGGGATTGTCTACTTCAGTAGGCGATGAGGGAGGATTTGCTCCTGACCTTGCAAGTGATGAAGAGGCTATCCAATACATTCTTGAGGCTGTAAAAAATGCGGGCTATTTACCGGGCAAGGACTTTATGATTGCAATAGATGCAGCTTCAAGTGAATGGAAAGGCTCTGCTAAAGGCGAATACGTTCTTCCAAAGGCGGGAACAAAGTACACTTCCGCCGAGCTGATAGAGCACTGGAAAGAGCTTGTTGAAAAATATCCTATTATTTCGATTGAAGATGCTCTTGATGAAGACGACTGGAACGGCTGGCAACTGCTTACAAAAGAGCTTGGAAACAAGGTTCAGCTTGTTGGCGACGATTTGTTTGTTACCAATACAGAAAGGCTCAGCAAGGGTATTGAGCTTGGCTGCGGCAATTCCATTCTTATCAAGCTGAATCAGATTGGTTCTGTTTCAGAAACTCTTGAGGCTATTAAAATGGCTCATAAAGCAGGCTATACAGCAGTTGTTTCACACCGCTCCGGTGAAACTGCCGATACGACAATTGCCGACCTTGCAGTTGCTCTTAACACCTGTCAGATTAAAACAGGCGCACCCAGCAGAAGCGAGAGAGTTGCTAAATACAATCAGCTTCTCAGAATTGAAGAAGAGCTTGGTGCAAATGCGGTTTATCCCGGAATTACTGCTTTTAATATAGTGCGTACTGAATAATTGCTTTTTTAACACGCTGGCATTACTATTTAACATAAAAGCAGCTGCCCGACTATTACATTCGGACAGCTGCTTTTGCATTTCATTTGCTTATTTTATTGTAACGATTTATACAATGAGTAATATTAATTTGCGTCATAAAAAACCCTGTATTTCTTTTCAGAATGTGAATAAACACTCATCACCAGTCCTATTCCCAGAAACATACTAAGCATTGCCGTTCCGCCCTGACTTACAAAGGGAAGCGGTACCCCTATAACAGGAGTAACAACAAGCACCATACCTATATTAAGAACACAGTGTATAAACAGCATCGCTGAAACACCTACGCACATATATTTACCAAGGTTGTCCTTAGAAATACGGCTGTCCGCCATAATTTTCAGACATATAAAGGATAGTGCTGCTATAAGTGCAATGCAACCGATAAATCCAAAGCACTGCCCTACATAAGTCAAAATAAAGTCTGTCTGCACCTCGGGCACAAAAGAATAATCATCAGCAAACAAGCCCTTACCGAAAAGCTTCCCGGAACCAAGAGCAATTTTCCCGAGCCGCTGCTGATAGCCGTAGCCCAATGGGTCAAGCTCTTCATTGACAACAACTATAAATCTCATTTTCTGATGATACGCAAGAACATAATTCCACAGAACATAAGCTCCTATCGGCGCTGCTATAAGGCACGGCAAAATATATTTCCATGAAAGACCCGCCGAAAAAATCATTGCAGCAAATATAACCATAAAAACAATTGCCGTTCCGTCATCCCCCTGCATCGCAACCAATCCTATCGGAATAAGCCCATGCACTACAAGCAAGGCAAGGTGACTTATATTGTTAATTTTATCCCCAACCTTGTTGAGATGATACGCAAACGACATTATAAATACAATTTTAAGAAATTCTGACGGCTGCAGGGTTGTAACGCCCAAATCTATCCATGCCTTGTCATCCGCTCCCTCAACCTGAATTCCCAGTGAAGTAAACGTCACAAGCACCAGTCCAACCCCAGCAGGAGCATACAAAAACCAGAGCTTTGTAAATTTCTGATAATCAAGCGCAGACATAACCAGTGCAATAAATGCTCCTAAGCAAAGACTTATAAATTGGGTTTTATACATGCTTGGGCCTTTTGTTGTTATTCCGTTTTGAATTATCGAATACATAAGTACAACAGAAAAAAACGATACCCCGCATACCGATATAAACAGCAGCTTATCAAGCTTTCTGAAGTACTGCCATAACACCTTTAAAATCTTTTTCACTTTAACCTCCGATGTGCTGTCACAACCTAAAGCTGTACCGCAAATATATGCATAATATAAACCTATTTAATTATATAATAAAATTTTATACTTTTCAATAGGCAAAACACTAGCATAATAAAGAATGATATGGTATAATATAATAAACATAATATTTTACTGGGGGTATAGTTTTGTTATCGGATATTGAAATTGCTCAGCAGGCAAAAATGCTTAAAATAACCGAAATTGCTGAAAATCTTGGCATATCGGAGGACGACATCGAGCCTTACGGACACTATAAGGCTAAGCTGTCAGAGGAGCTCTTTAAAAAGACTGCCGCTAAGCCTGACGGTAAGCTTATTCTTGTTACAGCTATAAATCCCACTCCTGCCGGAGAGGGAAAGACAACCATATCTGTAGGTCTTGCACAGGCTATGGCTAAAATAAACAAAAAGGCTGTCCTTGCATTGAGAGAGCCTTCTCTTGGCCCGGTATTCGGAATTAAAGGCGGTGCCGCAGGCGGCGGATATGCACAGGTTGTTCCTATGGAGGACATAAATCTCCACTTTACCGGAGATATGCACGCAATTACTGCGGCAAACAATCTTCTTTGCGCTTTGCTGGACAACCATATGCAGCAGGGCAACGAACTTAACATCGACCAGCGAAGAATAATGATTGACCGCTGTATGGATATGAATGACCGTGCTTTAAGGAACTGCGTAATAGGTATGGGCGGAAAAGTTAACGGTATTCCAAGGCAGGACAGCTTTAGAATAACTGTTGCAACAGAAGTTATGGCTATTCTTTGTCTTGCCTCCGACCTTGCCGACCTAAAAAAACGTCTTGGCAACATTCTTGCTGCATATACTTATGACGGGAAGCCTGTTTTTGCAAGGGATTTAGGCGCTGACGGTGCAATGACCGCTCTTCTCAAGGACGCTCTCAAGCCTAATCTTGTTCAAACTCTTGAAAACACTCCGGCAATTATGCATGGCGGTCCTTTTGCAAACATTGCACACGGCTGCAATTCTGTGAGAGCAACTAAGCTTGCGTTAAAACTGGGCGATTACTGTATTACGGAGGCTGGCTTCGGTTCTGACCTCGGTGCTGAAAAATTCTTTGATATAAAATGCCGCTATGCAGGATTAAAGCCGTCATGCGTAGTACTTGTAGCTACAATAAGAGCGCTGAAATATAATGGCGGAATTCCTAAAGCAGAGCTTTCAGCAGAAAATATCGAGGCGCTGAAAAAAGGAATTGTTAACCTCAGAACTCATATTGAAAATATGCATAAATTTGGAGTTCCTGTTGTTGTTGCAATAAATCGTTTCCACACTGACTCTGACGCTGAAATTGCTTATATAAAAGAATTTTGCGAAAGCATGGGGGTTTGTGTTTCACTTGCGGAAATTTTTGCAAAGGGCGGAGCAGGCGGAACTGACCTTGCACAGAAAGTCTGTGATACCATAGAAAAATGCGAATCCTGTCAGACAAGCTTCCATCCTATTTATGATGAGAAGCTGCCGATAAAAGAAAAGCTTGAAATTATCGCTAAAGAAATATACAGGGCAGATGGTGTAATTTATACTGCTCAGGCTGAAAAGGCAATAAAGGAAATAGAATCACTTGGATTTGATAAAATTCCCGTATGTGTTGCAAAAACGCAGTATTCTCTTTCTGATGACCCGACAAAGCTTGGCAAGCCTGAAGGCTTCAGCATTACTGTACGTGATGTAAGGCTTTCCGCAGGGGCAGGCTTTGTTGTTGCTCTTACAGGCGATATAATGACTATGCCGGGACTTCCGAAAGCTCCTGCTGCATTGAAAATTGACTGCGACAACAACGGCTGCATAAGCGGCTTGTTCTAAAAATATCACAGTCAATATTCTAAGACGTTATCACTCTGTATATACTTATGAACCACATATTAACACATATATGCATTTTTTGTAACATTTTTTGTATTATATAATTAGCTTATACACAATACCATTTTTAGCATATAATGAATAAACACTTTAAATTTAGTAAGGTGTTTATAATAAGGAGTGATATCAGCATGAACAGCTTGGGACTTAATGACAGTGAGTTGTTTATAATTAATAATGAATATGATTTTTCATCAATGAATCCGGCGGAGCTTATTGAAACTGCAAAAATGCAGGCTGTGCTGATAAAAAAGCTTTATAAATTATCATTAAGAGATCCTCTTACCGGATTGTATAATAATTCTGCCATTCGGAATAATATTCAGTCGTTTCTCGAAAATGAAGGCAAGAATGGAACTCATTGCCTTATGTTTCTGGATATAGATAATTTTAAATATATAAACGACAATTTCGGTCACCTTTTCGGAGATGATGTTATCGAAGAATTTGCGTCATTGATTACGGAATTGTGCAGCCCTTATGATACTATTTCAGGCAGAACAGGCGGAGATGAATTTCTTATTCTTGTAAAAAACGCCGCTTTACCTCAAATCAATCAGCTTTCAGTAAACATATGCAATGCGTTTTATTCAATCTGCGGAGGAGAGCTTTGCTCGGACGTATCGTGCAGCATAGGAATAAGCTTTTATCCCGATGATGCTGAATGCTTCACTTCACTTGTAGAGCTTGCTGACAGAGCTTTATACCTTTCTAAAAAGCTTGGTAAAAACTGCTTTACTCTATACAGCAAGGAATTTGATGATAAAGCATAGAATGGAAGTTTAAAAATGACTGATAAGGAACTTATTGAAATTGCAGAGCAGCAGCTGAAATATTCCTATGCCCCATACTCAAATTTTAAAGTCGGAGCTGCACTTCTTTCTAAAGACGGAAGGGTCTTTACCGGCTGCAACATTGAAAATGCTTCATATGGTGCTTCAAACTGTGCTGAAAGAACAGCCGTTTTTAAGGCTGTATCCGAGGGAACAAAAGAATTTACAGCTATTGCAATTGTAAGCAGTGCAGATATTCTGACATATCCATGCGGAATTTGCCGTCAGGTTCTTGCACAGTTCTCCCCTGATATAAAAATTATTCTCAAAGGCAAGAACGAGGGAATAAAAACCTTTGTATTGTCTGAGCTTCTGCCGTATAGCTTTACATTATAAAATCAATCTGCTACTTCACATATGTGAATATTTATTGTTAAACCGTTGTTGCTTATATGCTGTTTTCAGCAGTAAAGGGAAAGCCTTATGTGGCTTTCCCTTTTGACATCTCGGAGTAGGTTTTTCCGGTATATTTTTTAAAGCATTTGCTGAAATAATTCGGATCAGGTATGCCAACCTCCTTTGCGGCAATATACATCATAGTTTTCTTTTCCGCAAGCTCAACTGCCTTTTCCATACGGCATTTTGTCAGATAGTCAACAAAGCTCATCCCTATTTCCGCCTTAAAGCGTCGGCTGAGATAGCTTGGATTAAATCCAAATATACTTGCAACGGAGGTCAGATTAATATCCGAATTAGTATAATTATCATGAATATACTGACATATCTTGGCTGACGATTCAGACAATACCTCATTGTCGTATTCATCTTCTTTTTCTTCCGCTCTAGGTCCTCGTGCATCAAGCTTTTTTATAATATCCTCAAGCGTTTTTATTATATCTGAACGGACAATCGGCTTCATAAGATATTCGCATACTCCTATACCTATACACTTTCTGGCATATTCAAAATCATCAAATGCAGTAAGAATAATTATTTTAAGGTCGGGATACCGCTTTATAGCCAGCTTTGAAAATTCAATCCCGTCCATAAAGGGCATTCTTATATCAGCAAAAACAATATCCGGCCTTATATCATCAATAATATTTATTGCTTCTATTCCGCTTGCCGCTTCTCCTGCAATTTCAAGTCCAAGCGAATTCCAGTCTACGGCAAGCTTCAAAAGATTACGAAGAGATTTTTCATCGTCAATTATCATTACTTTGTACATGCTTTGCCTCCAATGAAATCTTATTTGATAGGTATTGTAAGTTCTATTTCACAGTATTCTCCCTCTGAACTTCTTATGCTGACAACATCATCAACGTTATAGAACCTGCGTATTCTGTCAATTGTCCCTTTAAAGCCGAAGCTTTTTCTATCCTCGCCTCTTAACAGTCTTTTTACCTGCTCTGGGCTCATACCTACTCCGCTGTCATAAACAACAATGTGCAGCATTTTTTCTTGAGAAAAGGCTCTTATTCTTATTATGCCCTTTTCTCCCTTCAAACGTATGCCGTGGTATATTGAATTTTCAACAAGAGGCTGCAGTATTAATTTAAGAACCATGACAGAGCCAAGCCCTTCCTGAATGTCATACTCGTCCTCAAACATATCATCATAACGCAGCCTTTGCAGCTTTATGTAGTTTTTTACAATTGATATTTCATCGTCAAGAGTTATTGTTTGACTGCCCTTGCTAAGGAATTTGCGATAAAAGCTACCAAGAGTTTCTATTGCGTCGTAAACCTCCTCAGGTGAATTTTGAAGCGACATATAGCCTATTGTATTAAGAGTATTATAAAGGAAGTGAGGCTTAATCTGTTCATGAAGGATATCTATTTCAGCTTTTTGACGGCTTTGCTCCTGTTCGATTACTTCATCAATAAGCTTGTTAATCTGAACAAGCATTTGATTATACCTATCCTTGAGTCTCCCTATTTCGTCATTGTTTGAATGAAAGCTAACTCGTCTGAGAGTTCCCTTTTCAACCTGCTGCATGCTGGCAGAAAGCTTGCTTATAGGGTGGGTTATGTACCGATGAATAAATATATTTACAAGCATCATCATTATAATGGTTATTGCAAGAATGCCAAGAATTCCGAAAAGAAACTCAAAGCTTACGCCTTCCATGATACGGACTGTTGATTGAGCTGCTATTATCAGTCCGGAATCGGTAACGATTTTCCCTGTAACAGTCTGTTCTCCAATAATGCTTTTGTGATTAATGTTATCATCAATGTTGTCGTTGTTAAACCCGGCATCGGAGCATATAATATTTCCGTCGCTGTCCAAATAGGCAAAATGGTTGTTTTCATCAGCAAGGTTCATATATGTTTTTTCAAG
>ENA-UOYA01003845-UOYA01003845.1-activated-sludge-metagenome-genome-assembly--contig:-NODE-3845-length-13103-cov-7.843118_pt1 | contig 13103 bp, 12 predicted proteins | sample MGYA00238163_ERZ764804 | MGnify/ENA primary metagenome ERZ764804 (study PRJEB28919, sample SAMN05720223) | activated sludge metagenome | isolation source: Anaerobic digester | place: Hong Kong...
GGATGCCGTCGAGACCAAGAAAGTCCACACCCTCGTCGGCAAGACGGCAGGCCAGCTCGCCTTCTTCGCGCGCTTCCTGCCGGGCATGATCCGCAAGCGCTCCAAGCGCCTGCAGGACGCAAACCTCTAGCCCCAACCCGTCATCCCGAACTTGTTTCGGGATCCATTGGCAGCAGCGGTGCAGGCGTGTCTGCAAGGGTGATCATGGATGCTGAATCAAGTTCAGCATGACGTGAGAAGGGAAGTTCGCCGCCCTTCAAACCGTGAGCACTATCTTGCCGACGTGCGCGCCCGCTTCCATCCGGGCGTGCGCGGCGGCGGCCTCTGCCAGCGGGAAGCTCGTGTCCATCACCGGCCGAAGCCGCCCGCCTTCGACATAGGGCCAGACGACACGCTGCAGTTCATCTGCGACATGCGTCTTGAAGTCGACCGGCCGTGCGCGCAGCGTCGATCCGGTGAGCATCAGGCGACGGACCATGACAGCGGCAATGTTCACTTCCGCCTTCACCCCGCGCTGCACGGCAATCGTCACATGCCGCCCGTCCTCGGCAAGGCATTGGAGATTGCGCGGCACATAATCGCCGCCGACCATATCGAGGATCAGTTCGACGCCCTTGCCGGCAGTGATGCGCGCGACCTCGTCCACAAAATCCTGGGTGGCATAGTTGATCGCATGGTCAGCACCGAGCGTGATCGCGGCTGCGCATTTGTCATCCGAGCCGCAGGTCACGATGACAGTGAGGCCGAAGAGCTTGCACAGCCGGATCGCCATCGTGCCGATGCCGCTGGTGCCGCCATGGACAAGGATTGTCTCGCCTTCGCTCGCATAGCCGCGCTCGAACACATTGGTCCAAACGGTGAAGAGCGTTTCCGGCATGGCCGCCGCTTCGACCATCGAGAGGACTTCGGGAATGGGGAGGCACTGGCCATAGGGGGCCACGCAATATTCGGCATAGCCGCCGCCCGCGACGAGCGCGCAGACGCGCTGGCCAATGAGCGCGGCATCAACGCCGTCGCCCGTGGCGACAATCACCCCTGCAACCTCGAGCCCGGGAATGGAGGGGGCCCCCGGCGGCGGCGGATACATGCCGCGCCGCTGGAGCACGTCGGGGCGGTTGACCCCGGCTGCTGCCACCTTGATGAGCACTTCGCCTGCGCCAGGGGCCGGAACGGGCCGTTCCACAGGCTGGAGAACCTCCGGGCCACCGGCTTCGGCGGGATCGATGCAGGTCATTGTCGCCGGAACGGTCATCAGGTTTTGCTCCATTGTGGAGGCGCGGTTCTAATGAGTGGCGCGCACCAAGGTCAACGGGGCGAAAAGACCTTTGCAGACGCCGCGTCACCGGCTTGACTTCACCCCGGTTTCGACCGACGATTCACCCATGGATTTGGACGACCTGTTCGCAAAGCGCCCGGGCGATCCGCTGGCCCTTCTGGTCAAGCAGGATCTCGACCCGCTGTCGGTGGACGAATTGCACGAGCGCAAGGCGGTACTCGCCGCCGAAATAGAGCGGATTGAACGCAAGATCGATGGTGTCGTTAACTTCAGGGCAAGCGCTGATGCCCTATTCAAAAAGTGACAGGCTTGCACGCCGGGTTGGATCTTCGGGGACTTGATCTCTGGGCGGCGGCACCCGACATGGGGTTCTCAAGGAGCGTTTGAATGCCGTCTTTTGCCCGTGAACTCGAAGCGACGCTGCACAATGCATTGGGAGCGGCTGCCAGCCGCAAGCATGAATATGCAACGCTCGAACATCTTCTTCTCGCCCTCATCGATGATGAGCATGCCTCCAAGGTGATGGTGGCATGCGGCGTCGATACCGGCGAGCTGAAAGACACCGTCACGCACTATCTCGACACCGAGCTGGAATCGCTGCGGCTTGAAGGGGAATCAGACCCCTCGCCCACCAGCGGCTTCCAGCGCGTTGTCCAGCGCGCCATTCTCCATGTCCAGTCCTCGGGTCGCGACGAGGTGACGGGCGCCAATGTGCTGGTCGCCCTGTTCTCCGAACGGGAAAGCTATGCGGTTTACTTCCTGCAGCAACAGGACATGAGCCGCCTCGATGCCGTGAGCTTCATCAGCCATGGCGTTGGCAAGGGCTCTGAAGTCCCCGAGCAGAAAAAGGCCGAAGGCACCGAAGAGCGCGAGGAGAAGAAGCAGCAGGCCGAAACCAAGGGCAAGCAGGAATCCGCGCTCAAGCAGTTCTGCGTCGATCTCAACGAGAAGGCCAAATCCGGCAAGGTTGATCCGCTGATCGGGCGTGGTCCCGAAGTGGATCGCACCGTGCAGATCCTGTGCCGCCGCTCGAAGAACAATCCGCTTTATGTGGGCGAACCCGGCGTCGGCAAAACCGCGATTGCCGAAGGTCTGGCGCGCAAGATCATCGAGGGCGATGTTCCCGATGTGCTGAAGGAAGCCGTCATCTACTCGCTCGACATGGGCGCGTTGCTGGCGGGCACGCGCTATCGCGGCGATTTTGAAGAGCGGCTGAAGGCGGTCGTCAACGAGCTGGAAAAGCTGCCGCACGCCATTCTCTTCATCGACGAAATCCACACCGTCATTGGCGCAGGCGCAACCTCGGGCGGGGCAATGGATGCCTCGAACCTGTTGAAGCCCGCTTTGTCGGGCGGCGCGATCCGCTGCATCGGCTCAACCACCTACAAGGAATTCCGCAATCACTTCGAAAAGGATCGCGCGCTCCTGCGCCGCTTCCAGAAGATCGATGTGAACGAGCCGACCATCGAGGATACGATCAAGATCCTCACCGGCCTGCGCTCGGCCTTCGAAGATCACCACAAGGTCCGCTACACGCCCGACGCGATCAAGTCCGCCGTTGAGCTGTCAGCGCGCTACATCAATGATCGCAAGCTGCCCGACAAGGCCATCGACGTGATCGATGAAGTGGGCGCGATGCAAATGCTGGTGCCCGCCAACAAGCGCAAGAAGACGATCACCTCGAAGGAAATCGAGGCCGTCATCGCCACCATGGCGCGCATCCCGCCGAAATCGGTCTCGAGCGATGACAAAAAGTCGCTCGAAACGCTGGAAGGCGATCTGAAGCGCGTCGTCTTCGGGCAGGACATGGCAATCGAAGTGCTGGCCAGCGCGATCAAGCTGAGCCGCGCGGGCCTGCGTGATCCCGACAAGCCCATTGGCAATTATCTCTTCACCGGCCCCACCGGCGTCGGCAAAACCGAAGTCGCGCGCCAGCTTGCCTCGATCATGGGCATTCCGCTCCAGCGGTTCGACATGTCGGAATATATGGAGCGCCACTCGGTCAGCCGCCTCATCGGTGCGCCTCCGGGCTATGTCGGCTATGATCAGGGCGGGCTTTTGACTGACGCCATCGACCAGCAGCCGCATTGCGTGCTCCTGCTCGACGAAATCGAAAAGGCGCATCCGGACCTGTTCAACATCCTCCTGCAGGTGATGGACAATGGCCGCCTGACGGACCACCACGGCAAGACGGTGGACTTCCGCAACGTCATTCTCATCATGACGACCAATGCCGGCGCGTCCGACATGGCGAAGGAAGGCATCGGCTTTGGCGACATCAGCCGCGAGGATGCGGGTGAAGACGCCGTACGGAAGATGTTCACGCCGGAATTCCGCAACCGCCTCGATGCGATTGTGCCCTTTGGCTATCTGCCGCCGCAGGTCGTTGCCCGCGTGGTCGACAAGTTCATCCTCCAGCTCGAACTCCAGCTCGCTGACCGCGATGTGCACATCAAGCTCGACAAGGCGGCCAAGGAATGGCTCACCGAACGCGGCTATGACAAACTCTATGGCGCACGCCCGATGGGCCGCCTCATTCAGGAGAAGATCAAGCAGCCGCTTGCCGAGGAGCTGCTGTTCGGCAAGCTCGTCCATGGTGGCGAGGTCAATGTCCGCATGAAGGACGGCGCGCTCTCGTTCGAGATCACGCCCGCTCCGCCCAAAAAGGGCAAGAAGGGCGGCAAGACCGGGGCAAAGGCGGGGGCTTAAGCCCGCGCCCTCCCTGTCCGTCATGCCAGCGCAGGCTGGCATCTCGTGCACCCGACTGACGAGACCCCAGCCTTCGCTGGCGTGACGCGGTGGTGCGCCTCAGAGATGCTTCTTGAAATGCGCCAACGCGCGTGACCAGGCGTCACGGGCGGCGGCTTCATTGTAGCTTGGGCGGTAGTCCGCCAGAAAACCATGATCCGCCTCGGGGTAGAGATGGATGGCGGAGGGCTTCTTCGCGGCCTTGAGTGCCGCATTCATCGCCTCGACATCAGCGACCGGAATGCCCTTGTCGCGCGCGCCATAGAGTCCAAGGACCGGCGCCTTGATTTGCGCGACTTGCTCAATGGGATTGTGCGGCTGCAATTCGGTGCCCGCCCCCTTCACCCGGCCATACCAGGCAACGCCCGCCCGAAGCTTGGGGTTGTGCGCGGCATAGAGCCAGGTGATGCGGCCGCCCCAGCAAAAGCCCGTGATGCCAATCCGCGCGCCGTTGCCGCCATCGCCGGGCACGAAGCGCACCAGCGCATCGATATCTGCCATGACCTGCGCATCGGGAACCTTGGACACGATCTCACTGTAGAGCGTCTTGAAATCGGCAACCTTGGTCGCATCGCCCTGCCGCTGATAGAGATCGGGCGCGATGGCATAATAGCCCGCCTGTGCGAGGCGGCGGACAACATCCCTGATCCACTCGTGCAGCCCGAAAATCTCCTGCACGACGATGATGACGGGCAGGTTTTTGCGCCCCTTGGGCTTGGCGCGATAGGCGCCCATTTCGACATCGCCTGTGGCAAAACGCACCATGCCCGCATCCAGCCCCGCGTCCGGCGTTGCGATGGCGGTCGCCGACAGCGGCTGGGCGGCAAGCGCATAGCCCGCCACGACAACGCTGCCCGCCAGCGCCTGCCGACGCGTCACGCCCTTGTCGGCAATCCAGCTCTGATCCGGAGGCAAGGGCAAGGTGCGATCATCGGTCATGGCGAATCTCCTCTGCCGACATGCTAGCGTCAGAGAGCGGGCGCACAATCTCCTTGCAGAATTGTTCGATTTTTGTTCCATTCTGGCGCAAAGGAGATTCGCAATGTCTGACGGCCTTGTTTTCTACACCAATCCGCAGTCGCGCGGGCAGATCATCCGCTGGATGCTCGAAGAGCTTGGCCAGCCCTATGAGACGGTGATCCTGGACTATGGAACGACGATGAAGGCGCCTGACTATCTGGCGATCAACCCGATGGGCAAAGTCCCCGCCATCCGCCACAACGTCCAGATCGTCACCGAATGTGCTGCGATCTGCGCTTATCTGGCCGATGCCTTTCCGGAGAGCGGCCTGCTGCCCGCGCCCGAGCATCGTGGCGCCTATTTCCGCTGGCTGTTCTTTGCCGCAGGGCCGCTGGAAGCGATCTTCACCGCCAAGGCGATTGGCTGGGAAGTCCCGGCCGACAAGCAGGGCATGGCGGGCTTCGGCAGTTTCGACCTTGCCATCGACACCATCGAAAGCGCGGTTGCGGGCCGCAGCTTCATCGCCGGAGACAGCTTCAGCGCCGCTGATGTTTATGTAAGCTCGCTCATCGACTTCATGCTGCGCTTCGGCCTGCTTAGCCCGCGTCCCGCTTTCGATGCCTATCTGGAACCGCTGCGCCAGCGCCCGGCCTATATCCGCGCGAAGGAAATCGACGCGGCGCTGATTGCGGCAAAGGGCTGATCAGGCCGTCACCGGCCCAAACGCTGATTCAAACAAAAAGGCCCGGCGGATCGCTCCACCGGGCCATTCTTTTTGTCAGATCATCCTGCGCGGATCAGTCGCGATTGCCCATGAAGCGCAGCAGGAACATGAACATGTTGATGAAGTCGAGGTACAGCTCAAGCGCGCCCATGATCACCGACTTGCCGACCATTTCGGTACCCGCGACATAGGCATAGACCGACTTGATCTTCTGCGTGTCATAGGCCGTGAGACCTGCAAACAGCAGCACGCCGATAAAGCTGATGACGAGCGACATCGTCCCCGACTGGAGGAAGATGTTGATGACCGACGCGACGAGCAGCCCGACCAGACCCATGATCAGGAAGGTACCGAAGCCCGACAGATCCTTCTTGGTGGTGTAACCCCACAGGCTCAGGCCCGCAAAGGCCGCTGCCGTGGCGAAGAAGGTCTGCGCGATCGAGGTGCCGGTATAGACGAGGAAAATCGTCGACATCGACAAGCCCATCACCGTCGCAAAGCCCCAGAAGCAGGCCTGCAGCGTGAAAGTCGACATGCGGTTGATGCCGAAGTTCATCGCCATGATGAAGCCGAGCGGCGCAAAGACGATCAGCCATTTGAGAAGGCCGGGGCCGAACATGATGCTCTGTGCCGCACCCGAAGACGCGAACAACAGGGCGACGACGCCCGTCAGCAGCACGCCCGAGGCCATGTAGTTGTATACGGACAGCATGTAGGACCGCAGTCCCGCGTCATAGGCAGCGCTGCGCGAACCGACGTCAACCGCCGGAGCCGAGCCCACCATGCGGGGGTCAGACCAGTTAGCCATCTTGAAACACTCCAATATTGTGCCGGCAAAATAGCCGGATGGATGAAATATCGTGTGATTTCGGGGGATTTCAAGCAAAACACGACAAATGCACCGTCTGTTTGTCGCTTGCCGCCCGCCGCTCGCGGTCCGAACTGCCCTGATCTCGCTCATGGGCGGGGTGGAAGGCGCGCGCTGGCAGCGTGATGACCAGTTACATATCACGCTGCGCTTCATTGGCGACGTGCCATCCAATGTCGCGAATGACATTGCCGAAACGCTGCCTGCCATGCACGGGCCCGCGCTCCAAGTCTCGCTGGAAGGCGTGGGCAGCTTCGATCGGCGCGGCAAGGTTCACACGCTCTGGGCAGGCGTCCGCCCGCGCGATGGGCTGGAAACGTTGCACAAGAAGATCGACCGCGTTCTTGTGGCGCTGGGCTTGCCGTCAGAAGCACGCGCCTATCTGCCCCACATCACGCTGGCGCGCCTCAATGCACCGCAAGAGCGCGTCGCGGGCTTTCTCGCCGCCCATGCCGGACTGGCCTCTCTGCCCTTCAGAATCGACGAATTCTCGCTGTTCGAAAGTCTCGGGACAAGCGATGGCCGGGTCTATCGCCCCGTCCTGACTTGCCCGCTCGGCGGGAGCGCTTTCGACTAAGTTGGAAACCCCTTTGCTCGACACGCGATCTCTGTATTGTCGCGACTTCACGATAGTCCACCGGAGGAACATGGGCAGCACGGCATACCGGACATACGTCCTTGTTCTTTTGATGGTCATCTACGCCTTCAATTTCCTCGACCGGCAGGTCGTCACCATTATCGCCCCGTATCTGAAGGAAGACATGGGCGTTTCCGACGCCCAGATCGGGCTGTTGTTCGGCACCGCGTTCGCGCTCTTTTATGCCGTATTCGGCCTGCCGCTCGCCAAGCTGGCCGATGGCTGGAACCGCGTCCGCACGATTTCCATCGGCCTTGGCTTCTGGTCGATGATGACGGCCATTTCAGGCCTCAGCTCCTCCTTCGCGCAGCTCGGTGCGGCCCGCGTCGGCGTGGGCGTGGGGGAGGCCAGCGCCTCGCCCGCTTCCTATTCGCTGTTGCAGGACTATTTCCCCAAGGCCGTGCGCGCGACGATCCTCGCGCTCTATTCCTCGGGCATTTATATCGGCGCAGGTGCCGCCCTCATCTTCGGCGGCGAGGTCATCAAATATTGGCACGCGAACTTCACACCAGAAACCGCGCCCTTCGGCCTGTCCGGCTGGCAGGCGACCTATTTCGCATTTGGCATTCCCGGCCTCATTCTCGCGCTGCTCATGTGGTTCACCGTGCGCGAGCCGGTGCGCGGCGCGATTGATGGCATGCCGACGCCGGGTGATCCCAATCCGGTCAAATCGGTGCTCGCCGAATTTGCGGCCATGCTGCCGCCCTGGAACTGGCGCGGCTTTGTTGCGCGTGATGCCAGCCGCGCGACGCTGCGCCGGAACATTGTGGCGCTCATCGGCGTTGTCGCTGCCGCCAGTGCCATCATCTGGTTTACCGATGGGCTTTTGAAGCCCGAAAAGCGCGCCGTGATCGGCAGTTTCGGCAGCTTTGGCTTCACGACCAACATGGTCCAGTGGATTGCCATCGCGGTCGGCATCTACTGCGTTACAAGCTGGATCCAGACGATCCGCCTGCGCGATCCGGCAAGTTACGCGCTCATGGCGAACAAGGGCTTTATCGGCCTTACGGTCGCAGGCGGGCTGATGTCGTACATCAGCTATGGCCTCTCGCCCTTCATCTTCCTCTACGCAAAGACCCGCTTCGGCGTTGGCGCAGAGAGCGGCCTGACGCTTGGCCTCATCACCGCGATTGGCGGCGGCCTTGGCACCACCTTTGGCGGCATGCTGGGGGATTGGCTGCGCAAGCGTCACGTTGCCGGGCGCATGGTCGTGATGTTCATGGCGGCCATCGGCTCGGCCATCACCATCATCGGCAGCTATAGTGTTTCGACGCTCGAACATTTCTACATGTTCGCCGCCGCCAACGTCTTCCTGCACATCATGTGGTTGGGGCCATGCGCCGCGACGGTGCAGGACCTCGTCCTGCCCCGCATGCGCGGCACGGCGACAGCCGTCTTCTTCCTTGGAACGACGATCCTCGGGCTTGGCCTTGGGCCCTATGTTGTCGGCCTCGTCAGCGATGTGACGGGCAATTTGCGGATTGCCCTGATGGGCACCATCGCCGTGCTGCCGATCATTCTCGGCTGCATCGTCATGGCAATCCGGAACGTGCCCGAGCTTGAGACAACACTCGCAAGCCGGGCACGTGCCGCTGGAGAACCCGCCTAACGTTGCTTCAAGACGCCGCAGAGCACGCGCTTGCCGCTCTTGCCCGAGGGGTCGGTCATTTCGTCATCGGCATCGGCATGGATGACAACGGCGGCGCCATCTGCGTCGAGCAGCGGCGATGCTCCGCCTGAAAGCGCGCCTGCGCCCAGAGCGGTCTTTGCCTTGGCCTTTCCTTTGGCGTCGGCGACAAGGTTCGGCGCATCGCCGCCATGCGGGCCCTGCGGGTTTTTGTGGCCATGCTGATGCGCGGTCGGGTTCCAGTGACCGCCAGCGGATGCAAAGTCAGGCGCTTCGCACTTGCCGACGCCGTGCACGTGCAGGCCATGCGCACCCGGCGTCAGGCCTGACGCCTTCACCTCAAGCACAAGCCCTTCCGACGATTCGGAAACCACGGCACGGCCATGGCTCTTGCCTTCGGCATCGACGAGATCGGCAACAGCAGAGGGCTTGGCTTTGGCGATACCCGCCGACGGCAGGCTGGCGACGAGCAGCGCCGACGCAAGGATGGAGGCGGGCTTCGAGAACGTCATCATGGGGCAACTCCCTTGCTGGAAACAAATTCGCGCTAGCGTCGGCCAGATTTTACCAAAGCTCAAGACCGTCTATGCATGAGGCGCACGGCACGCGACGAATGGTTGCGAGGGGAACAGAGAATATGGCGATCATTGTCACGGGCGTTGCAGGCTTCATCGGATCGCATGTTGCGCGGCAATTGCTCGCGCGCGGCGAGCGCGTGGTCGGCATCGACAATCTCAACGATTATTATGACGTGCAGTTGAAGCGCGACCGCTTGGCCGACATTGCGCATCCGCACTTCGCCTTTCACCAGGCCGATTTTGCCGACCATGTCGCACTGGAAGACGCGCTGCGCGGCGTCGAGATCGACACCATCGTGCACTTGGGCGCGCAGCCCGGCGTGCGCTATTCGCTCGTCAACCCGCGCGCCTATGTGCAATCCAATCTTTCCGGCCATCTCAACATGCTGGAAATCGCGCGGCATCATGGCGTGCGACAGATGCTCTATGCCTCGTCCTCCTCGGTCTATGGCATGAACAAGAGCCTTCCGTTCCGCGTGTCCGACCGCGTCGATCACCCGATTTCGCTCTACGCCGCGACCAAGAAGGCTGACGAGCTGATGAGCGAAACCTACGCACATCTGTTCCGCATTCCGCTCACCGGCCTGCGCTTCTTCACCGTCTATGGCCGCTGGGGCCGCCCCGACATGGCAGTGTGGGGCTTTGTTGAGCGCGTGCTCGCGGGCAAGCCCATCACTGTCTACAACCAAGGCCAGATGCGGCGTGACTTCACGCACATCAACGACATCATAGTGGGCATTCTTGCCGCCATCGACGCGCCGGTCGCGGATGACGGCAGCGAAAAGGCGGGCGGCAGCATCTCGCCGCATCGCCTGTTCAACATCGGCAACAACCAGTCCGAAGAGCTGATGAAGCTCATCGCCGTCATCGAGGATGCCTGCGGTCGCAAGGCAGAGATCGACTTCCAGCCGCTGCAGCCGGGCGACGTGCTGGAGACTTATGCCGACATTTCGGCCATCTCGCGGGAGCTCGGCTTTGCGCCGTCAACGCCGATTGAGGTCGGCGTCCCCGACTTCGTCAACTGGTACCGGAGCTACAAAGGCCTTTAGTCGGGCCGCCCGATCGAGCTGTAGGCAATGCCATGCGCTCTGACTTCCTCGGGCTTGTAGACGTTGCGCAGGTCGACAAGAACCGGTGACGCCATCAGCGCGGCAATGCGATCAAGATCAAGCGCGCGGAACACGTCCCACTCAGTCACAAGCGCCAGCGCATCGGCACCTTCGGCGACCGCATAGGGATCAGCCTTAAAGTCGACGCCGGGCATGATCGCGCGCGCGGCTTCCATGCCTTCTGGATCATAAGCGCAGACCTTTGCCCCTGCATCATGCAGCGCCTGGACGATGGCAATGGAAGGTGCGTCGCGCATGTCGTCGGTATTGGGCTTGAAGGTGACGCCAAGCAGACCAACCGTCTTGCCGCGCGCATCGCCGCCCATCGCCTGGATGATCTTGCGACCCATGGCGCGCTTGCGGCTGTCATTGACCTGTACGACCGCTTCCACGATCCGCGAGGGAACATCATTGTCCTCGGCAGTTTTAAGAAGCGCAAGCGTATCCTTGGGGAAGCACGAGCCGCCATAGCCCGGACCTGCATGCAGGAACTTCGAGCCGATGCGGTTGTCGAGCCCGATGCCGCGCGCCACGTCCTGCACATCAGCACCAACAGCTTCGCACAGATCGGCCATTTCGTTGATGAAGGTGATCTTGGTCGCAAGGAAGGCGTTGGCGGCGTATTTGATGAGTTCCGCCGTCCGCCGCGCGGTGAAAAGGAGCGGTGCCTGATTGAGATAGAGCGGACGATAAATCTGCTGCATCACGGCCTTGGCGCGCTCGTCCGAGGTGCCGATGACGATGCGGTCAGGTCGCTTGAAATCGGTGATGGCAGCGCCTTCGCGCAGGAATTCAGGATTGGAGACGACCGCCACGTCGGCATTGGGCGCCACTTCACGCAGGATACGCTCGACTTCATCACCCGTGCCGACGGGAACCGTCGATTTGGTGACCACGACGAGCGGGCCGGTAATCGCGGCGGCAATGTCACGCGTTGCCTGATAGACATAGCTCAGATCGGCATGGCCATCGCCACGGCGTGAGGGCGTGCCCACAGCAATGAACACGGCGTCGGCCCCTGCCACCCCTGCCTTGAGATCGGTCGTGAACGACAGGCGCCCGGCAGCGACGTTTGAGGCAACGAGTTCGGCAAGTCCCGGCTCGTAGATCGGCATGATCCCGGCGAGCAGCGCATCAATCTTGCGTTGGTCAAGATCGACGCACGTCACATCATGACCAAAATCTGCAAAACAGGTTCCGGAGACAAGGCCCACATAGCCCGCACCGATCATCGTGATCTTCATCTGCTGTCATCCACGCACACGCCGGACGTCCGGCTTCGGATTGCCCGTTTACGGGGACGGTGCACCCAACTCAACCACCCCAAAGAAAAAGGGGCCGGTCTTTCGACCAGCCCCAATTTCGTTTCGATACCCGAAGGTACCGGGTCGATTACTGACCCGAACCCGGACCGTAGGTGATTTCCACGCGACGGTTCTGGAGTTCGCGAACGCCGTCAGCGGTTTCGACGCGCGGAGCGCCTTCACCGAAGGCCTGCGTCGAGATGACGCCGGTCGGAATGCCCTTGCCTTCAAGGTAAGCGCGCACCGAGGTGTTACGACGCTCGGACAGGCCGAGGTTGTACTTGGGCGTACCCGACTTGTCGGCGTGGCCGGCAAGCATGACCTGCGCATTGCCGCAATCGGCATAGGCCGACACAGCGTTGTCGAGGATCGAGGCAGCTTCAGCCGTGACGTCCGACTTGTCCCATTCGAAGAAGACAATGTACGGCCCCGGGGTGCAGACCTTTTCCACAACCGGCGGCGGAGGCGGCGGCGGCGGCGGAGGCGGCGGCGGGGGAGGCGGCGGGGGCGGCGGAGCTGCCGGTTCGCCGAAGTTGTAGATCAGGCTGCCGAGAAGCGAGTGCGACCGGAAGCGCATGTCCGACGTGCGGCCAACGCGATCGATCAGGTTCACGCTGCTCTGGTTGAAGTAGCGATACTTCAGGCCAACGTCCCAGTTGCTCTTGCCGAGCGGGGTGCGAACGCCAGCAACGACCTGCCAGGCAAAGCCCGTGTCCGAATCGTTGAGGAAGTCCGGACCGGTGGGATCGATCGAATAGCCAGCCTTGGTGCGGGCGATACCAGCGCCACCACCGAGGAAGCCGTTGAGACCATCGTCGTCACCAAAGTCGAGCAGGCCGTTGAGCATGAAGCTCAGGTTGCTCGCCGAGCCACCAGCATTCTTGTACGTGCCAGCGGGAGCGGCCGCAGCAGCAACGCCAGCCGGCGTGGTCGTCAGCGACTGCCACGAGGTCAGCGAGGCCTGCTTGTAGCCAACTTCTGCTTCAAGGCGGAAACCGCCGAAGTCATAGCCCACGACGCCATCGACGTCATAGCCCTTGGTGAGGTCGGCATTGCCGTTTGCCTTCACGCCATTGATATCAACGTCCTGATCTTCAACCAGCGACGGACCAGCTTCAACACCGATGTACCATGCATCGTTGCGCGCGAGCGCGGGCGACGCGATCGCGGTCGAAGCGAGCGCTACTGCAAGAGCGAGCTTCCGCATTGTAAATCCCCTTTCTGAATTGTCACTTGGGACAGCGGAAAGGTTCCTACCGGATGGATTTCTGC
>ENA-UOYA01003851-UOYA01003851.1-activated-sludge-metagenome-genome-assembly--contig:-NODE-3851-length-13096-cov-4.943869_pt1 | contig 13096 bp, 12 predicted proteins | sample MGYA00238163_ERZ764804 | MGnify/ENA primary metagenome ERZ764804 (study PRJEB28919, sample SAMN05720223) | activated sludge metagenome | isolation source: Anaerobic digester | place: Hong Kong...
CCGAACACCTGGGCGCAGACCATGGTCAGGGCCTCGCACTGGGTCGGGTTGACCTTGCCCGGCATGATCGACGAGCCGGGCTCGTTCTCCGGCAGCGACAGTTCGCCGAGACCCGAACGCGGGCCGGAGCCCAGGAAGCGGATGTCGTTGGCGATCTTGAACAGCGAGGCGGCGACGGTGTTCAGCGCGCCATGGCTGAAGACCATGGCGTCGTGGGCGGCCAGGGCCTCGAACTTGTTGGGCGCCGAGGTGAAGGGCAGGCCGGTGATGCCGGCGATCTTCTCGGCCACCAGCTCGGCGAAGCCGACCGGGGCGTTGAGGCCGGTGCCGACGGCGGTGCCGCCCTGGGCCAACTCGTAGAGGCCGGGCAGGGTCTGCTCGATGCGGGCGACGCCGTTGGCGAGCTGCTGGGCGTAGCCGGAGAACTCCTGGCCGAGGGTCAGGGGCGTGGCGTCCTGGGTGTGGGTGCGGCCGATCTTGATGATGTGGGCGAAGGCCTTGGCCTTGGCGTCGAGGGCCGCATGCAGGTGCTTCAGCGCGGGGATGAGCTCGTTGGCCACCTGTTCGCCGGCGGCGATGTGCATGGCCGTCGGATAGGTGTCGTTGGACGACTGGCTCATGTTGACGTGGTCGTTCGGGTGGACGGGCTTCTTGGAGCCCATCTCGCCGCCCAGCATCTCGATGGCGCGGTTCGAGATCACCTCGTTGGCGTTCATGTTCGACTGGGTGCCCGAGCCGGTCTGCCAGACCACCAGGGGGAAGTGGTCGTCGAGCTTGCCGTCGATGACTTCCTGGGCCGCCTTGACGATGGGCTCGCCGACCGCCGGGTCGAGGCGGCCAAGGGCCATGTTGGCTTCGGCGGCCGCGCGCTTGACCACGCCGAGCGCGCGGACGACCGGCTTGGGCTGCTTCTCCCAACCGATCTTGAAATTGCCGATCGAGCGCTGCGACTGGGCGCCCCAGTAGCGGTCGGACGCGACCTCGATCGGGCCGAAGGTGTCGGTTTCAGTACGGGTCGCGGTCATCGAAGAGCCTCCAGCCGGAACGTCGCGAGCGGTTTAGCGGGGCCGACGCAGACTGCAAGGCGTTAGGCCCTGTTCCGTCACGAGAACCCGGTTAGAAAGAGCGGATGGACGAAGGCTGGACGCAGCACGGAAAGGTCCGGGCGCGAGCCGGCGACGGAGCGCTCGAGGTGGTGGTCGACGGCCTGACCACCCAGGCCAAGTACTACAAGCCGCTGATCTACGAGTTCTTCCGCAAGGCGTGGCGCGGGGCGCGGCCGGCCTGGGGCGAATACGCCGTCGACATCGTCATGGAGTATGTGGGCGATCCGCCCTGGCTGGATCTCGACAACCTGGCCAAGGCGATCCTCGACGCCATCAAGGGCTACGCCTTCCACGACGACGCCCAGGTGGCGCGCCTGCTGGTGGAGCGGCGGGCGGGCGAGCGCGAACGGATCGTCATCACTGTGCGCCGGGCGCCGGGCGCGGATCCCGAAAGCCGCCCCGTGCGGCGCTGAGCCCAACGCAGAACGGCCGCGCACCAGGCGCGGCCGTTGTCTCGCAGAGATCGTCGGGGGACGCGGCTCAGCGATACTGCTGCAGGCGGGTCGTGCGCAGACCGGCCATGCCGTGCCGGTCGATCGACTTCTGCCAGGCGAGGAATTCCTCATTGGTCAGAGAATACCGCGTGCACGCCTCGTCGAGCGTCAGCAGCCCGCCGCGAACGGCGGCGACCACCTCGGCCTTGCGGCGAATGACCCAACGGCCGGTGTCCGGCGGCGGCAGATCCGCCAGAGTCAGGGGCGCACCCGTGGGACCGATCACATAGGGTTCGCCACGACTGTTGGTGCGCGTCTGTTGTTGTTGCAACATGGCTTTACGCCTTTCCAACCATCACTGTTGGGAAGGAAGATACATGCCGCCTCCTAACAGCGGCTGAATCGCATTAGTAAAGAAAGACCTAATCATTCGTCCCCCCGTGTACGAAAATGACACAGTGCAAGTTAAGATATCTAGTAACCTCTAATTAACTTGCGAAATTACCTGCGGATGTTGATGAGCTCGTCCAACATCTGATCAGCGGTGGTGATGATCTTGGAGCAGGCCGAGTAGGCCTTCTGCGTCGTGATCAGGCCGGTGAACTCGGCGGACAGGTCGACGGTCGAGGCTTCGAGGGTCGAGGGCGAGATCTGGCCTGCGCCGGCGCTGCCCGGCTCCTTCAGGGTGTACTCGCCGGACTGAATGGTGGCGCGGTAGGCGTTGCCGCTGACCGCCGCGAGGCCGTCGGGGTTCTGGAAGGTCGCCACGGCGATCTTGGCGATCTTGCGGACCTCGGAGTTGTCGAAGATGGCCGAGACATAGCCTTCCTCGTCGACCTCGACGCCGACCACGTTGCCGACCGTCGCGCCGTCGGGATTGACCGACTTCACCTTGGAGGCGGCGTTGTACTGGGTGAGCTGGCTGAGGTCGAAGGTGATGTCCTGGGCCTGGACGCCGAGGGTGTCGTCCCACTTGGGAGCCGTGCCGCCGGAAGCGTCCAGCGAGATGGACGGCGTTGCGCCCATCGAACCGAAGAGGTCGCTGTTGGCCAGGTCGATCTTGCCGTCGCCGGTGAAGGCGAGGGTGCCCGAGGCGATCATGCCCGAGCCGGTGGCCGAGATCTCGGCCGGGTCGCCGTAGATTTCCGCGTACCACTCGTTGGGATTGGTCGTCGGGTCCTTGCGCATCAGGCCGATGGTCACGCGGTGCGTGCCGCCCTGGGAGTCGACGACGTTCATCTCGATCTCGAAGTCCGGCTTGGAGCCGGTGGTCGGGTCGTCGGCGTAGTCGGACATGTCGCCGGCCGCATAGGTGGCGACGTCGGGCGACAGGGTGCTCTGAGAGTTCAGGTTGGCGTTGACGGCGACGTTGCCGGTGGCCTTCACGGCCGCGCCGAGGTTCTTGACGTTGATCGGCTGCAGGCGCGTCAGGTCGGAGGGGTCGACGTCGAAGGTGCCGTCGTCCTGGGCCGGCCAGCCCTGGAGATAGAAGCCGGAGTCGTTCTTCAGATAGCCGTCGGCGTCGGCCGAGAAGGAGCCCGAGCGCGTGAAGACGCGAGTGTCGGCGTTGGTCAGCCCGTTGGCCTTTTCGGTGGCGATGAAGAAGCCGTCGCCGGCGATGGCGAGGTCGGTCGGCGAAGTGGCGCTCTGGATCAGGCCCTGCTGGCTGACGAACTGGCGGGTCACGCCCTGAACGCCGCCGGCGCTGTAGCGCCCGACAACCGCCTGGGACGTCACGATGTTCGCGAAGTTCACCTGGCTGCGCTTGTAGGCGGTGGTGTTGATGTTGGCGATGTTGTCCGAGATCGCCGCCATCGAGGAGGAGTTCGCCACCAGCCCCGACACGCCGGCGAGCATTGCGCTGTTGATGCTCATGGGTCTTTGCCTTCTTCCGTGTTGTTTCGATCGGCCGCGCGCCCGGCGCGGCCCGGCGGTCAGGCCGCCTGATCCTCGTTGTCAGTGTTGTTCGTGTTGGCCGCGGTCGTGGCGTTCGTGTTCGACGTCGCCGCCGTGTCGGCCTCGGCCTGCTGGGCGATTTTGGTGACCATGTCCCAGAGGACCTTGGCGCCCTTGACCGTGATCCAGGTCTTGCCGTCGGCCTGCTCGACCGCGCTGACCACGCCGTCGACATAGGTGGTCGTGGGCACGGCGGCGCCCGCCGAGTCCAGGGCGGTGATCTTCAGCGTGTACTGCCCGCCGTCGGCGAGCTGCTTGCCGCTGTTGTCCTTGCCGTTCCAGCTCAGCGTGTGCTCGCCGGCCGTCACGTCCGTCAGGTTCTCGCTGTGGACGGTCTTGCCGGACGCGTCGAGGATCTCGAGCTTCACGTCGGTGGCGTCGCGCGGCAGGTTGTAGGCCCAGTCCGCCTTGCCCTTCTGGAGGCCGGCCACATCGCTGGTGGCGCGGATCTCCTTGCCGATCAGGCTGACGGCGTCAGCGATGCCGTTGCTCGACGAGTCGACCAGGTTCTTGAGCAGGTCGTTGGTCAGGAGCTGCTGCTCGACGCCGCTCATCTGGACGAGCTGGGCCGTGAACTCGTTCGAGTCCAGCGGCGACATCGGGTCCTGATTGTTCAACTGCGTGGTCAGCAGCGTCAGGAAGGTCTGGAAGTTGTCCGCGAGGCGGGTGCGGCCCGCCAGCGTCGCCGAGGTGGTGGCGGTGCTGTTCGCGGATGCTGCTGCGGCGTCTACGGCCATGCGCGTGGTCCTCAGATGCGAATGTCGACGCCGGTCGAGGACTGGCGCTGAAGTTGAAGGGCGACGGTGGCCGCGGCGTCCGAGACATCGACGGCGACGTCCAGGGCGGCCTGGAAAGCGCGTCCGCGCCAGCCGTCTCCGCCCTGTTGTTGCTGCTGCTGTTGCTGTTGCTGCTGACTGGCGAGCCACTGGCCGGAGCGGTCCTGGTCGCCGGACGAGAAGTTGAGCCCGCCGGAAAGGTCGAAGCCGGCCTGCTCCAGGGCGCGCTGCAGTTCGCCGGAGCGGCTGCGCAGCTCTGCGGCGGCCTGCGGATTGTCGAAGCTGAGCGAAGCGGTCAGCCGGCCCTGGGCGCCGATCTCGACGCGCACGTCGACCTTGCCCAGGCCGGCGGGGTCGAGTTGCACGTCGAAACGCGTCGACTTGCCCTCGAACTTCTTGAGGATGTCGGCGGCGAGGCTGGCGACCGTCTCGGGGGCGCCGCGGACCGGCGCGCGCTGAGCCTCGACCTCCGCAGCCGAGCCGGCGTGGCCGGCGGCGGTCGGATGCGGCGTGAAGTCGGGGGCGTCGAGGGAGTCCTTTTCGCCCGGCTCGGGCTTGCCGGGCTCGAGCGTCGCCAGGTTCTGGGGCTTTTCGCCGACCACCGGCGCGGTGTTCACCGGCTGGACCGGCGCGCGCGTCACCTGGTCGGCGGCGGCGGGCTGGCCCCCTGGGGCGGCCTCCGTCGTGGTCTCGACGCGACCGCGCACGGCGACCTTGGACTTGTCGGCCGGCGGCTGCGGCGCGGGTTCCTCCGCGGCGGCCGCGACTGCGGCGGCAAGGGCGGAATCGGCGACCGGCGGCGGCGGCGGGGCGGGCGCAGCGGGCGCCTCGGCGGCGGCCTGCGCCGCCGGCGCGGCGAGCTGGGGTTTCTGGGCCGTCGGAGCGGCGTCGGCGGCGTTGGGCTCGGGCGCCGTGGCCGCATCGTCGCCCGCATTCAGCTTGGCGAACAGGGCCGCGGCGGCGTCGCCCTGGCCGGGGACCGCGGCGCCGGCTTCGGCGTCCGCCGTCTGGCCGGTCGGCGCGGGTTGGGCGAGCGTCGCAGGCGGGGCGAAGAATAGAGCGGCGGCGAGGCTCTCGGCCTGGGCCGCGGCGGCGTCGGGATCGCCCGCGCCGTCGGCCTTGGCGTCGGTCTTCTCGTCCTTGGCGTCGGCCTTGCCGCCCGGCTGCGCGCCGAGCGCGGCGAATAGCGAGGCCAGAAGCCCCTCGAAGCCGGCCGCCGCATTCTGGCCGTCGGCGGCGCCCGTCGCGGCCTTGCCGTTACCCGCCGCCGAGGCGCCGGTCGCGGATTGGCCTCCGCCAGGGGCGGGCGGCGCGGGCGGCATATTGATCGGCGACGCGGACATGACGTGCTTGGCGTGACCTCTGACCCTGGGGCGCGGATCTGCGCCGCCATCGTTCGGCCTTCTTCAAGCAACCGCCGCGCCAACTGGGCCGGTTTTCCTAAAAAGCTGAAATCACAAGAGAAAGTCAGAGGTGGCGCGTCGGCTTGCCCAGGGGCCACGGCTGTTTTTGCCGACCCTTTGACGTCGCGATAGGTCGTCCCTGCCGAGCTTCGGCCGCTTTGAAGGGGGTGTCGGGCGGCGGTCGCCGCGGCGCCGGATGACGCGGCTATCAGATCTTGGCGCCGCTCTTGCGCCGCCTCGGGTGGACCAAGGCGTCCTCGAAAGAGGTCTCCTTGAAATCAAAGGCTTTTTCCGGGTCGTTGATCGTGCGTTCACCATTCTGTCGGCAGAATTCGCCGGGTCGCACGTCAGGGTTTGCCGGGCTGAAGGTGTAAGAGATGTCGCTGTCAGTCGCCATGAAGACCGCCGCGTCGGGGCTCGTCGCAGCCCAGACGGCGATCCGGACGGTCTCGGACAACATCGCCAACGTCAACACGCCCGGCTACGTGCGCAAGCAGACCAACCAGCAGCAGCTGGTGGTCAACGGCCGCGGCATGGGCGTGGAAGTGACCGGCATCGAGCGCGTCACGGACCAGTACCTGCAGACCGCCTCGCTGACCGCCTCGTCGGACTCCAGCCGCTGGAACGCCATCTCCCAGTATCTCGACAACGCCCAGAGCCTGTTCGGCGACCCCAGCGGCGACAGCTTCTTCTTCAGCCGGCTGGACGACATCTGGAACAGCTTCGCCACGGCGGCCGACGATCCGTCCTCGACCCTGCTGCGGGGGCAGGCGGTGTCGAGCATGGAGGATTTCCTCAGCGAGGCGGGGCGCATCAACAACCAGATCTCGGAGCTGGGCCGCACGGTCGACTCCCAGATCACCTCGGACGTCCAGCGCATCAACGACCTGCTGTCGCAGATCAACAGCCTGAACACCGACATCAGCCGGGCCAACCTGGTCAACGCCGACGGCTCGGGGTCCGAGAACATCCAGAGCGGGCTGGTGGACGAACTGGCCACGCTGATGAACATCCAGGTGTCCGTGCGCGACGGCGGCGGGGTCACCGTCCGGTCGAGCGAAGGCTACCTGCTGGCCGGCGACGGGGCCTCGTCGGTTCTGGCCTACAACCGGACCGACGCGACCAAGGGCTATGTGACGATCCAGGCCGCCGACGGCTCGGGCCGGCCGCGCGCCATCGAGGTGACCGGCGGCGAGCTTCGCGGCCTGATGGACCTGCGCGACACCAAGCTGCCGGGTCTCGCCGACCAACTCGGCGAGTTCGTGGCCCGCACGGCCGAACAGATCAACCGCGCGCACAACGCGGCGACTTCGGTTCCGGCCCAGGCCACCCTGACGGGCCGCAACACCGGGCTCGACGATCCGACCGTGTTCGACCACTTCACCGGCGCCTCGACGGTCGCGGTGGTCAATTCGTCGGGCGTCGTGACGCGCCAGATCGACATCGACTTCGACGCGGGCACGATGACCGTGGACGGCGCTGCAGGGCCGACCTTCACGCCCGCAACCTTCCTGGCCAGCCTGAACACGGCCCTGGGCGCGCAGGGCTCGGCGACCTTCACCAACGGGGCCCTCAGCATTTCGGCCGCCTCGGGCGGCGTGGCCATCGACGAGGGCACTTCGGACAAGGCCGGGCGCGGCTTCTCGCACTTCTTCGGCCTGAACGACGTGATCCGCTCGACCGGCATGTCGACCTACGAGACAGGCCTGACCGGGACCGATCCGCACGGCTTTACGCCGGGGGACACCATCACGTTCCGCCTGGCCCAGGACGACGGCAAGCCGCTGCGCGACGTGGTCTTCACCGTGCCCGCCGCCGGCGACATGAATTCGCTGATCACGGCGCTGAACGACAACACCAACGGCGTCGGGCTCTACGGCCAGTTCGCGATGGACGCCAAGGGCGAGCTGACCTTCACGGGCTCTGCCCCGAACAACGCCACGCTGTCGGTGGTGCGCGACGACACCCATCGCGGCGCGACCGGCCCGTCGATCAGCGTGCTGTTCGGCCTGGGTTCGCTGGAGCGCAGCCGCCGGGCCAACAACTTCTCGGTCGACAAGGCCGTGGTCTCCGACCCCACGAAGCTGGCCTTCGCCAAGCTCGACCTGACGGTCGCGGCGGGCCAGCCGGCGATCCGCGCCGGGGACGGCACCGGAGCGCGGGGCCTGTCGGAAGCCGGGGACGTCAACACCGCCTTTTCGGCGGCCGGGGCGCTGGGCGACGTGACCATGACGCTCACGCGCTACGCATCGGAGTTCGGCGGCGCCATCGGGCGCGACGCGGCGGCGGCCGAGACCCGCAAGGCCAGCGCCGAAGCGGTGATGACCGAAGCCACCCAGCGCCGCCAGGCGGTGGAGGGCGTGAACATCGACGAAGAACTCGTGAACCTGACGACCTACCAGCAGGCGTTCGCCGCATCCGCCCGGATGATCCAGGCGACGAACGATCTCTTCGACACCCTTGTGAACATGATCTGACGAGCCTGAGCCCATGACCCGCGTCTCCACAGTCGGCAATTACAGCTCGATCCTCGCCAATCTGATGGCCGCCCAGCAGCGCCAGACCGATGCGGGAACCGTCGTGTCCACCCAGAAGAACGGGACGGACCTGAAGGACTATTCGCGCTCGGCCGAGATCCTCACCGCCATGCGGTCGAACGAAAGCCGGGTCAGCGGCTATCTCGAGCAGAACCAGCGCGTGGCGGACAAGCTGGAGACTCAGGACTTCGCCCTGGGCCAGTTCTCGGACTCGATCAGCGCCACCCGCGAGGCGATCGCCCAGGCCCTGGCCAGCGGTCGCGGCGACACGCTGATGCTGGAGCTCGAAGGCAACCTGCGCACCGGCGTGCAGTCGCTGAACACCCGCTACGGCGGCAAGTACCTGTTCGCCGGCGGCCAGATCGACACACAGCCCGTCTCCGTGAACGCGATGAGCGACCTGCAGTCGCCCGCGGTCGTCTCCAGCTTTTTCCACAACGACGAATTCGTGACCCAGGCCAAGGTCGACGACGCCACGACCGTCTCGACAGGGCTGCTGGCCGACGACATCGGCACGGACATGCTGACGGCCTACCAGTCGATCGCCGACTTCAACGCCGGCGCCAACGGACCCTTCAACGGCGAACTGACGGACGCCCAGCGCACCTTCCTGGAGGGACTGCTGTCCACCTGGGACGGCCTGCACAGCGATGCGGTCGACGTGGCGGCGCGCAACGGCATGGTGCAGGCCCGGGTCGAAGGGGTCGCGACCGACCTGACCAAGCGGCGCGACAGCCTGCAGGGGATGATGGGCGACATCACCGACGCCAACATGGCCGAGGCGGCCACGCGGCTTAGCCAGGCGCAGCTTTCGGTGCAGGCCGCGGCGCAGGTCTTCTCGGTCCTGAAGGAAAGCAGCCTTCTGAACCTGCTGAACTAGGTCAGCGCAGCTCGAACTCGCGGCCGAGGCGGCCGACCAGACGCTCGTCCGACCAGACCTCGACGGCGTCGTGGCTCTGGCGCTCGAACTCGGCGCGGGCCAACGCCGCCTCGTCGTCGGAGAACAGGCCCTCGAACGAGCGGGCCACATGATCGTCGCGATTGAGCAGATAGAGGCGATAGGGGCGCATGGGCCACCTCCCGACGCGCCTTGTACACCTGTTCCCGCATAGCGGGAAGCGAGACTTCGGCGCTCGCCAAGGGCGTTCGCAGGGCGGGTTCTCGCATCGCCGGGGCGAAATCGCTACATAGGCGCCATGACGAGGAGCCTGACCGCACACGCCCCGATCGCCGACGGCGTCGTCGACGCCGTGCGCGACGCCGTGCGCCTGCCCGCCGGCGCGCGGATCGTCGCCGCCATGTCGGGCGGCGTGGATTCCACCGTGACCGCAGCGCTGCTGGCCCAGGCCGGCTACGACGTGGTGGGCGTCACGCTGCAGCTGTACGACCATGGGGCGGCGATCCAGAAGAAGGGCGCCTGCTGCGCCGGGCAGGATATCCATGACGCCCGCACCGCGGCCGAGGCGATCGGCGTGCCGCACTACGTGCTCGACTACGAAAGCCGCTTCCGCGAACAGGTGATCGAGGACTTCGCCGACGCCTATCTGCGGGGCGAGACGCCCATCCCCTGCGTGCGCTGCAACCAGACGGTCAAGTTCCGCGACCTCCTGGACACGGCGCGCGACCTGGGCGCCGCCGCCATGGCGACGGGGCACTATGTGCGGCGAGAGGCGGGGGCGGCGGGTCCCGAACTGCATCGCGCCGTCGATCCGGCCCGCGATCAGAGCTACTTCCTGTTCGCCACGACTCCGGCGCAGCTCGCCGACCTGCGGTTTCCGCTGGGCGGTCTGCCCAAGCCGGAGGTGCGCGCCATCGCGGCCGAGCTCGGCCTGTCGGTCGCCGACAAGCCGGACAGCCAGGACATCTGCTTCGTGCCCGAAGGCCGTTACACCACGGTGATCGACAGGCTGCGGCCGCACGGCGCCGAGCCGGGGGACATCGTGCACCTGGACGGCCGCGTGCTGGGCCGTCACGAGGGCGTGACGCGCTACACCATCGGTCAGCGCCGGGGCCTGAACGTAGCGGTAGGCGATCCGCTGTTCGTGGTGCGCATCGACGCTGACCGCCGCCATGTGGTGGTGGGGCCGCGCGAGGCGCTGCTGACCCGCGCCCTGGCGCTCAAGGAGACCAACTGGCTGGGCGAAGGCGAAAGCATCGAGGCCGCGGCCGAGGCCGGCCGCGCGGTCCTGGCGCGGGTGCGGTCCACGCGCGAGCCGGCGCCGGGCCGGCTGGCCCTGGTCGACGGCGCGGCGGGCCTGGTGTTCGACGCGCCGGAAGAGGGCGTGGCGCCGGGTCAGGCCTGCGTGCTCTATGCGCCTGAGGCGCCGAGCCGGGTGCTGGGCGGCGGCTTCATCGCCGGCACGCGGGCGGCCGAGCCCGCCGCCTGACGCAGGGTCCCCTTGCCTTGGCGGACGCGGCGGCGCATGTCAGCGGCATGACCCAAGCCTCCGATCCCGTCGTCATCGCCGCCTACGCCCGCACGCCCATGGGCGGATTCCAGGGCGTCCTGTCCGGCGTCAAAGCCACCGAACTCGGCGCCGCCGCCGTCAGGGCCGCGGTCGAGCGCGCGGGCGTCGCGCCGGACGCGGTGGAGCAGATCCTGATGGGCTGCGTGCTGCCCGCCGGCCTCGGCCAGGCGCCGGCGCGCCAGGCGGCGCTGGGGGCCGGCCTGCCCAAGTCGGTGCAGGCGACGACCGTCAACAAGATGTGCGGTTCGGGAATGCAGGCCGCGATCCTGGCCCACGACGCCCTGGCCGCGGGCTCGGTGGACGTGGTGATCGCGGGCGGCATGGAGAGCATGTCCGGCGCGCCCTACCTCCTGCAGAAGCACCGGTCCGGCGCGCGCATCGGCCACGACACCGCCTATGACCACATGTACCTGGACGGCCTGGAGGACGCCTACGAGCCCGGACGGCTGATGGGCTCGTTCGCCGAGGAGGCCGCACGGGCCTACCAGTTCACCCGCGAGGCCATGGACGAATACGCCATCCTCAGCCTGAGCCGCGCCCGGGCCGCCAGCGAGGGCGGGGCCTTCGCCCGCGAGATCGTTCCGGTGGAGGTCGCCTCGCGCAAGGGAACCGAGACGGTCTCGGCCGACGAGCAGCCGTTCAAGGCCGACCCGGCCAAGATCCCCACCCTGAAGCCGGCCTTCGCCAAGGACGGCGCGATCACGGCCGCCAATTCCAGCTCGATCAGCGACGGGGCCGCCGCCCTGGTGCTGACGCGCGCCTCGGTGGCCGAAAAGCTGGGACTTAACGTGGTGGCGCGGATCGCCGGCCACGGCGCCCACGCCCACGAGCCGGGCCTTTTCACCACCGCGCCCGTCCCGGCCATGCGCAAGGCCCTGGCCCGGGCCGGCTGGCGCGTCGAGGACGTCGACCTGTTCGAGGTCAACGAAGCCTTCGCGGTCGTCGCGATGATCGCCGAGCGCGAACTGGCGATCCCGCGCGACAAACTGAACGTCAACGGCGGGGCCTGCGCCCTGGGCCACCCGATCGGCGCTTCCGGCGCGCGGATTCTGGCGACGCTGCTGTCGGCGCTGGAGGCGCGCGGCCAGCGCAAGGGCCTGGCGAGCCTGTGCATCGGCGGCGGCGAAGCGACCGCCGTGGCCGTCGAGCTCGTCTGACCCGGACCGACGCGCGGGCCTAGTGGCCCGCGGCGGCCCCGGCGTTCATCTCGAGGATGTTGAACTTCACGCCCTGGGCGATCTCCATGTCGCCGGGCTTGAAGTCGGCGGGGCAGGGACCCTCCCAGACCGCCTCCATGGTCATGGCGTGCTCGCCGTTCATCTGCGGCGCGCCGGCACCGGTCGTCACGGTCTTGGCCTCGACGGTGTAGCGGGTCTTGAAGTCGCCCTTCATGACGCCCTCGGTGGTGGTCTTGCCGCCCGTGCCCATGTCGCAGACCGAGGTGAAGTTGATCTCGCCGCCCAGGCCGCGGGTGAGCTTCTGTTCGGAGCACATGTCCTTGGACGCCTGACCGCCCCAGACGGCGAATTTCTGCTCGGTGGCCGCGTCGGTGCACAGGCGCATGGTCTGGCTGACGCCGGCCGAGGTGACGGTCTGCTTCCAAAGGCCGGGTTTGCGGTGCGTGGCCGACAGATCGAGCGGCCCGGCGGCGGCCGGCGCTTCGCCCGCCGCAGCGGGGGGTTTGGCGTCCTTGGGCTTGTTGCAGGCCGCCAGGGTCAGGGCCGACGCCGAGATCACGAGCATTCCAACCAGCGCACGCATCTTGCGGCCTCCATTCAAATCCCCAGCTTGATAAGCGTAGCTGGGAACGCGAGTCCCCGCGAGAGGTTCGAAAGAGATGAGCGATCTACGCGACAACGCGGCCAGCGGCCGCTTCGAAATGGACGAGGGCGGCATGACCTCGTGGGCCGACTATCGGGTTTCGGGCGGCCGCCTCTACATCGACCATGTGGAAAGCCCCCCGCCGCTGCGCGGCACGGGCGCCTCGGGACGGCTGATGGCGGCGGTGGCGACGGAAGCCCGCCGCCGCGGCCTGGGCGTGACGCCGATCTGCGGCTACGCGGCGAGCTGGCTGCGCCGGAGCCCCGAGTTTCGGGATCTCCTCGCCTAAGCTGCGAGAGAGTCTCAGTTTCCTGTGCTGCGGCGCGATGACGCAGGTTCGTTCGGTAAGGTCTTTCAAAGAACATCTGGTCTAGGTTGAACGGAGAAACCTGAAGGACCAGATGTCGCAGGACGACACGCGAGCCGACAGACCAGCAACGCTTCCGTTCGGCCTGACCGGCGAGGAGCCGGTGTTCGAGCGCGCGTTCGAACTGGTCCGCGCCCTGTTCGGCGACGTGCGCGTGGCGCTGGTGCGTGTCAGGAAGGGGCGCATCGTCCGCTCCATCGGCCGCGACACGGTTCCGCACGACAACGA
>ENA-UOYA01003857-UOYA01003857.1-activated-sludge-metagenome-genome-assembly--contig:-NODE-3857-length-13078-cov-62.549105_pt1 | contig 13078 bp, 12 predicted proteins | sample MGYA00238163_ERZ764804 | MGnify/ENA primary metagenome ERZ764804 (study PRJEB28919, sample SAMN05720223) | activated sludge metagenome | isolation source: Anaerobic digester | place: Hong Kong...
CAGAAACCACTTTTGGAGGACTTCCGCTCGAAGATACTACAGCTCAAATGGATTATGGTTCTTTGATTTATATTACTTTGCAAAGAGCAAAAAGCGCCAGGGAGGCTATTAAGATTATGACTGATTTTGTAGCAGAATATGGATATCGTTCAGAAGGAGAATCCTTTTCTATTGCTGATAAGGATGAAGCATGGATTTTGGAAATGATTGGCAAAGGGATGAAAGTGGTCAATGGTAAAAATGTAAATAAAGGTGCAGTATGGGTTGCCGTCAGAATCCCGGATGGATGTATATCTGCACATGCCAATCAGGCAAGGATTACTACATTTCCTCTCAATGATCCTGACAACTGTCTTTATTCTCCTGATGTAATAACTTTTGCTCGCAAAAACGGATATTATAAAGGCAATGATAAGGATTTCAACTTTTCTGAAACCTATGCTCCTTTGAATTTTGGAGCTATGAGAGGTTGTGAAGCAAGAGTTTGGGCTGCGTTCAATATTCTCGGAGGCGGGATGATTGGAGAAAAACCATATACCGCTTATGAAGATTATGCAATGGGGTACAATCAATCTAACAGATTGCCCCTTTATATCAGACCAAAGGAGAAGATAACTGTTAAGATGCTTGCCGACGTTATGAGAGATCATTATGAGGGGACAGCTCTTGATATGACTAAAGATATTGGGGCAGGGGGTAACGAATTGCCCTATAGGTGGAGACCTTTGACATTCAAGGTTGATTCTCTCACATATACCAATGAAAGGGCAATTGCCACACAACAGACAGGTTTCTGGATGATTGGGCAGTCTCGTGACTGGTTGCCTGACGAGATAGGTGGAGTTCTTTGGTTTGGAGTTGATGATGCCTCTACTTCCACTCTTTCTCCTATATATGTTGGAATTCAAAATGTTCCGGAATGCTTCAGAGTAGGTAATGGTGACATGATGACTTATTCACCTACATCTGCCTTTTGGTTGTTTAACAGGATTTCAAATTTTGCATATTCCAGATATAACATTATTTTTCCTGAGATTCGCGCTGCAATTGACAAAAGAGAGCGTCAACTGCTTAATAGAATGCCGGTAATAGATGCCGCAGCCCTGACTTTCTATAAAAAATCGCCTGATGAAGCAAGAGAATTTTTGACAGATTATTCTGTTAATACTGCTCAGGAGATGTTCAATACATGGGTTGAGTTTGAAAGGCATCTTCTGGTAAAATATATTGATGGTAATGTCAAACGAATCGGGCCAGATGGTCATTTTCTGAATAATGGTTATTCCAAAGCCATTCCTGCACCTCCTTTGCAGCCCGGTTATTCTGAAAAATGGAAGAGAGCAGTCAAAGAAGATGCCGGAGAGAGGCTTAGGGAGAGATAATCCAAATCTGCTGGCATGAAAAGGGAAGGAATATTTGTAATGGGAGCTGTTATTGTGGGAGTTGTCTTACAAATAGTTTCCGGGCCTTTTCCTATGGAATTGATAAAATTTCCGGTTAATTTCATTCTATCGCTTGTTTTATTAATTCTTGCCGTAAAAGGCGGGAAAGCTTTTCACGGGAGTGCCAAGTCACTAAAATTTTCTGTCTTTCTTATACTTTTGTTGACTGTTCAGGTTTTGATAATGGGAGTTATGCCTGATAACAGAATTAAAGATTCCTGGCCTTTTGTTATCACCTATTTCTTTATATTGGCAGATCTCTCCATTGTTATCTCTGAACGTTTGAAAAAAAAAAGAAGAAACAATTTGGGTTTTTTGTTAATTCATGCAGGTTTATTGATTTTGCTGATAGCAGCAGGTTTGGGAAGCGCAGACAAAATCCAACTTTTTTTAAAGGTTAATGAGGGAGAGTCTGTCAGGAATGGTTATGACAGATTGACTGGGAAAACATATCAGTTACCTTTTGAAATTGCTTTGGAGGACTTCAGCATTGATTACTACCCGGACAGGTCGATCAAAAGTTACAATTCGTTAGTTACACTGAAAAATAGTGATGGGGAGGTTAAAAAATGGAATATAAGAGTCAATTATCCATTGCGCTATAGAAGCTGGTGGATTTACCAGTATTCATATGACTTGGATAAAGAGGTTGACTCCAAGTATGCTGTTCTTCAACTTGTTCGAGATCCCTGGTTGATATTAGCATGGGTTGGCATGTTCATGCTTTTTGCAGGTGCAGTTAACATGTTTTGGAAAGGAGGAAGGCCGTGATTTGGGATAAATTCATATATTTTGCTCTGGCCTCAATTGTATTTTGGTGTATTGCGTCAGTATCTCTTTATATTTCAAAAAAGAGAATAGCGACTCATTTTCTTATGGGAACAGGATTATTTATATTTTTTTTATTCATTGTTTTGTTGTGGTGTGAAAATGGATATCCACCATTTAGAACTGTAGGTGAAACAAGACTCTGGTACTCTTTATTCCTGATAATTGTTGGTTATATTATATGGCTTCACTGGGGTTATAAGTGGATCTTGAGCTATTCTGTTTTACTTGCTTCTGTATTTGTGATTATTAATTTGCTTAAACCGGAGATTCACTCCTCAGGTCTTATTCCGGCTTTGCAAAGTTTCTGGTTTGTACCACATGTAATTGTTTATATTCTTTCTTATGCACTTATGGGAGCCGCTGTCATTGCTGCTCTTTTTGCCCTGGCCGGAGAGGGGAAAAAAGATATTGAGCTTACTCCGCTAATTGATAATCTTGTTAATACAGGCATGGGATTACTTTTGATGGGGATACTTATGGGGGCAGTTTGGGCCAAGGAGGCATGGGGAGATTACTGGGCATGGGATCTCAAGGAAGTATGGGCTTTTATTACTGCATTGACATATCTCATTTACATACATTTAAGAAGAATGAACTATAATCTTAAAATTTCTTTTTTTGTGATAATAATTGCTTTTGTAATGCTTATGATTACGTGGCTGGGAGTTGATTACCTTCCGTCTGCAGGCCAAAGCATTCATACATACTAATGAAAAATATTTTTTGATAATTCAGATTTTTTCTAATTTTGCAGAAATTAAAGAAGAGATGTTAATAAGGACAAACAGCAACAGTATCCATCATCATCACCGTCATCACAAGTGGCAGGTTGTTGTTTCTGTTTATATATAGAAAAATATTCATAGTTATATAAATAATTAGAAATTAGAGTAGAGCTTGCCAAATGTGGCAAGCTCTTTTTTTTAAATAAATATTTGAACATGATAAGACTGGCTGTCCAGGCAAAGGGACGTTTAAATGAAGAAAGTGTGGAACTGTTGCAGGAAGCGGGGTTCCCTGTTGAAACGAGTAAAAGAAAACTTGTTGCAAAATGCGGATCATTCCCGCTTGAAATTCTTTATCTCAGGGATGATGATATTCCTCAGGCTGTATCTATGGGAGTTGCAGACGCAGGAATAGTGGGTTTGAACGAGGTTACAGAGCGTCAGTTTGAAGTTGAGCAGATTCATAAACTGTCGTTTGGAAGTTGCAGACTCTCTCTTGCCATTCCAAAAAGTGAGGAATACACAGGAATGGAATATTTTAACGGGAAAAGAATTGCGACTTCCTATCCCAACATTCTAACTGATTTTTTCAGCAGATCAGGCGTAAGGGCCGAAATTCATCAAATAACAGGCTCAGTAGAGATAGCGCCTTCAGTCGGACTTGCAGATGCCATTTTTGACATTGTCAGCTCCGGTGGCACTCTTCTTTCAAATGGATTGAAAGAGGTCTTGACAGTTATGGAATCTCAAGCTGTAGTCATCGCGACTCCAAAAATTAATGGTGACAAAAAAGAGCTTCTTGATCAGATGATTATTCGTTTTGAGGCAGTTGAACGCAGCAAGGGCATGAAATACTTACTTATGAATTTACCAAAGGACAGGATAGAAGATGTTACAAAAATCTTCCCCGGGATGAGAAGTCCCACTATCCTTCCACTTGCTCAGGAGGGATGGTGCTCACTTCATGTAGTAGTAGCTGAAAGTGATCTATGGACGCGGCTTGCCGGACTTAAGGCCATTGGTGCAGAAGGTATTCTTGTTTTCTCACTCGAAAAAATGATGCCATGATGAAGATATTAGAATATTCTCAAATTAAGGGGAGCGAAATAATGAATTCGAGAAATAGAGAATTCGATGATATTATACAGCTTAGAGTATCAGAAATCATAAGTCGCGTAGTGAAAGGTGGTGATAAAGCCTTGAGGGAGTTAACAAAAGAGCTGGATGGAGCAGATATTGATTCGCTTTTTGTGACAAAAGAAGAGCTTTTCTCTGAAAGTAAGTTATCTGATGTAGAGTTGGAGCAAGCATTGAATGTAGCGGCTTCAAATATTGAAAAGTTTCACAAAGCACAGATTCCTGTTGACATAGAGGTTGAAACTTCATTGGGAGTAAAATGTTTTCAAAGATCATTGCCTGTAAGAAGAGTTGGTCTATATATTCCAGGAGGAAGTGCTCCGCTTTTCTCAACACTTTTGATGCTGGCCATTCCGGCCAGGATTGCCGGATGTGGGGAAATAGTCATATGTACGCCTCCTGACAGAAATGGAAAGGTCAACAACATTATTCTTTATTTAGCAAATAAATTGGGAATAGGTGAAATCATTAAGGTTGGAGGTGCTCAGGCAATTGCGGCCATGGCATACGGGACAGAGAGCATCAGGAGAGTAGACAAAATTTTCGGGCCTGGCAACAATTATGTTGCTTGTGCAAAACTTCAGCTTAGCAGCAGAGTAGCTATTGATATGGTCGCTGGCCCGTCAGAGTTGATGATTCTTGCAGATGACAGTTCAATACCGGAATTTATAGCTGCAGATCTTCTTTCACAGGCAGAACATGGCAGGGATTCGCAACTGTCTTTTCTTACGACAGACAAATATTTGGCCGAAGAGGTTAACAGATTGTTAAAAGCTCAATTGGCTTCACTTCCGCGCAGGTCAATTGCCGAAACAGCAATTAACAACGGATTTTCAATAATATGCAGTGACATAGACGAAATGGTAGATTTTGCAAATCATTATGGAGCAGAACATTTAATGATTTCAATGAAAGAACCGTGGAGTATTGCAAACAGAATTGAAAATGCCGGGAGTATTTTTCTTGGGAATTTTTCTCCGGAGAGTGCAGGAGATTATGCTTCGGGCACAAATCATACTCTACCTACAGCCGGTTGGACACGCTCAACCGGAGGAATCTCTGTGGATAGTTTTATGCACAAAATAACACTTCAGCAAATTACAAGCGAAGGTCTGGCTGTCTTAGGTGGTACTATAGAAAAAATGGCTGAAGCAGAAGGTCTTACAGCACATAAAAATGCGGTTTCAATAAGATTGGGGAGGATAAATAATGGAGTTAAATAAATTAGTCAGAAAAAAAATAAGAGAGCTAAATAGCTATTCTACAGCAAGGGATGAAGAAGGCGAGAGGATCTCGATATATCTCGATGCCAACGAAAATCCTTTTGAAAATGGAGTAAACAGATACCCTGATCCTAAACAAAGCGATTTAAAGAAAATTATTTCTTCAATATATAATGTGCCGGTGAAGAACATCTTTGCAGGTAATGGAAGTGATGAGGCTATAGACTTGTTGTACAGAGTTTTTTGCGAGCCAAAGTCGGACAACGTTCTATCAATTTCTCCAACTTATGGAATGTACAAAGTAGCTGCTCAAATAAACGATGTGGAATTCAGAGAAATATTGCTTGAAGATGATTTCTCCATGAATCCTGAAAAAATGTTAACCGCAGCAGACAGCAATACTAAGCTGATATTTGTCTGTTCTCCCAACAACCCGACAGGTAATATAATAGATGAAAATTCAATTATAAAGATTGCTAATAATTTTGACGGAATAGTTGTAATAGACGAAGCCTATTGTGAATTTTCGCGAAAGCCAGGGTTTGTTGGAAAAATAGGGAGTCATCCAAATATTGTTGTCCTGCGTACATTATCCAAAGCATGGGGAATGGCTGGCTTACGAATAGGATTTGCAATTGCAGATGAAAGAATTACAACTTTTCTCTCGTCTGTGAAATATCCCTACAATATAGGTTCAGACACACTTTCTCTGGCCATGAAGTATCTTAAGAGAAGCCCTGTATCAAAAATCGAGAAGATAATATCAGAACGTAAGAGAGTTTCGGCTCAATTGGAAAATTTAATAGATGTTGAAAAAGTTTTTCCAAGTGATGCAAATTTCATTTTGGTCAAATTCAAGGACAGTAGCTCTATATATAAAAAGCTTGCCGAAAACGGTATATCTGTGAGAGACCGTTCCAACCAGCCAAAATGTGATAATTGTCTTAGATTGACAATCGGCCTTCCGGAGGAAAACAATAAACTATTGAATGTGCTGTCAGGACAAAATCGGAACAAGGATATTAATGAAGCAAGAAGAGCATTTATAGAGAGAAGAACAAAAGAGACCTATGTCTCTCTTAAGATGGAATTCGATGGTAATTCCCTATCATCGATTCATACAAATTTACCGTTTTTTGATCACATGCTTGAACAACTTGCCTTTCACTCAGGAGTTTCTATGACACTCAATGTTGACGGAGATATTGAAGTTGATGATCATCACACTATAGAGGATAGTGCAATTGTAATAGGTGAAGCTATATCTCAAGCGCTTGGAGAGAAAAAAGGGATAACTCGATATGGTTTTATGCTTCCAATGGACGATTGCATGGCACAAGCAGCCATAGACCTTGGAGGGAGAGCTTTTCTCAATTGGGATGTCAAGTTTGCCAGAGATAGTATTGGAGGTATGTCAACTGAAATGTTTCAACATTTTTTTTACTCTCTTGCTATTGCTTCTAAATCTACTATTTACATCTCTGCAAAAGGCGACAACGATCACCACAAGGCAGAATCTATTTTCAAGGCTTTTGCAAGGGCATTGAAAATGGCAATTAAGCAGGACGAAAATAATTTTGAAATACCAACTACAAAAGGTCTATTATAATAAATTATGACAATAATTATTGATTACAATACGGGGAATCTTTTTTCACTTATAGCCGCATTGAACAGATTGGGCTCAGATTATAAAATCTCATCATCCCCGGAAGAGATTTTATCGGCAGATGCAGTAATTCTTCCCGGTGTAGGAGAAGCTTCAAACGCTTTCTCATCTTTGAAAAAAAGAGGTTTGGAGAAAGTTATCCCTCAAATCAAGGCGCCTGTGCTTGGAATATGTGTTGGTATGCAGTTGATGTGCTCATATAGCGAAGAAGGAGATACTCAGTGTCTCGGCATATTTCCCAATTGTGTAAAAAAGCTTAGCGGGCAAGGCATTAAAGTGCCTCATATGGGATGGAATACGGTTCAAATGTCAGATTCTCCACTTTTTGAGGGTATGGCCAATGATACATATTTCTATTTTTTACACTCATTTGCCCCTGAATGTGGCCCATATACAGTAGCTCGTACACTTCATGGTGTTCAATTCAGTTCTGCACTTTCAAAAAATAATTTTTACGGGACACAGTTTCATCCGGAGAAGAGTGGAATAGTTGGAATGAAACTACTGGAAAATTTTTTAAAGATTAAAATTTAATGAAATGGTCAATATAATTCCCGCTATAGATATTATCTCGGGAGAATGCGTCAGGCTCTCTAAGGGAGAGTTTTCTACAAAAAAAGTTTATTCATCTTCACCGGTGGAGGTGGCGAAAGTATACAGGGATTTGGGATGTCAAAGGCTTCATGTTGTTGATCTTGACGGAGCACAAAGTAACCACCCCGAAAATCTCGGCATACTTGAGCAGATAGCCACCGTTACACAGTTGGACATTCAATTTGGTGGTGGCATTAAAGATGAGAAATCTTTGATTTCAGCCTTTAATGCCGGTGCTTCAAGAATAATTTGCGGGAGTATGGCAATTTACAATACGGAGTTGTTTGTCGAATGGCTTAATAATTATGGCTCTCAAAGAGTGATGCTTGGAGCAGATTTTATGGGAGAAAAAATTTGTGTGAACGGGTGGAAAAATGAGACGGACCGTACATTAGACGATACTGTTGAGAAATTTTACAAAAAGGGTTTGAAACAGTTAATTGCAACAGATATTTCTAAAGACGGGATGCTCAGCACTCCTGAATTTTATAAGTATTACAAGCTCAAAGAGCTTTTTCCTGAACTTGAAATTACTGTCAGTGGTGGCATATCATCTATTAAGGATATAATGGGGATTGAAAGTGACAAAATAGATAGTGTAATTGTTGGCAAAGCAATTTATGAGGGAAAAATAAATCCGGAGGAGTTGAAAAGATGTTGGCAAAAAGAATAATACCATGTCTTGATGTGAAAGATGGAAAGACCGTCAAGGGCATCAACTTTTTGGGTTTAAAAGAAGTGGGTGATCCGGTGGAGATGGGAATTAGATATTCAGAAGAGGGTGCTGATGAATTAGTATATCTTGATGTCAGTGCCACGCTTGAAGGAAGGGGCATTTTTCGCAATATGGTATCTTCAGTTGCAAAGAACATTAATATTCCATTTACTGTGGGTGGTGGAATTTCTTCATTGAAAGATGCTTCAGAACTCTTACTCGCAGGAGCTGATAAGATATCAATTAATTCAGCAGCAGTCAGATCGCCAGACTTGATTTACCAAATTGCTAAAAGATATGGCTCTCAATTTATTGTAGTAGCTATTGATGCAAAAGTCATGAATGAAAAGTGGAGGGTTGTAACTCATAGCGGAACTATAGAAACAGGGTTGGAACTTTTTAGCTGGGCAAAACAGGTAGAGGAACTTGGAGCAGGAGAAATTCTTTTTACATCGATGGATCATGACGGCACAAAGCAAGGTTATGCCTGTAACACTCTCAAGCAACTTACAAACAGTATCTCTATTCCTGTGATTGCATCGGGAGGTGCTGGAAGAATGGAGCATTTTGTGGAACTTTTTGCCAATAATTGTGCCGATGGTGCTTTGGCATCATCTGTATTTCATTATGGGAAAATTAATATTAACGAGCTAAAGAAGTTATTGAAATTAAATAGAATAGAAGTTAGATTATGAAAGATTTTAATGAATTAAATTTTGAGAAAAACGAGAATGGTCTTATTCCAGCAATCATCCAGGACAGTAAAACGTTAAGAGTTCTCATGCTGGGATATATGAGCAAAGGATCTTTGGCCAAGACTCTTGAAACAGGACTTGTAACATTTTACAGCAGAAGCAAAAAACGATTGTGGACAAAAGGAGAAAGTAGTGGCAATTTTCTAAGAGTAGTATCTATGGAAATTGATTGTGATGGTGATACAATCCTTATCAAAGCAGAGCCAAAAGGACCAGTTTGTCACAAAGGTACGCTTAGTTGCTTTGGGGAGGAGAATAGCGAGGGTTTTATTCGTAAACTGTCAGGAATTATTGAAGACCGTCATGTGCAAATGACCACGGGTTCCTATACTGTCAAGCTTTTTTCTGAAGGTAGAGCATCCATAGCACAAAAAATCGGAGAAGAGGCTGTTGAAACCGTCATTGAAGCTATAAAAGGGGACAGAAGCAGGATAATTTACGAAATGTCGGATCTTATATATCATTTACTCGTTTTGCTTGAAAATGAGAAGATATCAATAAATGAAATTGAAGATGAACTTTTCAGTAGACATAAAATATAGGCAGGTATGCCTTTTGCATAATAATTTGTAATAAAAAAGTGTGATAATTGTAAAATTATTTTCTATTTTCGTACATCTGATAATTTAATCAAATAAAGCATATATGGCACAATTGGAAATTGATGGTAAAGTGTTTGAAGTTGACGGAGATGGATTTCTTACAAACCCTGAGCTCTGGAATGAAGAAGTAGCAAAACTTTTTGCCAGAAATGATGGCATTGAAGAATTGACCGACAAACATTGGGCGGTTATAAACGAAATTAGAAAAAATTTTGAGGAGAAGGGCAATGCGCCTATGGTCCGCACTATTTGCCAAAATACGGGGCTTAAACTTCGTGAGATATATGAACTTTTTCCGTTAGGTCCTGCAAGAGGTGCCTGTAGAATAGCAGGCCTTCCTAAACCTGACGGTTGTGTATAGGAGATAGCTTCTTATGGACTGTTATGGTTGTTGTGCCTTAGTTGCATGCAGTATTTGTTTTTTCATTTTTCTCTATAGATTTATTTATCTTATCAAACTTGGGAATCCTAAAGACCTGTCCCAAAAAAGAGGTAATACTTCAAAAGCAATAAAGTATTCGTTTACAGAAGCCATGTTGCCTCAAAACAAGGAATCGGCCTATCTTCATCTTCCAACATACATTGCAGGTGTCTTATTTCATATTGGAACTTTTCTGACTCTTCTCACATTTGTCTGTCTGATAGTATTTTCTTTTATTGATATTACAATCCCACAAATTATACGTCAAATTGTGGCAATTATTCTAGTTCCTGCGATTATTTCAGGTTTTTCAGTACTGCTTAAGAGGGTTTTTAGCAAAGAGCTAAAGATTATATCAGGTCCGGATGATTATATATCAAATCTGCTGACTACATCTGCGCAGCTTTTTACTGCAATTTGTCTTGTTTTTCCCAATTCGGCTCCTGCTTACTATATAGTTATGACACTATTTTTTCTATGGCTTCCGTTCGGTAAGACAAGACATCTTCTTTACTTCTTTTTTGCAAGGTATCACCTTGGATATTTTTACGGTTGGAGGGGAACATGGTAACATTAGATAAAGCCAAGAAAGATAAGGCAATAGATATTCTTCGGGCAGAGTCCGACAGCAAGCTGGTGACACACCTTAATTCCTGTGTACGTTGTGGTTTGTGTGCAGAGAGCTGTATGTATTATTTGGCATTGAAAGAACCAAAATTTATTCCTTCAGTAAAAGTAAATTTGGTCAGTTCTATTTACAGAAGATATTGCACTTTTGAAGGGAAAATAGCTCCAACTCTTGTAAACGCAAGAGAACTTGATGAAAACATGGCTGAAGAGATGATAGATGTACTTTTTGGAGGATGTACAATGTGTGGAAGATGTGTAAAGCACTGTTCAATAGGAGTTGACATACCATTTTTGGTTCGTAAGGGTCGAGAGATGCTTGCAACAATGGGACTTGTTCCTGCAACTCTTCAATCTACAGTAGACGCAGCTGTCAATACCGGCAACAACATGGCAATTCCTACAGATGAATTTGTGGGGACTATCAAGTGGCTGGAAGAAGATCTGGTTGACGAGATGCAGGATGAAAAGGCAAGAATTCCTCTGGATGAACAGAATAAGGAGATTTTTTATACACTCAACCCTCGTGAACCAAAATTTTTCCCCCTCTCTATTTCAGCTATGGCAAAGATTTTTTATGCTGCCAATGCAGAATGGACACTTTCATCAAAGTATTATGACGTAACGAATTATGGCTATTTCAGTGGCAATAATGAAGAAGCTACAATTATTGCACGTCATCTTTATGATGAGATACACAGGTTGCATGGCAAAAGGTTAGTTCTTGGCGAATGTGGCCACGGTTCAAGGGCAAACAGATGGGAAGGCCCAAATTACCTTAAGACAGAGTATGATTTTGATACAATTACTGTGGTTGAACTTATTGCTGAATACATAAGAAGCGGAAAAATAAAGCTGGATAAAAGTCTTAACAAGGAAATATTTACAATTCACGACCCATGCAATCTTGTTCGCAATGGAGGCTTAATGGAGGAGATAAGGTTTGTGGTGAACAGTGCTGTAGAAAATTTGGTTGAAATGACTCCTTATGGAAAGGATAACTTTTGTTGTGGAGGTGGTGGCGGAGCACTTGCCATGAGTGAATATAACGAAAGAAGATTAAAAATAGGGAAGATAAAAGCCGATCAGATAGCCAATACAGGTGCGAAAATAGTTATAACACCCTGTCACAATTGTGTAGATCAACTCACTCAGCTTAATCATACATACAAACTTGGAGTCAAAATTATGACCATTTCGGAAGTTGTGGCCAATGCATTGATAATAGAACGACAATAAAATATATATTTATGAGTAAACTTATTTATCTTGACAACTCGGCAACCAGCTTTCCAAAGCCTGATGTTGTCTACGATTTCATGAATTCTTTCTACAGAACTAAAGGTGTTAGTCCTGGAAGATCCGGTTTTGATGCAGCTCTTGAGGCAGAGGATGTAGTAAATAGCACAAGAAAATTACTTACTAAACTTTTTAATGGGGGTGCGGATCATAACCGTCTAACATTCAGCTATAACGCCACAGATTCACTTAATTTGATTATTAATGGGCTGGTAGAGAAAGGTATACATGTGGTTACAACTCTTTTGGAGCATAATTCTGTTCTCAGGCCTCTATATATGCATCAACAGGCCGGAACCATAGATGTTACTTATGTTCCATTTGATCCACTTACTGGGTATGTTGATCCTGAGGACATAAAGAAAGCTATAAAAGACAATACAAAATTTGTAATTGTTACACACTGTTCAAATGTACTTGGGACAATTCAACCTTTAGCTGAAATAGGTAAAATATGTAAGGACAGAGGAGTGATTTTTGTTGTTGACGGCAGCCAGGGGGCAGGAGCAGTAGATTTCGACATGCAGGCATGCAATGCAGATGTTTATTGCTTTACAGGGCATAAGTGTCTTATGGGTCCTACTGGAATAGGTGGTTCCTATGTGCGTGAAGGGATAGATATAAAGCACACAAGAGCAGGTGGCACAGGAGTACGTTCAGCTTACCCCGGACATCTTGAGGAATATCCATACAGGCTGGAGTATGGAACTCTTAATATTCTTGGAGTAGCCGGTCTTTATGCCGGAGTTCAGTGGATAACAGAGCAGGGCATAATGAAAATTCACAACAGAGAAGTTGAACTTTGGGACAAACTTCGCAGAGAACTTCAGCAGATAGAGGGCGTGACCACATACTGTGCTACTTCAAAAGTAAACAAAAACCCTGTTCTTTCGTTTAATATAAGAGGATTTGAAGCTGGAGATGTTGGGACAATGCTTGACGTAGACTATGGCATTGCAGTCAGAACTGGTTTACAATGTGCGCCAAAGGTTCACCAGCATATTGGTACTGCAGATATTCATGGAACAGTACGTATGA
>ENA-UOYA01003858-UOYA01003858.1-activated-sludge-metagenome-genome-assembly--contig:-NODE-3858-length-13077-cov-60.865996_pt1 | contig 13077 bp, 9 predicted proteins | sample MGYA00238163_ERZ764804 | MGnify/ENA primary metagenome ERZ764804 (study PRJEB28919, sample SAMN05720223) | activated sludge metagenome | isolation source: Anaerobic digester | place: Hong Kong...
TTTTTATGAATAATTATAAGCCCATCGTTTTTATAAATATAAGTTATAAGCACAAAACTGAAGAAAAATATTGATTTAACTGTTATTTTAAATGATTTATCTTACTCATCTTTTATATAATGACACCCTATAGATTTCCTATTGTGAAGAGCAGCATTGACTATTATTTGAGCTGAAACAACTGAGTTTCTCAGTTCAATAATATTTCTATTTAATTTCGATTCTTTATAAAATTGAAAAATTCTATGGGCAAAATAGTTCAAATCGGCAAGAGCTCTTTCCAGTCCTTTTGTTGTTCTTATTATTCCAGCGTAATTCCACATTGTCATTTGAATATTCATCAGATCCTGTTTTATAAGAAGAGGATCAAATTGAAAAGTTTGAGATGGCTCTTTCCAGAATGGAATAGATGTGAATCTTGATTTTTCTATTTTTGTGAAGTTATCAACAAAATCATCACAAATCGCCTTACTAAAAACAACAGCTTCTAATAAAGAAGTCGATGCCAATCGATTGGCTCCATGAAGACCTGTACAACTACTTTCACCAACTGCATACAGGTTTTTAAGACTTGTTCTTCCATGAAGATCTACTCTTATACCTCCACAAAAGTAATGAGCCGCTGGAACTATAGGGATAGGCTCTTTTGTTATATCTATTCCACCTTCAAGACAGGTCTTATATATTGATGTAAATCTATCTTTTAACGGAACTTTACCCTTATAATAATTTGCAGCATCTAAGAGCATATATTCGCTTCCGATCCTTCCCATCTCTTCAAAGATAGCTCGAGCAACAATATCTCTCGAATCCAGCTCTTCAAGAGGTGTATATCGTGACATAAAGGCTTCCCCTTTAGGATTAAAAAGTTTAGCTCCTTCACCTCTCAAAGCCTCTGATATTAAAAACCTTTTTATGTCTCTATGAAAAAGTGAAGTTGGATGAAATTGAATAAATTCCGCATTTATGATATCGACTGAAGCTCTATAAGCCATGCTCAATCCATCACCTGTCGCTATCTCTGGATTTGTTGTATGCAAATAAAGATTTCCTACTCCTCCAGTTGCAAGAACCACTTTATGAGAAAGTATTCGTTTTACTGTAAATGATTTATTATCAAGAACATACACCCCCATGCTTTCAGGTTGAACATATAATTCCTGATTATCCTCTGAATGATGATTGTTTGTGATTATATCTATTGCTGTATGGTCTGTAAGTATTTGAACATTTATCCTTTTAGCATAATCAACTAAAGCTTCTTGTATACTTTTGCCTGTTTGATCTTTATTATGAAGTATTCTTCTAAAAGAATGAGCAGCTTCTTCAGTGTAATCATAAGCGCCATCTGAGGATTTATCAAAATCGACTCCTACTTTATCTATCAAAAAATCAAATACAAGCTTTGGACCTATTTTTGAAAGAAAATAGACTGCATCCTTATAATTATAATACGATCCTGCTTTAAAGATATCATCTGCAAGTATCATGGGATCATCATCTTCACGATATGCAATTATTCCACCCTGGGCGCATCTTGTGTTAGTTTCTAATATATCATTAGATTTGGTAATTACCAGAGGTTCGAAACCTTTTTCTTTTAACATTATTGCTGTAGAAAGACCAGCTATACCGGAACCAACTATTATAGCATCATATATATCATTGTTTGACACTTTAATCTCCAGTTTAACAAAACATTTTTGAAAAAAAATAATCTGTTTATGACTTTTTTTGCAACAAACTAATATATGTACTTTCCGCAATTCGTATTTTTATTTGTGTTATTTAGCCAATTTGAAAAATGAGAAAATATTAATTATTTTTATATTATAATATCAAGATGAGACAGAACCTCATGAGACTTTTTTAAATATTAAATGTACTTTTTTATATAGTTTTCATAAAACTTATTAATCCTGAATTTTTTAATTTAGATTGTTTTAAAGAAATTATATTTCGGAATTTTAAATTATTATATAATTTTATTAAAATAATCCTTTCTTTCAGGATTTTAGTTATATAATATCCATAAAAACCATCAATTAAAAGTTAAATAATACAAAAAATTAAAATTAAAAAACCTATTCACAAGTTTCAAGTTTAAAGTAATGAATTAAAATAAAAAAATAATTTTGCTTAATCTAAAATGTAGATCCATTCCTTAAATATATCTGACTCACCTCTCTGGATGGACAATAAGAGTTCATACAACTTTTTGGTAATTGGACCGACTTCCTTACCATCTTTATAAAATTTAAAGACTTTATCTTTATATGTTATAGAGCCAATAGGAGAAATAACAGCTGCTGTTCCACAAGCACCCACTTCTGAAAATTGATCCAGTGAATTAATATCAATGGGTTTCTCAAATACTGGTATTTTTAAGACTTTTTCACAAAGTTCCATAATCGATAATCTAGTGATGCTGGGCAAAATTGAACCAGATTTTGGAGTAACAAATTCTCCATTTTTCGTTATACCATAAAAGTTTGCTGCACCAACTTCTTCAATATACCTGTTTTCTTTAGGATCTAAATATATGCAATCTGCAAATCCTTGCTCTGCAGCAATTTGATGAGGAAGCAATGATGATGCATAGTTTCCTCCAACTTTAACATGACCGGTACCCTTAGGAGCTGCTCTATCGTAGTCAGCCACTACCATATTTACAGGATTGAACCCACCTTTAAAGTAAGGGCCAACGGGAACTCCAAATACTGAAAATAAATATTCTGGAGCTGGTCTAACACCTAAATTCTCACCAACTCCTATTTCATAAGGTCTAATATAAAAAGAAGCGTCATAGCCATAAGGAGGAATATACTTGTAATTTGTGGCCACGACATCTTTGCATGCCTTAATAAACTTGTCTTCTGGAACCTCAGCCATAAGTATACGCTTAGCAGTGTTTTGCAATCTTTTCGCATTCATATCTGGTCTAAAAATACCAATGCTCCCGTTTTTCTGGGTAAATGCTTTTAAGCCTTCAAATGCACCCTGACCATAATGGATAACAGTAGAACCTTCGTTAATCCTTATGTAATTATCCTCTGTAAGTTTGCCTTCATCCCATTTGCCATCTTTCCAGAACGAAATATAGCGATAATCTGTTTTTAGATAAGAAAATTTGAGCTCGTTCCAGTTGATGTTTGCTTTTTCCTTGATCATTTGTCCCTCCATTTTTATTTATCACTCTTCGCTATTTTGTGTGGGTAATACTTTTCTCTTTTTAACCAGTTTATGCGGCTAAAACACAAGAAAACAATAAAATTTTCTTTATAGTTAAATTAGAAAAAGTAATTTATCTTCTCGCTCTTCGCATTTTTTTCTAGTTGTGAAGAGCCAATTTTTATTTAAGTTTATTAATATTTACCTGAAACGAAGAGTCAATTTTTGTTCAGGTTATAATACTTATCGAGCATTAGACTTTAGATTGTTGTATGAAATTAAGAATCATCTTATATTATTTTTCAAAACCAAAATATTTTTTTGATTATTTACTTTGAAGATATATTAAAACTACTACTTCTTAAAAATATAGGTAGTATAATTAAGATTAATAATTGTAATTAATTTAACATGCTCAATATTCAATAAGTGTTTAATAGTTTAACTTTTAGTATAATCCAATAATTAAATCATTTTGAATGGGGTGATTAAGAAAAAACTCTTTTATTACTTCTCCAAATAAGTTACTATATATTGGGACGAGCTCTATTACCATTATTTTTTTTCTATTAGCAGAAGGATTTATAGAAGTGCAATAAATTGAATCTATCGTAAAATCACTCCCTACATCGTTTATTTCGATCATCCATCCATCTTTTGATAATACCATCCTGATTTTTTGAGCTCTGTTTTTTCTAAATATATCCTTTTCATATGTTGTTATTTTAGAAATTTCCTGAAAATCGTTTGGTTCAGCTTTGCTTATACTATTAAAAAAATAATTTAGAATATTTTTGATTATGATTATTCCTTTAGTTGCAATCTCTTCAGAAACAGTGTAACCATTTCTAACAATAGTGGCATTGGTAACATTATTGATCATAGACAAATATAAAAATTCTTTAGTCAAATCAGAAGTAGGAATCAACTCAAATCGAATTAAATAATTTTTTACAGAAGAAAAAACTGTTAAAATATATGAAATATTACCTGTTGATGAAGATGAAACTTCCAGAGATGTGTCCATAATATCGATATTCTGGAACAGAGGGTCATTTTCCAACCCTTGATCTATAAGAGAGCCTGTATCATTAGATTGAGAAAAAAAACATAATGAAATAAAAATAATGATTAAGATAGTAATCACTTTGTGATCTATTCTAGTCATATTCAAACCTTATTATAAGCAAAACCTTATTTAAACATAAAATTATTTTAAACAAAAAGATAAATAACAATTAACTTTCTCTTTTATTTACTATAAAGTATAAAATTAAAAAAACAATATGAAAATATCCAAAATTTAAAGATAAGAAAAAAAATCATTGAGTTATTATTAAAATAAAATAAAATAGATTCATCCGAAAAATGCTTACTCAATAGACATGTATTTAAAAATAGTAAATTCTAGATATGCTGGTATTTTTGCAAATTCAGGTTTTTAGCAATTAAAGTGATATCTATTTTAATTTTAATTAATTCATATACCCGTATCTACATATTTATTGAAGCCCATCTTTTTGAAATTGAAATTCTTGCATTATTTATTGATAAATAAAAAAAAGTATACATTTATCGAATAAACGATAAAATATCAGCGAGATAAATTAAATCGATCAAAGTACATTTTCTGATTTTATTGGAGAATTCACTTGGACAATTATAAAATAAAAAGAAATAACCTTTTTTCTTCAATACCAGAATCGCAACTTGATCTTCTTGATGAATACAAGTTTGATATTATTCATTTTAAAAAAGATGACATTTTAATAGAGGAAGATTCCATTTCAAACGGGATTTTTCTTATTCTGGATGGTACTGTTATAATTCAAAAAAAATTAAATGATTCAGAATATCTTGAGATAGCAAAAAAAACTTTTCCAGAGTATGTTGGTGAGATGGGACTTATTGATGGTTCAGAAAGAAGTGCTAGAGTTAGCTGTTATTCAGATTGTGATATAGCTTTTCTTTCAAAAGAAAATTTTTTTTCTATTATTGATAAATTCCCGCAGGTCAAAAATACTATAGCAAAAAATATTTCATCAAATCTTCGTGAACTTCATCAAAAAACTTTGAATGAATATGATAGAAACATGCAACTTTTAGATCTCAATCAAAAAATATTATCACAGAATAGAGAATTAGAAGAATTAAATCAATTAAAAAATAATCTTATTCAGATGATAACTCATGACTTGAAACATCCTCTAACAATAATATCCGGTTATGCACAACTTTTAGAGCAGAAGATAAAGGATCAAAAAGAATCGGAGATGGTCTTTTCGATTGAAGTAGCTGTCAAACAAATGCTCGATATGATAAATCTCTTACTCGAAGCTACAAGGATTGAAAATCGTGAAATAACTTTTCAACCAGAAAAATGCAACATTGTACCCTTTATTTTAGAAGAGATATCCCAGTTTTCACTTTTAGCTAAAGCTAAAAACCAGGAAATTAAATATACTGAAACTTTTGAAAAATCATTTGCTTATATAGATCCTGAAAAGTTTAAAAGAGTTATTGGAAATTTATTATCAAACGCAATAAAATACTCACCTTTCAATAGCAAAATTTATGTTTTTCTTGAAGATGTTACTATGAATAATATAGATTATGTAAAGATAATTATCCAGGATTATGGTATTGGTATCCCTCTTGAAGAACAGCCAAAATTATTTAGAAAATTCGAAAAACTTTCTACAAAACCAACAGGTCAGGAGTCATCTACTGGCCTGGGTCTTTATATCGTTAAAAAATTTATGGAAATGCATAATGGATTTTATGGAGTTGAAAGTGAGTTCAAAAAAGGTAGTAAGTTTTATGTGCTTTTTCCAAAAATTATTTAAATATATTGTGAAATTTTATGATTTTTAGTAAAGTAAAAATAATAAAAATAGATGATAATTTTTATCCAATACAAAAATTATCTAAACAACATTATCTAATTTAATAAAAATTATTAATATTTATAGACAGATAATAATAAAAGAGGTTGAATATGAAAAAATGGTCTATTGATCCTTCCCTTTTTTCAAAAAACAGAAAAAATCTTTCCGATAAACTTATGCCAGATTCTATAGCAATAATTAACTCCAATGATTTATTGCCAACGAATGCTGATGGAACTTTCCCATTTGTTCAAAATACTGATCTTTTCTATCTAACAGGCATAAATCAGGAAGAGACTATACTTTTATTATATCCAGATAGTCCAGATGAGAAAATGAAGACTATTCTTTTTGTTACGGAAACTAACCCACAAATAGAAGTCTGGCATGGAAAAAAATACAGCAAGGAAGAAGCATCTAAAATTTCTGGAATAGATACTGTTTATTGGGTTGATGATTTTGATACTATTCTTGACAAGATTGCATTACAAGTTGATAATATATATATCAATCTTCATGAACATTCAAGAGCAGCTATTGAAATCCAGAGTAGAGATTATCGCATGCTTAAGAATTTAAAAAATCGATTCCCAATACATAAATATCATAGACTGGCTCCGCTAATACATTCACTTAGAATGATTAAGGATCCTATAGAAGTGGAACTTATAAAAAAAGCCTGTGATATAACTGAAAGTGCATTCAGAAGAATTTTAAAATTTTTAAAGCCTGGTATAACTGAATATGAAGTGGAAGCAGAGTTTGCACATGAATTTATTAGAAACAAAGCTAAATTTGCCTATAATCCTATTATTGCAAGTGGAGAAGGTGCCTGTGTATTGCATTATGAAAAAAATGATGAAGTTTGCCAGGATGGACATCTTTTACTTCTTGATGTTGGGGCATCTTTTGCATACTATAACGCTGATATGTCAAGAACAATTCCAGTTAATGGTCATTTTACCGATAGACAGAAAAAAGTTTATCAATCAGTTCTCAATGTCCTGAAACTAACCAGAAAAGAACTTGTACCTGGTAAAAAGATCAAAGATATACAGAGCTTTGCTGAAGATACTATAAAAGAAGAACTTATTAAATTAGGGCTAATTAGCTCAGAACAACTTAAAAATAAGGATGAAACTCGACAAGTGGTTAAAAAATATTTTCCTCATGGAGTTTCTCACCTTTTAGGTCTGGATGTCCACGATGTTGGTGATAGTTCTGAAATATTAAAACCTGGTATGCTTTTTACTTGTGAACCTGGTATATATATTAAAGAAGAAAGTTTAGGTGTAAGATTAGAAAACAATATATTACTTACTGAAAGTGGTAATATAGATCTAATGAGTTCAATTCCTATAGAAATTGATGAAATTGAACAAATTATGAATAGGTAAAAAGCCTTAAAAAGATTATCTTATCTTTTTTCTTATTTCTATATTATTTAAAGGTTATGGTTCAAGTAATAAAGCCAAGCTACAACAGATAAAAAGGATCTAAAATATGGATGACCAAACACAAAAGAACTTAAAAAATATGATTGAAAAACAAATTGTTTCGCGAGGTGTTGTAAATCCAAAAATTTTAGAGTTAATGAGTTCTATAGATAGAAGTCTTTTTATTCCCAAATCTCACTCTGATATAAGCTATGAAGACACTCCAGTTCCAATTGGTTTTGGGCAAACTATTTCTCAACCTTATATTGTAGCTTTGATGACAGATCTGTTAAACCTGACTGGAAATGAAAAAGTTCTTGAGATAGGAACAGGCTCTGGTTATCAGACGGCTATCATAGCAAATATGGCAAAAGAAGTCTATACTATTGAACGAATTGTTGAACTTTTGGAAAGGGCAAAAAGTATATTATCAAAATTTTCATACAAAAACATTCATTTTATTCATAAAAATGGGTATAATGGTTTACCTGCATATGCTCCTTTTGATAGAATACTTTTAACTGCTGCTCCAAGAAAGATTCCAGATGTATTGCTTGAGCAATTAAGCGAAGAAGGTATACTCGTTGGACCTGAAGGTGACTATATCCAGACGCTTGTAAAAATAACGCGTAAATCTGACAAATTTTTAAGGGAAGAAATAACTTCTGTTAGATTTGTGCCATTAATTTCTGAAGAATAGCAACCTTACAAAACAAAGCTGCTATTCTTCAACAAAAAGTACCCTGTATTATTTCTTATAAATCGAAATCGGAGAAGCTTGATTTGTTGGCATGACTGTAACTTCTGCTATTTGAACATGCGGTTTTGTGTCCGCCACAAAGTAAATAATTTCTGCTATATCATTACCACTTAAAGCTTCAATCCCCTGGTAAACTTTTTCAGCTCTTTTTATGTCGTTGTGAAATCTTACAATACTAAAGTTAGTTTCAACAAGCCCTGGTTGAATATTTGTTACTTTTATAGGAGTATCAACAAGTTCGATACGAAGTCCATCTGAGATGAATTTTACAGCTGCTTTTGTAGCACAATAAACTACTCCATTTTCATAAACCTGAGTTCCAGCTATTGAACCAATGTTAATAATGTGACCCTTATTTCTGGCTCTCATCTTTTGAACAACAAATCTCGACATATAAAGTAGTCCTTTGATGTTAGTATCTATCATGGTATCCCAGTCTGTCCTATCACCTTCCCATATTTTTTCCAGGCCAAGAGCAAGACCAGCATTATTGATAAGAATATCAACATCATTCCAGAAATCTGGTAACTGACTGAATAATTTGTCTATAGCTTGATAATCTCTAACATCAAGTGAATATACATCAACCCTTATACCATAGTCTTTTTCCCATTTCGCAGCTTCTTTTTTTAACTTTTCTATATTTCTCGAAAGCAGCAAAAGATTGTTTCCTTTTTCTGCAAATAAGCTGGCACATGAAAACCCTATCCCACTTGAGGCTCCAGTGATGATGATTTTTTCATTTTTCATACTAACCTCCAAAATAATATTCTTAAAAAACTATAAATAACTTAAAATATTTGAAAAAAATTGCATAATCACATTAAACAAGAAAGCAGGAGAATAGAATAAAGCTTATATTATGAACAAAAAACAAAAAAGAGTATTGCATTCATATCCTATTTTTTTGTATTTTATCAGATCCATGTTGAAATAAACGAAGTTTCAGTACATTTATAGCTGCTTCAAGAACTATAGATTTCGACATTTTTGACTTTCCTTCCTTTCTATCAAGAAACAATATTGGATACTCAACATATTTGAATCCATTGCAGATGGCTCGATATTTCATTTCTATTTGAAAGGAATAACCTGATGAAAATATTGAGTTTAAATCTATACTTTCAAGAACTTCTCTTTTCCATAAGTTATAACCACCGGTAAAATCCTTAACATTTTTTCCGAGCACAATTCTCGCATATAATGAGCCACCTTTTGATATTACTTTTCGAATTATGCCCCAACCTTCGACACCACCATTACTTATGTATCTTGAGGCTATAATAAAATCATAACTTGAAAGCAACTTTAACATTTCTGGCAAATAAACTGGATTATGAGAAAAATCTGCATCCATCTGGCAGAAGTAGCTATAATCCCTGTCTAGACCCCAGTTAAATCCTGCAACATAAGCTTTCCCAAGCCCTTCCTTTTTTTTTCGTTTTATTAGAAATAGATATGAAAATTTTTCCATCATATTTTCAACAATTTCTGATGTTCCATCAGGTGAATTATCATCTACAACAAGAATCGATAAAGGATGATCTTTACAATTTCTAAAAACACTGGTTATTATTCCTTCAATATTCTCTTTCTCATTATAAGTAGGTATTATTACAAGTATTTTTTCCATTTTTTATCCTTGATTATATACTACAGTCAAAAGTCTAAAGTCTATTTTTTCCTTATTTGTCATTACTTAATTTCGGAGAACCTACTTGAATAAACTATGATATATTGCTACCTATTATTTTACTAAAAACATTCTTAACTCACTTTTAAATTATAGTTTATTTATATAGCTTTATATCCTAAAATACGAAAGAAAGATTTAATCCTATTCCTCGAGGTATTTGAAGCTCAAGAGGCTTTCGATAACCAACCCAGAAAACATCTTCACATATTTCAAATGCCATATCAAGAAAATTATATAAAACAAGTGAAACATTCCACTCCATATTAAAAAGTTCAAAACTACCAGAGAGACTAAAGTTAAACTCCCATATGCAGTCTTCTCTTCTACCAAATTCCCCGGTAAAAGGATTATCACCTGGAACATTATGATTATATATTATTACATATTCACCTGGAATCTCCTGAGTTAGTAAAGCTGAAAATGGCTGTCCATCTCTATATTTTATAGTCAATCCTATCCATAGATCAGAAAATAATCTTTGTGCAAAGTAAAGTTTAAAAACATATGATCTATCGGAAATCATACGACCAAAACCAGTTAAAAAAAGATTGGGATCTGCCAAATTTTCACTTATGGTTCCTATCTCATCCTCAACTATTCCATTCCCTATTGCTGTAATTCCAACGACCATATAAGCCCAAAAGCTCATCTGGAAAATTGTATCTTTACTGCTTTTACCAACTGTAAACACAACACCAGCATAAAATGGATTTCTAAAAAATTCAGGTATATTTGAATATATATCGGAAGATACAAGATTGTTGGAAATGTAATATTCTAAAGCTTCTTCATAATTTGTCAGCACATAACCAATATCAGGATCAGAAATATAATAAACATCTTCACCAGAGCTATTTATCGTGCTGGTGTAACTATTAGCATTTTTTGCTCTAATCCAGAAAAGATTTTGGAAGGTTCGCAACTGGCTGTCTATCTGAAAATAAAATCCACCAGACGATTTGTACTGAAAATTAAATCTTAAATAAAAGTAGTATGGTTGCTTCAAAGAGTCAACTATATCATCACATTGACCAGATGTATTGAATAGCAGTTCATTCGCTTCGTTATAATATGATCCATAAAGAAATGTAGAGCTCAATATTTTTGCCACTGAGGAATCAATCCGTACAGAGTTTTTGCCAAAATCCAGATCCATAGAAATATATTTTGAAGGAGAAAAATTAAGTTTGGAACTAAAATCAAAAGAAAAAAATATCAAATTTTTTTCTATTTCTTCAAACAAAATAAGAGAAGAAAATAGTAATAAACCTTCAAGTTTGTAGCTAAAAAGCCCTTTTTCAACTGAATAGGTTAAACCAAAATCACCATTTGAAATCAACCAGGAGCAGTCAGATGATTTAAAAATAATTTTACCTATATAGTCATCGTAATAGAGCAAATTTACAGTATATGTATCCTTTGCAGATTCAAAATATGAAAAATTTGAAATAAAATTTGAATAAAAATATAGATTGTCTGAAACATTGTATAAGCTATCTAAAGCAATCTCAAGATTATGCATGATCCCATCTGGATAGTATGAATAAAGTGATTCACCATCAGGTGATGTTATTTCATTTGAATAAGAAGAAGAAGTTTGAAAATTATGAGCTAAAGAGGTGTTTTCATAATTTAGTTGAAATTTTACTGAATCATCTTCCATAGAGTAATTTGATAAGGCAAAAAAATTTATTCCAATAGAAAATGAGGTATCATATAACTCTGCAGTTTCAGACGATGAATAATAAAATTCACTTCCATAGTTGTCCCTGTATTGATGAAAGAATGTAAAAAAAAGATTGATATTCTGGCTTATCCCGAACTCCCACAATGTTTGTAACTTATAAAAGAATTCAGGAGTCACATTATATAATGCATTATGCGAGCTATCACGGTAATAACTCAAAAAAGTTTTTTCACCTATATCAAAGGTAAAAATTCCCTTTATAAATGATAAATTACCCATATTTTCTTCATAATATGTTAATAAAAAACCATATAGATATCTTAAATATCTTCTATCTTCAAGAGCTACAGGATCTCTAGCCAGTGAACTTAAATGCCTGGCAAAAAAAAAGACAATATCTTCTGTATAAGGTATAGGTCCTCCCATATTTCCAATTGAACCGTAAGTGTTGAAATAAAAACCATAAGGCAGAGTCATCTGTCCGTAAATTATAGATTTAAACGGATCAAAAGAAAGATCTGTCAGGGATATTCGAAAATCATATAATGGAGTGCCGGTAAAGTACAAAGAATTTATGTAAAATCCATCTAAATAATATTTATTCCATTGATGATTATTTCCATAAAAGGAAAAATACAATTGCTCGTTTATTCCATATAAGCCTGTTCCCGAAGTGAAAATAAATGATGCTGGATAAATAGATTCTATATAATCTGCAAGAGTTGTTAAAATTGGGTTATTGAATGCACTTTGAGAAAAATAATCCTGAGAGAAAGATTTTACAGGAAGAAAAAAAATTAAAAATAATAATAACGATACAAATAAAATAAAAAATGTGATAATTTGCTGGTAATATTTGTTGCTAAATTTCATTTTTTTCCTTTTTTAAACCAGGATAAATAAAATTACTATTTGAAAAATCTATAAACCAATAAACATGCACTAATTATCAAGTTGTGTTAGATGATTGTCTTCGAGTTTGTAATGCTTACCACAGGAATGACATATAAATATTGCATCTCCATCATTTTTATTTTTCAAGGTGTTTCCACAATAGCATACCCACCCTATTTGCTTTGCTGGAACTCCAGCCATAAGAGCATAGGATGGAACATCTTTTGTTACAACAGCTCCTGCTGCAATAAATGCATATTCACCTATAGTGGTTCCGCAAACTATAGTAGCATTAGCACCAATAGATGCCCCTTTTTTAACTATTGTTTTTTTATATTCATTTTTTCTTTCAATAAACGCTCTCGGATTTATAACATTTGTGAAAACCATAGATGGACCACAAAAGACATCATCTTCAATAATGACATCATCATAAACAGAAATATTGTTCTGAATTTTAACATTGTTACCTATAACAGCTCTGCAGCCAACATTGACATTTTGCCCAAGAGAGCATCTCTTGCCGATTTTAGCTCCACTCATAA
>ENA-UOYA01003859-UOYA01003859.1-activated-sludge-metagenome-genome-assembly--contig:-NODE-3859-length-13069-cov-5.536653_pt1 | contig 13069 bp, 13 predicted proteins | sample MGYA00238163_ERZ764804 | MGnify/ENA primary metagenome ERZ764804 (study PRJEB28919, sample SAMN05720223) | activated sludge metagenome | isolation source: Anaerobic digester | place: Hong Kong...
CTTTTATTTCTATAAGAGCATCCTGCAAGTTTTTTTCAAGAACATTATGGGTAATCAGAACCAGTTCAGCGCACTCCCCTGAGGTATGCTGAATCACAGAAGCGAGACTAACCTGGTACTTGCCAAAAATGAAGGCTATGCTTGCCAGCACGCCCGGCCTGTCAGCCACATTTATGCGTATGTAATACTTGGTTACAGTGAGCCCCATCGGCTTGACCCGCTTCTCCTCAAAACAGGTGCAGCCGATCATCCCGGGCACGTTATTAACCAGGTTGCGCGCGGCGCTCATCACATCAGCCGCAACAGCACTGGCGGTGGGAAGTTCACCCGCTCCACGGCCGAAAAACATCACATCCCCCACAGCGTCACCAGTGACAAAGATGGCGTTATACACATCATTCACTGCTGCCAGCGGGTGATTTTTCGGCAGAAGCGCCGGATGCACCCGTGCCTCGATACCGTCACTGCTCTCCCTGGCTATGGCAAGCAGTTTAACCGTATAGTTGAGATTGGCGGCGTATGCTATATCTTCGGCGGTAACGCGGGTAATTCCTTCTACAAAGACCTGGTCCAGGCGCAGCCTGGTGTTAAAAGCGATTGAGGCCAGGATGGTCAGCTTGCGCGCGGCGTCGTACCCCTCAACATCTGAGCTGGGGTCAGCTTCAGCGTAACCCAGGGACTGGGCTTCGCACAGCGCTTCCTGAAAACCAAGGCCTTCCTTGCTCATCCTGGACAGCATGTAATTGGTGGTGCCGTTGATGATGCCGATTAACTGCGTAATTCTGTTGGCTGCCAGGCATTCCTTGAGAGGCGTGATGATGGGGATCCCGCCCGCCACACTGGCTTCAAAAAACAAATCCCGGCTGTTGGCATCAGCCGCCGCAAAGAGCTTCTTACCATGCAGGGCGATCATGTCCTTGTTGGCGGTAACCAGGCTTTTCCCTTTTCCCAGCGCCGACATTGCATACTCCAGCGCCCGGTCCACCCCGCCCAGCACTTCAACAATGATGTCTATTTCAGGGTCGTCAAGCAGCTCGTTGACATTGGTGGTCAGTAAACCCTCACTCAGCGCCAAACCGCGGTCCTTCACCAAATCCCGCACAAGTATTTTTTTTATTTTGATGGGCACTCCAACTTTTTCTTCGATACCCGCTCTGTTGTCAGTCAGAATACGGTAGACACCGCGCCCGACGGTGCCCATGCCCAGTAAGCCAACACCGATTTCTTTTTTTGCAGCCACCCGGCTTTCCTCCTTTATAAACACAAAAACCTTAGTACATCTTGCTATACTCTTAAAGCCTCTGCTAGACATTATAGCATCGGCGCCGCACCCGGGCAACGTCAAAAACGCCGGCAGAGGTATCTATTAAAAATATCCTGGCATAATTGCTATTTTCTTGATCCAGATTGTCATTAAAAGGCGCCTTCTGGATAATAATAGAACCAGTGGGACAAGAAAGATTCTCTACAGGGTATATCTAAGAGGTGCTTTCAGTTGGACACCAACTCCTGTTTTGAACAAATTCAAGAACTGCAAAGCAAATCGATTGAAATGCAAATATATAGTTGGACCCATAATGAAATATTTTCATTTCAATGGTGGCTGCTCATGGTGATATTTATTGTCCCCTGGTTAATTTGGTGGAAATATGTGGATAGAAAGCGGCTTAAGGAAATCTTGTTATATGGATTTTTTGTGCTGACAGTTGTAACTATCATTGACGAGGTAGGTTGTCAGTTAAATCTATGGGAATATCCATTTGATATTGAGCCGTTATTTCCACGTTTAATTCCAGTTAATTTTACGGCATTGCCCATTATTTTCATGTTTATTTATCAATACTTTTCAGAATGGAAACCATTCATCATAGCCAGCGTCTTAGTGTCTGCCGTTTTATCTTTTATTGGAGAGAATATACTTGAATGGGTTGGTATTTATGTATTGTTTAAATGGGAAAATTATTACTCGCTACCTATATATGTTATTATCGGGGTGTCCTTAAAGTGGTTATTAGAAATTGTCCTGAAAAAGGAAGAGGATGCCCATAAGAACCATTAGAGAATAATCTTCTTTCCGGTTATTTATTTGCCAGAGGTGTTCGGGATTGTTTAAAACCATAAACAGAAAGAATCAGCGTTATCCCAGAGCCGTGATTTCTCCCTTCACAACAAACACCATCAACAGGACCAACCCCTGGGTGGCGGCGTGGTGGTCCGCCGCTTTTCCGGGGTTCGGGCATATGTTTTTGGGCAGGTACATCACAGGATTTGTTTTAACCATCTGGGAAATCATTTTAAACCTTAAAGCCAACATAAACCTGGCCATCATTTATAGTTTCACGGGGCAGTTTGACCAGGCCAGAGAGGTCCTGGACTACAAGCTGTTTATTGTTTATATTGGCGCCTTTGTCTTTGGAATTTGGGACAGCTACCGTATTTCAGTTGAAATGAATAAGCGTTCAGTTCTGGCAGATAGAACAGATCCCGTGGTTGACAATTTCTCAATGAGCCCTTTTAGCATTAATTGTTTCGAAAAAAGGAACCCCTGGGTCTCCGCCGCCTGGTCCTGCTTGGTGCCGGGCCTCGGGCACGTTTACATCCACAGGCTTGCCACCGGTTTTTTCGTTTTAATTATCTGGGCTCTAGCCGTTTATTTTTCACGCATGCTTGTGGCCATGCATTTAACTTTAACAGGTGCGTTCAGCGAGGCCGCGGCTGTAATCGATCCCGCCTATTTTCTCTTTCTGCCGTCTCTTTATGGTTTCTCTATTTATTGTTCCTACGTTTACACAGTGGAATACAACAAGGTTTTCAAGGCGGAACAGGCAGGATATTTAAAAGCCAATTACCAGTCGCCCGATTCTAAAATGCCCTGCTGATTGATGTAAGCCGTATCTACCTTTTTATATTTGCCGGGCAGAAAAGGGGTAAATAAATATAAATGCATATTGTGGCCTCTCTTGAACAGTCCCTCTTCCTGGAACTGGCCATCACAGAACTGGAAGAGAAGGGTATCGCCAAAAACAAAATAGTCGCTGTGCCGCTCAAAAAAAAAGTTGGGGACAGTAAAATATTTGACACTATCCACCGTGCCGACGGTATCAGCCTGTTTGACGGCGCCATGATCCTGGGCACCGTATTTGCGATTTTGGGAGCCATCTACGGAACGGTTTTAAAGTGGGGGCCTGTACTGTGGGGGATCATCGGTTTGTTTGCCGGGTTTGCCATAGGCCTTCTACTCGACCTTTTAATAAACAAGAGGCGCGCCGCAGGTAGAAAGACAAAGCCGATTCCAACGGAAGTAGTCCTGATCATTAACTGCGACAGGGAACAGGCAGAAATGGTTGAAAGAGTTCTCTGGGATAACCAGGCTCTGGGTGTGGGAAGAATCAACACATAAATTGTGTTAAATAATAACAGTATACAGACAAGCGGGGGTTAATTAATTATGAACATAAGCGTGGAACCGGTAATTAGTTCAACAGCTTTTTTATTAGCTTTGCTCCTGTTAATTTTTGCTGTTGACTGGCGCTACTTTCGGGACTGGATTGTCGTCTTTCTATATAAAAGCCTCTTGGACAGTTTATGGGGTAGTGCGGTTGTGAATGCCGGCCGAATAGAATTTCCTTTCCGTCAGTTACCCCAGCTTTTTAAAATGGGTCTTCTGTTTGATTACTGGGTCTTTCCTATCCTCTGCGTCTGGTACAACCATATCACCAGGGAGCGCGGCCTCTGGCAAATTTTTTTCTACGCCGTGCTTTTCAGCGCCGGCATGACTGCAATAGAATTCCCCCTGGAGTTGTATACAAACCTCATAAAGTACATAAAATGGGACTGGTTTACGACTTTTTACACTTTAACCATAACATTTTTGTCATCCAGGGCTTTCATCGCTTTCTACCGCTGGGGCTGCGACTATTTCGGCCGCACAAAACCTTAAACTGGACTGTGCCGATAAAAAATAAAACCGGCCAGGCGACCGGTTAAGTTTATCAAATTATTATACAAATCAGCCCGCCGGAGCCTTCATTGACAATACGCTGAAGCGTTTCCTGAAGTTTGCCCTGGGCGTTCTCAGGCATGCGGTGCAGTTTGTTCTGAATTCCTTCCCGGACCAGGTCGTGCACCGACTTGCCGAAGATTTCCGACTTCCATATCTTCTGCGGGTTGTCTTCAAATTCTCTCAGCATATACTGCACAAGTTCCTCACACTGTTTTTCAGTCCCGATTATAGGTGTGATCTCAGTGGTAATGTCTGCTTTGATCATATGCAGGGAAGGCGCGCTGGCCTTGAGCTTAATGCCGAAGCGGCTGCCCTGGCGGATCAGTTCGGGTTCTTCCAGGATCAGTTCATCCAGGGTCGGCGTAACCACTCCATAACCGTTCTCCCGGACTTCTCCCAGAGCATCCGCCACCTTGTCGTATTCCCTTTTAGCCACGCTGAGATCCCTGACCAGGCGGAACAATTCTTTTTCACCGCCAATATCAAAGCCTGACTGCTCGCTCAGCACCTGGTAGAAAAGCTGCGGGCTGGAAGTTATATTTATCGCCGCGGACCCGGTCCCCATATCCATACTGCGCAGGCTGACCTGCTCTATAAAATCATAGTCTGCCAGGGATTCCACCGCACCGTCGACATCTCTAAGCCGCCGCACGTTTTTAACGGTTTCACGGATCGACTCCTCAAATTTTTGACGCAGCCAGTGTTTAAGCTCCAGTTCCTCCACCCAGGGCGGCAAATTAATATTTACTTCGTTCACAGGAAACTCAAAAAGCAGCTTTTCCAATATGTGCAGAATATCCGCCTGGGACATCTGGGCGCAGTCCACCGGGACTACCGGGGTGTCGTATTTCTCACTCAGCTCGGCGGCCAGTTTTAGAGCCTCCTCACCAGCGGCGTCGGTGCTGTTAAGAAGCACCAGGAAAGGACGGTTGATGCCCTTCAACTCCTCAATAACCCTTTCCTCGGCCTCAACATAATTCTCCCTCGCAATATCTGTTATGGAACCGTCAGTGGTGACCACCAGGCCCATGGTGGAGTGTTCAGAAATCACCTTTCTGGTCCCTACTTCAGCCGCTTCCTGGAACGGGATAGGCTCTTCAAACCACGGTGTCGACACCATCCGCGGCCCGTCATCTTCCTCATAGCCAAGAGCCCCTTCCACCCGGTAACCAACACAGTCGACCATCCGTATTTTTACGTTTAGATTCGGCGTCACCTGGATTTCAACAGCTTCGTTGGGCACAAACTTGGGCTCGGTAGTCATTACCGTCCGTCCCGCCGCGCTTTGAGGCAGTTCGTCCTTGGCCCGCTCCCGGTCATAAACGTTGGTCATATTGGGGAGTACCATCAGTTCCATCAGGCGTTTTATAAAAGTTGATTTGCCGGTGCGGACGCCGCCAACCACGCCCAGGTAAAGATCCCCCCCGGTACGTTCCGCGATATCGCGGAAGATATCGTTCATTTCCATATGCACACTCCCTCCCAAATAAATTTTTAGACGCATCTATCGTAAAAGATTGCATCCCTCCCCACATCTCAAAAAATCAAATATCGATCCTGCCGTGAAACCTAGTCCACGTCTATTTTTTTCCAGTGGCATACAATAACAGTATATATATATGAGCCTGTTGGACGAATATAACCTGGCAAATGAAAAATCCAAAAAAAAATCCAATATTTACCTGATACATTCCAAGTGCTCCTGAGAAAAGGGAAAGAGTATGTTTTGTTGAACTACCTTGGTGGGAGGTGTTTGAAAATGCTTGAGAAGGACAGGCATGTGCTGGAGGGCACTTTTTTAAGCGACCCCAAAAACTTCAGGCGAGTCCTGCTGAGTACCGCTGACGGAGTCTATATGACATTTATACGCTGAAGCCTCGGGCGATCAAGCAATTATTGGGGTAAGGGACAGCGGCATTGGTATAACCACCGCTGAACACGAAAAAATATTCGAGCAGTTCTATCGCACTGACAACATGGTTACGCGTAAAACCACAGGCACGGGCATAGGTCTTTCCATTGTCAAAAAAATTGTGGCGATGCACAACGGGGAGATTACCGTCCTTAGCGAGCCTGGTCAAGGCAGCACATTTGAAGTAAGCCTGCCTTTGTCCGCCGGTTAAACAATACGCCTGCCTATTCTGAAAATCTTATCTTTCCCATAGCCCCCGCGACACGCGCCACTTCTTCCATCTCGTGGGTTTTGCTCCGGGTCATCAGGTTGTTTACAGCAATGTCAGGCGAAAGCCCTTCTTCCAGCACCCTGTAAATCTGCTCGGTGATAGGCATTTCAACTCCATAGCGTCTGGCCAGGCTGTAGGCGGCACGCGTAGTGCGGACTCCTTCAACCACCATTTTCACTTCAGCCAGAGCTTCATCAATTGATTTGCCTTTGCCGATGGCGATGCCGGCCCGTCGGTTGCGGCTGTGCATGCTTGTACAGGTCACAATTAAGTCCCCCACACCGGCAAGCCCGGCGAAAGTAAGGGGGTTGGCGCCCATTGAGAAGCCAAGACGTGAAATCTCGGCCAGCCCCCTGGTCATTAAGGCTGCTTTGGTATTGTCCCCGTACCCCAGGCCGTCCGCAACACCGGTTCCCAGGGCGATAATGTTTTTTAAGGCGCCGCCCAGCTCGATACCTGTCACATCCGGGTTGGTGTACACCCTGAAATACTGGCACATAAACAAATCCTGCACGTATTCTGCGCTGCTCAGGCAGTATGACGATGCCACTACTGCTGTTGGCACCAGCCTGCCGACTTCCTCAGCGTGGCTGGGGCCGGAAAGCACCACGAAACGTTCCAGCATGTCCTGCCCGGCCTCCTGCGCCAGTGCCTGCGACAAGCGGCAGAGGCTGTCCTCTTCAATACCCTTGGCGACATTAACCAGCACTGCACTGCCTGGCAGGTAAGGCATGGACTGGCGGAAAACCTGCCTGAAAGCGTGAGAGGGAACGCCATAAATAACCACATCAACGTCCTCCAGGGTCCGTTCCATATCTACAAGAACTTCTACACCCGGTGGAATAGTTACACCAGGCAGGAAGCTGCTGTTTTCCCTTGTTTGCTTGATTTCATCCACCTGATCCGGCAGAATGGACCACATTCTTACTGAAAAACCCTTATGGGCCAGAAGCACGGCAATAGCTGTCGCCCAGCTGCCCGCGCCGAGGATTCCTATTTTTCTAAACACTGAAGCCAACCCCCTACCACTTTTTCAGGTTGATTTTAGGCTCGGTACCGTTTGCCAGCCTTTTCATATTTGGAATATGTTTATACACTGCAAATACCGCGGCAAAAACACCCAGCAAAATATACGGAAAATCAAGGTGAAAGGCCGCCATTAAGATTGGGATTGAGATAATGCCCAGGATGGATGCAAGTGAAATATACCGAAAGATACCAACTAAGACAAACCAGATTACAGCGGTGCAGGCCAGCACCGGAAAGGAAACAGCGGCAAAAACACCGGCCGCTGTGGCAATCAGCTTGCCCCCTTTGAAACCAAGGAACAACGGCCAGCTATGGCCGGCCAGCACAGCCGCCCCGGCCAAGGTTACCAGCCAGGGGCCGCCGAAGTGCCTGGCCAGTATAACAGCCAGCACACCTTTGCCAAGGTCACCGGCAAGAGCGATGATGCCGGCCACCGGCCCGGCCGTCCGCCAGACATTAGTTGTCCCCACATTACCGCTGCCGCACTGGCGGATGTCGATACCTTTCCACCACCGGCCCACCAGAAAACTGAACGGTATGGAACCGATTAAATACGCCACAAATATTACCCAGGAATTGTTCATACTTGTCTCCCCCTACAATTGGGAAGTGAGACGTGAGAATTGGGACGTGGGATACAGGTATTCCTCTTAAGCAAATTCTGTGTGAATGAATTCGCACCTACAATTAAGCAATCAGACATCAAACGTGGGTTATGCCGCATCCTTGAGGTTTTTATCCCTTAAGAATATCTTTCATTCTCACTTCTCACTTCCCACGTCTCACTTCTCACTTCTCATTTCTCAACTTCTTTTGTCCTTTTACGCAGCGCGAAGCGGATTGGAGTGCCTTCAAATCCATAAGCCGAGCGAATTTGATTCTCCAAAAAACGCAGGTAGGAAAAATGCATAAGCGCGGGATCATTCACAAACAAGATAAACTTGGGGGGTTTTACTCCACCCTGAGTGGCATAAAGAATTTTAAGCCTTTTGGTTTTTTCTGACGGGGGCGGAGTGCGCGTAACAGCTTCTTTTAACAGGTTGTTTAAATCCGGGGTGTTGATGCGGAATGAATGCTGCTCAGCCACAAAATCCACAAGCTCCAGCACATTAGAAACGCGCTTCCCTGTTATAGCTGAAGTAAATATCAGCGGCGCGTACTGCATAAATCCCAGTTCCTTGCGTACTTTTTCAGTGTAGCGGTTCATAGTTCGGTCGTCTTTTTTGAGCAAATCCCACTTGTTGACCACCAGTATGGACGCCCGGCCTGATTCGTGAGCGTATCCGGCTATGCGCTTGTCCTGGTCCGTTACACCGGCCACCGCGTCAATTATCATCAAGACAACGTCGCTACGTTCAACAGCCCTGAGCGACCTGATCACGCTGTATTTTTCAGTGGGATCTTCAATTCTGCTGCGGCGGCGAATTCCCGCGGTATCTATGATCACATAATGCCTGCCGTCACGTTCAAAAGCAGAGTCAATGGCATCCCTCGTAGTGCCCGGTATGTCACTGACTATAACTCTTTCCACACCGAGGATCGCGTTAACGATTGATGACTTGCCCACATTAGGCCTGCCGATAACAGCAATCTTTATTGTATCGGGAGGATAATCCTCCTCAGTATCAGCCGGCAGCAAGCTCACCAGCCTGTCCAACAAGTCGCCGGTATTCAACCCCTCGGCCGCGGAAACCGGTACCGGTTCGTCCAGTCCCAGCTTGTAAAACTCGTAAGTGTCAGTTTCAAATTTAAAATTTTCTACTTTATTGGCAGCAAGGACAGCAGGTTTTTTAGATTTGCGTATAATTAAAGCTACTTCCAGGTCATCCGGGTTCAAACCGGCCCTGGCATCCACAACAAAAAGGACAGCGTCCGCCTCATTAATGGCCAGCTCCACCTGACGCCTTACGCCCTCGTTTATTTCTCCGCTTTCCTGGAAATCCAGCCCCCCGGTATCAACCAGGGTAAAACTGCGGCCGGCCCACTCTGTATCCTGGTAAAGACGGTCTCTTGTAACTCCCGGCTCACTCTCCACTATGGCTACCCGGCCGCCGACGATGCGGTTGAAAAGAGTTGATTTGCCTACATTTGGCCTTCCCACAATGGCCACAACCGGCTTAGCCAAAAAACATCACCTCCGCAAACAAATTGACAGGATTAACAGGATTTAAAAAGATGATTTACAGGATTAAAATAAGAATATTAAAAATATAAATATACCATGAAATCAATAAAAGATATTAACTTATAATTTTAAAAATTAGTAACTTATTACCAAAACATTAAATCATATTTTAATTTATTAAATCTTAGTTTTAAAATCCTGTAAATCCAAATAATCCTGTAAATCCTGTCAATTTGTTTTAATAATTTATATTTTACCCCGGATTCAACTGAAATTAACTATTTTTAATAAAAACATCTGCTCTTTCAGGGCTGCCGGTCAGGACATCCACCAGTTGGCGCGGTCCCGCCACAGCCGCTGTATTTACCTGCAGGCGGGATGCCAGTTCGGCTAAACTTATATCGTCCAGGAAAACCGGCGCTTCCTTTTTCAGCATGACTGACGGTATTACCAGCAGGTCGCCGGCCTCACCAGGCGCCACCTGCTTTAATATGTCCCTGCCTGTTACCAGGCCGGCAACGGTTACCTGCCGCCCGAAAAAGTAGTTCTCAATTGTATGCAGCGAGACATTCAGACCGCTGATTTTATTCAGTCTTTCCGCCACAGGTGACAAAATTTGAGCCGCCAGTGACCCGGTTAAGATGGCAGCTTTCTTGGCGGCAATTTCTGGCGGCAGGGTTTTCTGCACTTTAGCCCATTCGTCCAGAAAAAGCCGGGTAAGGCCAACACCGTTTTCCAGCTGAGGGAAACTGCCGTATCTTACAGCCGGCGGTACCGTTTCTCCGGCCAGCAGGTAAAATTCGTCAGAGGCAAAAATAAAAGGGTCACCAAAATCATGCGTGTATTGTTTCTGCCTGGCGCCCACCCAGCGCACAAGGTCACTGGCTTCACCGGAGGCAACCCCCCGCAGCTGAAAAAGCTCCTGCCTGTAACGGGTAAGCCCTACGGGCACGACTGCCAGAGAACTGACTGACGGCCATAATCCGGCCAGGTCGGAGGTAGTCCGCTCCAGCTCCGCCCCGTCATTCAGGCCGGGGCAAAGCACCACCTGAGTGTGCATTTCAATGCCGGCTTCGGCCAGATAACCAAGCTGGTCCATGATTAGGGCCGCTTTGTCGCTGCCCAGCATTTCCCGCCTGAGCGCGGGGTTGGTTGTGTGTACTGAGATGTAGATCGGGCTCAGCCGCTGCCTCGCTATCCTGCGCAGTTCATTGTCTTTAAGATTAGTTAGTGTGATAAAATTGCCGCTCCAGAAGGACAGGCGGTAGTCGTCGTCTCTCACGTAAAGTGTCTTCCGCAGCCCCACGGGCATTTGATCGACAAAACAAAAAACACACTTGTTGGAGCATCTTCTGGTCCTGCCAAAGCCGCCGCCGCTGAATTCCAGACCCAGGCACTGGTCAAAGTCCTTCTCGACGTCCAGGATCCACAGCTCCCCGCCTGCTTTTTTCACATCTATACTTAATTTTTCTTCAGTCTCCCAAAAGCGATAATCAATCAGGTCATGCAGAGTCTCACCGTTTATAGAAAGGACCCGGTCTCCGGGCTCCAGACCGAGTTCCGCCGCGATGCTTTCCGGCTTCACCAGACAAACTTCCAGACCCCTGTTTTTCAATGGGGCATTACCTCCCGCGTTTACTCTAAACAATTATCTATAAATTCCATAATATAGTCAAGGAAGATTTGAACGTACGGTTTTTACATCATGCACCAACTCTGCAAGCCTGCCGTAAATCTTTTTAATCCCTGCCGCAGCCAGAGAGTAGCCCAGGGGGGCAAGGAACCTGGAGCCGCATAGCAATCTGCCTGCCAGAAGGTACAAGTTGTCCCTGACCCCGCTGTCAACCAGGTTCAGTTCGTCTTCCGGTATGTTGTAGATGCTCTGAAAGCTTTCAACCAGTCGGTGGACCATGCCCCTCTCACCCTTGACGGACAGGGCATATATTTTATCCCCCTGCTCATCAGAGCCAAGTGATACTACATTACCCTCCCCGTCTCTTATATTCAAAAACAGCTGGCCCCACAGCTGGCTTTTGCCCGGTACTCTCCCCGCGGGCAGGCGTCCTGTATGTATGGCTCCGGCCAGCGCGGCCAGAGGCAGTTTGCTGTCGCTGAAGTACAGAATCCTTTTCACTGTCTTTACCTACCTGGTCTTTTATTTTTCGCACCAGCTCGACCACCCGGAAATACGCGGCCTGGGTTCCCATTGTCACGATCGGGCGCCCAAACCTGATAAATCCCCAGCGCCGCGAGATGAAACCTCCAAATTTCATAGTTAAATTAACTTTTTCCATCACATTTACAAAAAGGTAGTCATCCTGCGGGATATCAAAAATACCGGCCAGGCCTGCAAACACCTTTTCTAAAACCAGTGGCCGGCTGCGCCGTGCTGTAAGGTATATTTCATGGCCGAATTCATCAATACCCATAAAATAAATATGCCCGTGCTCGTCGGCATCCTGCCGGTCAAAAAGCGGCAGCTGCCAGAATTCCTGCTTTTCGGGGACATGGTCCACGGGCAGCAGGCCCAGGTGAATCGCAGCGGCGGTTACTGAGGAATGGGCCCCACCGTAACAGTGATATATAATTTTCATCGGCTCACCTCAATGCCTAACTAAAATGTAGCTGCCGTTCTCCAAATCATGCGCCATGGCGTCAAAAATTCTGGCTAAATAATTGGCGGTGCGCTCCTGTTCCACCTTATCCCGGGCAAAAAAAATAGGCGCTCCCCCACTGACTTGCTCCTTATCAAGGGCAACTATCGCTAATATAATGCCTGAGGCGGTTTCGTTCATTGGTTGTTCACCTTCTCCTTCGCGGCGCGAATTGATGGGCCGGCCTTTAAGGGCTTGCTCCTGGCGCTCTCCAGTACGGGTGTCAGTTTTACAGCGGCAATAAGCTGTGCCGGATCCTTTTCCACCGGTAAAATATAAAGGCCCACTTCACCGGTATCAGGATTTTTTCTGGCCAGCGGCGTATATTCAGGAATGTCTATGTCCTTTTTGCTCCCAAGGATAACAGCGGCTGTAAAAGCCATGGCGTTACGCTGGCCGATATCATGTATGGTCGCCCTGGCGTTGCCGTCTTTAGGCTTGATTTTAACAGCCAGGCCGTCCTGCAAAATTTTTTCCCGCATAGACTGCAAACCAACGTTCATGATACCTATTTCATCCACCATCAGGACCGGACCTTTAAAACTAATAGTTGCTGGGACAACTTCGCAGATATCACCGACAATCTCGCCTGACATGAAATGGTGGCAGGCCAGCAGCGCCAGGACAGCCACCAAAACACCGGTAATCATGCCGCCGAACTGTACAGCCAGGCTGGTCGCGAAAGAGGCGCCCATCACCAGGTAGTTTCTGGCTTCAAAAGTCCTGGCGATCCCTTCGATGTAATCAAGCCCCCTTTTTACCAGTTCGGTTCTTTCCAGGCTTTCCAGCGTCCGGCGCTCCATGTTTCTGATTTCCCTGAACTGCTGTGCGGCCAGGGCCAGAAAGGTTACAGCCGCAAAATCAGGCTTCAGGATAGCGGGGACAGCCACGGCTCCCAGCGCGGAGGCGATCAGCCCCAGCAGGAAGTGCGCCAGGAAACCGTGCGGGTAACCGGGGTACTGCCGGTAGTCAATCCTGAGCAGGACTACACGGGCAAGTGTACCGGTCAGTACGCCGGATAATATGACAATAAGGTAGTCTGGTATATAGTTTAGCATCCCTGGCTCCTAGGGCT
>ENA-UOYA01003860-UOYA01003860.1-activated-sludge-metagenome-genome-assembly--contig:-NODE-3860-length-13067-cov-4.413003_pt1 | contig 13067 bp, 18 predicted proteins | sample MGYA00238163_ERZ764804 | MGnify/ENA primary metagenome ERZ764804 (study PRJEB28919, sample SAMN05720223) | activated sludge metagenome | isolation source: Anaerobic digester | place: Hong Kong...
TGAAGTGTTCATTGAAGAATTTTTCTTAAATCACTAGAGATTCAGACAGAGCCAAAATCCTCTTCTTGTGCATAGGAAATAAGTACGTCTCTCTTGCGCAGGTATATAGGCAACTGGTACCAAATGATCGTACACGATATTTACAAAAAGAGGTTCATCTCATATGTGTATTGCAATTCCGGCTGAAATCATTGAAATTCGTGATAATAACATTGCACTTGTAGATTTTGGGAGCCTTCAGCAGGAGATCAGAATTGATCTTGTTGACGTTAAGGTAGGAGATTATGTGTTGGTTCATGTGGGGTTTGCAATTCAAAAATTGAGTCGAGATGAGGCATTAGAGACGAGAGAACTCTTTAGGCAATGTTATGCAGCAATGGAAGAGGTCACATAAAGCGTCAACTTTTTTTGGTATCATCAGTCAGTTTTGGTCATGAACCGACCAGCATTGGAAATGCTTGTGAAATCCCGTTAATGATGAACTGAACGGCTATTGCCATGAGCATAATTCCCATAAGCCGATTTACTACCCGATATTCTCGTTGACCAATATGTTATCTGTTCTGAGGATATGAGGACCACATATGTGATCAGAAGGGTCACGACCACGCATCCCAGTATGATTCCAAGCTGTGCTGGGTTTGTGAATATTGGAGCATCTTTTGATAAGACGATAACGGTTGTAATTGTTCCAGGCCCAGATATCATCGGGAATGCAAGTGGCATTGATGATATCTCCTCTGCATCGATACTCTCATACTTCTCAGTTGCCGTTACTTTTGCTCGCGATGTGCGTGCATAGACCATCTCCATACCAATTCCAAAAAGCAGGACTCCACCGGCGATGGTAAATGCGCTGATCGTGATCCCGAAGAGTTGAAGGAGGTATGATCCAAAGAGGGTGAAAAAAAACAGGACTGCTCCAGCAATGCGACAGCCGTATGCAGCAACCCGGCGTTTATCAGAGGGATCCATAAACTCGGTAATTGAATTGTATACGAGCAATGCGCCAAGTGGATTTACCACGATGAGAATGGATGAAAATGCGAAAAGTGAAAAACTGATGAGATCAGTTACCATGATACGAGTTTGGGTGTATTAGTAATATACAATCCCGTTCTCAAGGGCACTGATATTTTCGTACTGCTCAGTTGAGAGATTTGTCATGATCATGACGTGGGGAATTGTACATCCAAATTTGTGGGCTGGGAACCAATAGAGCCCATCGCCATAAACCGGCTCAATATCATACACCTTCAGGTCTGCTGCAGTATAGTTCATCGAGACGATGCTCACATTGGAGAAAGCAAGCTTTTGCAGGAGCCTGGATTTGATATCATTCTCCCCAAACATAAATGCAAGAACTCGAAAGGCATCATCTAAGAAGTACTCTACGTGAACGTCGGCATATCCAGGCATCAATGATATCGTGACCGAGTCTATCCGAAGGTATCCTTCCGAATCAGGACCCGTAGCAGATGACTGGGATACTAGGATCAGGATGCACCCGAGCAGCATCACCAGACCGATCTTCATTCTCAAAAGGTTTTACGATTGCAGTTAATATTCTTTTCTTGTCATCAAAAGAAACAAAAATTAGTTTCTGAGTGCCAGTGTTATTTCAATCGATGAAACGTGGGTTTTTCCATTTTCCGTATCGACAATATCAGTGGATGTAATGATGGATTTTTTTTCAACATTCTGTAAGAATCTGTTGAGCGCAATTTCTGTGGTGTCTACAGCACGTGAAATCGCTTTTCCCCGTGCTTTGATGATCACTTCAGAGGCTCCGTTGGTAAACTGGGTGACCACTGCGAGAACATAGTTCATGACCGGTTTGTTTCCAACAAAAATAGTATTGGTATCCTGCATACTGACCATCGTGATTTACAGATACCCACGATCACAGATCAGTTCTGCGTTCAGAATTGATGCACCGGCAGCTCCTCTGATGGTGTTATGGCCCATTGCAACATATCGGATCTGGGGTCTTAGTCTTCCGACTGATACGGTCATCCCTCTTCCTTTCATTCGGTCAAGGCGTGGTTGAGGCCGGTCCTGCTGAGCCATAAAGTCCACTGACTTTTCAGGCAGTGTCGGAAGATCCGTAAGTGGACATTTCCAGTTCATATATGCCTTGGCAACTGTATCCACCGGTTCTTTGATGTCCAGCCACACCGCCATGGAATGACCGTCGATAACCGGAACGCGGTGACAGCTCGCACTTACCGTGAAGGGAGCACTTACGACTTGACTCCCATCAAATGTTCCCATAATTTTGAGGGTCTCGCGTTCCATCTTCTCTTCTTCACCACCAATATAGGGGATGATATTGTCAAAGATTGCCATTCCTGCAACTCCTTCAAACCCTGCACCAGATATGGCCTGCATGGTGGCAACCCGAAGGTCCGTAAAATGGAAGTTTCGTATTGGCGCTAGGGAGAGGGTAAGCATGATCGTCGAACAGTTAGGATTTGTCACGATAAATCCGTCCATCCCTGAATCGCGCTGCAACTCAATCATCCGGAGGTGGTCAGCATTTACTTCAGGCACAACAAGTGGAACATCAGGATCCATTCGATGGGAGCTGGCATTACTGCACACACCTATTCCTGCCTTGGCGCATTCAGTCTCTATCTTTGTTGCAAGATCTGCTGGAAGGGCTGAAAACACAATGTCAATATCTTTGAGAGAATCTACTCGTGTGTCAGTTACCGTAATGTCACCAGCGCTCTCGGGGAGCGGCAGTTCCAGTCGCCAGTTTACTGCATCGCGGTATTTTTTTCCTGCACTCCGCTCAGAGGCGGTCAGAACCGTAAGGTCGAATTGTGGGTGATCAGCCAAGAGCTGGACAAAACGCTGGCCCACAGCACCGGTTGCGCCGAGGACTCCAACACTAACCATATCACGTATGTTTCTTTGAACCAGTAATTATAGTGCACTATATTTTTCCTAGGTTCTTACTGGTCAAAAGGGTAATCAAAGATCAAACGACACAGCATACACGGCTTTATTGAACCAGAATGGCTCCCTTGAATATATGAGTAAAAAAGAGTGAATAAACTGTTTACTCCATACTGATTGCTTCTGCGGGACAGACATCCACACAGGAGCCACAATCAACACAGTCATCTTTATTTACGACAGCCTTGCCATCATTCATTGTGATTGCAGCGGCAGGGCATTCATCAACACAGGTTTCACACCCGGTACATTTATCAGCATCAACAATTGCAGTCATTGATATCTCCCCAAAAACTTGGTGGAATACTTAAAAATAGATTTCGAAGTATCATGAAAGTCCTAATACATCTTTCATGCCATAGACGCCTGGCTTTTGGCCGATTACCCATCTGGTTGCCCTGACCGCACCTTCAGCGAAGACTGAGCGATCATATGCCCGGTGTGAGAGGGTGACTGTTTCATAATTGCTTGCAAATATCACCGCATGATCGCCTACAATGTCACCACCGCGAATAACATGGACCCCTATTTCAGATCCCCGTTCTGTCATTCCTTCGCGCCCATATACCTCTTCTCGAGGGCCAATCTCCTCTTGCAGGATCTGAAGGATGGTCTTTGCGGTTCCACTTGGTGCGTCCTTCTTATATCGGTGGTGTGCCTCTATCACCTCGACATCATAATCGGCAAGTTTTTTTGCAGCATCCCGGATAAGGGTCCAGAGTATATTCATGCCGATGGAATAGTTGGTTGAAATCACAGCCGGTACATTTCCTTTCTTCAGTGCATCATCGATAATGGATCGTTGCTGCTGGGAAAGGCCGGTTGTTCCTAAAATTATCGCACATCCCGCCTTTGCTGCAAGAGGCACATTCTGCGCAGCAGCGGCTGCTATAGTAAAGTCTACTACCACATCTGCTTTGACTGATGTGAGAAACTCGCCAAATGTCTCTGATGTTACAACTGGGGCACCAAAAAAGGTCCCTTCCTTAACATCGACGCCACCGACGAGCTGCATATCCTGTTCTTTTGATATGATGCTCCCGATGGCAGTACCCATGCGGCCAAATGCACCACAAATAATTACTTTAATCATATCTGGACAAAACCTCTTTGATCTTTGCTGTTGTCTGCTCTGATGCCTCGTCGAGTGGGAGGCGCAGTGGCCCTGCAGCCATACCCAGCAATTCAGCTGCTTTCTTTACTGGTATTGGATTTGATTCAAGAAACATTGCCCGAAACAGCGGCGAATAAGCATAGTGGATCTCACGAGCGGTTTGGTAATCTCCTCGCTTTGTTGCGTCGTATATCTCGATGAGGGGGCGGGGATAGATGTTTGCCGCAACTGAAATGACTCCTTTTCCACCAAGTGAGAGTATCGGAAGAGTGAGATTGTCGTCTCCAGAAATGACTGAAAAGTTTTGATCTTGTGTCAGTTCAATGATTGATGATATCTGCCCGATATCTCCAGATGCTTCTTTGACTCCGACGATATTTGGGTGTGTTGCAAGTTCAGCAATTATGTCTGGGGTGAGATTTTGCCCAGTTCTTCCTGGAACGTTGTACACAACCACGGGAATGTCAAGATCTGCAATAGCAGTGTAGTGCTTGATCAAGCCTGAGCGATTTGGTTTATTGTAATATGGGCTGATTACGAGGACGCCATCAGCTCCCACATCCTTAGCAGCCTTGGTAAATCGGAGTGCCTCTGCGGTGTTGTTCGATCCCGTTCCCGCGAGGACTGGCACTTTACCATCTACCTCGTCGATGGTCACCTCAATGACTTGTTCATGTTCGGCAAAAGAGAGGGTTGCAGATTCACCGGTTGAACCGCAAGGAACAACACCATGGACGCCTGCGGCAATAAGGTGCGCTATATTGGAACGAAGGCCCTCGAGGTCTAAATTCTTTCCGTGGTTTCTTTGAAAAGGAGTGATCAGTGCGGGGAAAACACCCTCAATCATGAGGATTATTTTTTGAATTTCCCAGTATTTATCTTTCTTGTGATGTATCCGGCAACCCTGTTTCTAACCCGCTTGCTGCCTACATTCGTAGCACTCATAACTGCCTTCTTATTCTCTTCAAAGTCATTCGTAAATTTCTCTTCGTGGAACTCCAAAAGTTCAGTCCCAATTTTTTTGATATATGTTGGTTTAATTCCCATGTGATATCTCTCTCATAAAGTTGCATCACTAATGCGCTGTGAGATCTTAAGAAGATTTGTAGCGATCGATCCGGGGCTCTCACCAAATAGTCTGGCCTCATATGTATGTTCATGCGCTTTTTGAATGAAGAGAAGATCGGGAAGAGCAGACTGTTCTTTAGTGCAAAATACCACCGCCCAGTCCATCGTGCTCAGACCAGGGGGTATCTTTTCAGCATCGATCGTGCAGGCTTCAAGCATCATGTCATCTGTGATTGTACGGAGCGTTTCAGAGTACCTGATGCTACAAGCGCATCGGAGATCAGGTGAAAATCGAAGTGCGGTGAGGATTGATGATACCACTCGCGATGAGGGACAAGAACTGAAAGCGGGTGACCGTATGCTGAGTCCATGTTTTTCAATATGAATTACTGTGATGCAGACATCATCCACGTTTTTTGCGTGAGGAATTGCATACCCTATTTCCATTCCGTCTTCTGGAATGAGTTTGCAGGATACACCCTCCCGGAGCAGGAGAGTGGCGCGTTCAAGTTCCTGAACAACTCTCATCTTCTCGGGATTATTCATGGTGTGTTCTCTCCTGATGTGACATTCCTGAATTGTCCATAATCCTTAACCCCTCATATGACTGAAAGTTACAGTTGTTATGAAACGATGGATGCTTGATGCTATAGTAGGCCTTGGAAGTCTCATTATATTTCTTATACTTGTTCTTGCCCTTCCGTCATTTCTTCCTGGCGCAGGGGGATATTTAAGTGCCCTCATCCTCTTTGTGATCTGTATCAGCGCTGGGGGGTATGCCATCAGGGGCGTTTCCTGATTTTTCGTTTGAATCATGCGCGGTGACATTCTCTGTTGTGGATGAAGAGGGCATTTTTTTCCCTTTTTTCGCAAGTTCGCGTTTCTTTTGTTTATAATAGAGGAGTGGATGGGTGATATTTTGACACAGTTTGTCTGGATGCACACAGATTCCGTGGGTTTTCATGGTTGCGCATTGTGGTGATGTATATTCGGTTCCTGTCCCTCCCCGTCCGGTGATGTGCTCGACTTGGTACATCGTCTTTTTCAGGTCAAAATTGGGAACCGATCCATACAATTCAATGATCTGAGTGTTTTCCATCCCGATATTGTGAAGAAATGTCGATACTGCAAAACGCGCCATATGGGTAAGATGTCCATGGGAACTGATCGCTGCTATTATCGCCTGCATGCATGGGGGAAATGCAGACTCTTCCACCTGCCCAAACTCTTCAAGGATCTTTTTTTGCCATTCTGCCTTTATCCTCTCAATAGCCGGTCCGAGTTTTTCACAGATCGATGAGGGCACTTTGAGTGGCAGGTTCCGTGTCAGGATATAGCGGACCCGCTCGCGGATGATCTCATCATATTCCTCAAGTGACACGGTCACCTTTCCCCTGATCACCACTCGGTTAACGAGTCTCCATTTCTCTTCGGTCATGTGTGATGCGATGGGAATGTAATCAACGATCGATATTTCAGTACCGGTCTCAGGAAGGCCAATTGATCTCCTGATAAATTGTTTAATTTCGGGATCTTCGTCCTGCAGGAAGGCAAATACAAGCCAGGATTGATATCGTGTCAATCGTTCGATGAAAAGCCGTTCTTGCGCACAGGATACCATGATCCTGCTTAGGGGGTATGATGCAATGAGGATCGTGACACCCTCAGGATCTTTTGGGATTTCAGGGAGTGATGGGAGTTTTTTTCCTGAGAATGAGAGCGCAAGCTCGATTGTTGAGATGGCCTCCTTGATGGCAAGTCTGCCGGTTATGGATTCTAAGAATTCGTCGAGTGATTCGTGTATAGTCTTGATATATGACTGAGACTCTTTTAAAAAAGGATATTTTGCAAGATCTTTTCGATCAAGGGTGACCATACATTTAGTCTGCCTCAATCCTGGGAGCAAGGAGGTACTCGACCTGGCCGTTTCCACCTGCAATCTCAAATGAAAATTTGACCGGATGATCAATACCAAGGTCAATAGTAACCTTATCAGCATGGCTTATGACCTTGCCCATATCTTTGAGGTAATCAATTGAAAAGAGCGACTTTGCCGTTTCCCAGTTGGATGCAATTACTTCCCCTGTGGTAAACACTCTCTTGATATTGTCTGAATCTCCCTCGGCATATAATACAAATTCTTTTTTTGTCGGGTCAAGAATAAACCAGATTTTATCAGATACAATGGATGCAGACTTGATCACATTGTAAAGTTCTGATCCGGGGATGGTTACCTGACCAGGAAGCTGGATGCTTGGGGTATTTGGATCCTTTTTGATCGTATTGGTGTCAAGCAGCGCAATTGAGTAATGATATCCTTCAAAGGTGACGTCAATTTTATTTGCTCCTTCGGCATGTTTGAGGTTGATCTCCTGTGCCTTTCCCATCATGGAGTAGGTGTTTTTCAGCTTTGCAATATCTAACCCAATCTCTCCGTTTGTGGCCTCATAATGGCTGAAAGCTTCCTTTCTTAAAGTAAGGATGATCATAGCCACATTTGCAGTGTCAACTGCTCTGGCCCAGACCTCGGTATCAGAAAAATGAAGTCTGCATTCTGTTACCAGGGCAGAAAGGGCATCAACGGTATCTTTGAATATATCTGCACTGATCGTCGCGTTTAGCATCTGCGCTCCCTATGCATTCAGGTTGTGGTTTGACACAGATATATGTGCCGGATTCGCATATTAGTGAGGGAAAACCAGGTCGATAATTTTTATGGGTTCACAATGGGGTAAAGATAAAGCATATTTAAAAGCAAAACAGTCAGGATATCGCTCGCGGGCTGCGATGAAGCTGAAAGAGATACTGAGCAAAAACCCAATCATTCGGTCGAGTGATAACATTCTCGATCTTGGTGCGGCCCCAGGCAGCTGGCTTCAGGTTTTACGTGAAATGAGCAATGGCACTATCATTGGTGTGGATCTCAATCCCATAGTTCCGATAGATGGGGTTAGGACTATCACTGGAGATTTCTCTGATCCTGCAGTAATTGCGGAGATTCGGGAGTTAATGCCTCAAGTAAATGTGATCGTCTGCGATGCCTCACCAAAACTGTCTGGGCAGCGCTCTTTTGATCAGGCCCGGGCAATCGAGCTGAATGATACGGCACTTTCCGTTGCTCGCCAGCTTCTCAAACCAGGAGGTAATATGATTATGAAATCTTTTCAGGGGGAGGATTTCAGCTGGATCTATCAGAAGGTAAAAGAGAGTTTTTATTCAGTACGGACCTACAAGGCCCAGACAACCCGCAAGGGAAGTACCGAGATGTATATTATCGCAAAGAATTTTGTGGGCGCCAGGCAGGCATTTGAGGAGCCGGATGTAGATGGATCTGCATGATAGTTTCGGCCGTCCAGTGACAAACTTGCGAATAGCCGTAAACTCTGGTTGCAATCTGCGGTGCATTTATTGCCACCGCGAAGGAGAGATGAACCCCAAAGAACCATTGTCATTGGATGATATCAAGGCCATTGTTGAGGTTGCTGGGAAATTAGGGATAAAAACGGTCAAATTTACGGGGGGTGAACCTCTCCTTCGCGCAGATATTGTCGAGATAATTCGATCTGTCCCTCCTGGGATTGAGTCATCAATGACAACGAATGGCACACTCCTTGGTTCTCTTGCTCATGATCTCAAGGATGCCGGCCTTGCACGGGTAAATATCAGTCTTGACTCTCTCAATCCAGAGACGTATAAGCAGATCACCGGCACCAGTATGCTCAATGAGGTACTCGAGGGTATCCATGCAGCTCGTCAAGCAGGTCTGACCCCGATTAAGATCAACATGGTTCTTCTCAAAGGGATCAATGAAGGTGAAATAGATGACTTTATTCGCCTGGTATCTGGTGATCGACATCTGATCCTCCAGGTGATCGAACTTATGGATCTGGGACGATGCCCCCTGCATGCTGATCTCTCAGCAATAGAAGAGAAAATAGCGCGGCAGTCACGTAAGGTGATTACTCGCCGGATGCATCATCGGAAGAAATACTGCTATGAAGATGCTGAGATAGAGTTTGTCCGTCCGTGGCATAATTCTGATTTTTGTACCCATTGTACCAGGATGCGGGTAACCTCTGATGGGAAATTAAAGCCCTGCTTGCTTCGGGATGACAATCTTGTGGATATCAGAGGCAAACGTGGGGAAGAGCTCCAAAAACTCTTTTTCCAGGCAGCGAAGAAGAGAGAGCCGTATAACCGGTGACTATACGGAAATCGTTATGGGGTGCACGTCAAATCACTGAGCATGCGTGAGAGTAATGAATATGAGCAGGTGTTACTTGCACTGTATGAAAAGTCACTGATTCTCGAAAATCTCTCTGATTTTCATCCCGAATTGGGTTTTTGGTATTATGATGCCATGGCGCACCTGGATTATTCAATCTCGCTCGTTGCATTCAACGCAGACTCGCCGCGTAATATGCTGTCTCGTGAATATCTCAAATATCGTAAAGATCAGTCGCAGGCGGGGAGATTTGCACGATTTGAGGGATTTATGAATTGGCTGCGGGAGCACCATCCGGATGAGTATGAAAAATTTCCGCTTTTTATTCAGAAGATCTATGATCCATCTGATGTTGCATCGTACCGCTCGTTTCGGATTGTGCTTGATCCTGATGAGAAAAGACCGATTTCTCCCGCGGTATTCAGACTTATGGTCGATGAGCTCTTTGACAAGGCCTATCTGGCTTCTCTTTACAATGGATCATCCATGGCACAGTTATATGAACAATTTATGAGCCAATGCTGATATGAGAGGAGAGCAATGGATCCGGTTCAACTCTGTTCAGAACTTGTAAAGATTCGCTCCGAGAATCCTCCTGGCTATACTGATGAGGTTATTGGATACCTGCAGGAGATCTGTTCTCGGGTAGGGATCGAGACAGAGGTTATACAGAAGGGAAAAAAGCACAATCTTTTATCAAAAAACATGCAGAATCAACTTCTGCTCTGTGGCCATGTTGATGTTGTACCCGCGCTTGATGATGGATGGGTCTATCCCCCCTTCTCAGGGAGGATCGATGATTCGTTTGTGCATGGGAGGGGTTCGACCGACATGAAAGGAGGGTGTGCTGCCCTTTTATGTGCTCTTGAAAAAGTGATGAATGATGGAAAAGATCCGGGTGCTGATATAGCCTTTGTCTGTGATGAGGAGGGAAATGGGGATTTTGGCATGGGATACCTCGTGAAAAATGGATATATCCGCCCAGAATCGTGCCTGATTGCAGAGCCAACGCCATCAGAATCGCCAGTCATCGGTGAAAAAGGGGTGCTTAGGCTACATATGACTTTTAGTGGAGATGCCGGCCATTCGTCGCTTCATCCGGTAGTAGGAAATTCTGCCATCATGCAAGCATGTTCTTTTCTCACGTTCTGCAGGGAGATTCATGAGATGACCTGGCCAGAAGAAGACCTTGTCCATGAGGTGATCGGGAATACCGCGCAATCTCTGTCATCGCGTCTCTCAATCTCTAAAGAAGCTGCATCAACGATGCTCAGTCACGTCTCTTTCAATCCTGGCTTTATATCTGGCGGAGAGCGGATTAATATCATTGCACAACGGTGTGTGTTAGATCTTGATATGCGAATTCCCTGGGGATGTGATATTGCCGAGCTGATACGGATAATTCAGTCGCGTGTTTCTGACGGGAGAGTGGAGGTGGTGGAGGCTGCTGCACCAACCTTAAGTCGCCCAGGGAGGGTATGTTCTCTTATTTGCGAGGGGATTGAACTCGTCCATGGAAAAAAAGGACTTGCCGGTGTAACACAAGCGGCGAGTGACGCACGGCATCTGCGAGAGATCGGTGCAGAAGTTGTCAATTATGGACCGGGGGATCTTGCACTGCTTCATGCCGTCAATGAGCATGTTCCGATTCAAATGTTGAATGACTGCATGGATGTGTATGTTCATCTCCTTTCGAATTTTGATCCCTCTTGAATGCCTCTGTCTATCAGGAGATTTCTTTGTTCCAGTGCATGATGGTACGTGGGATCAATCTCAAGTGTTCGAGTGTACCATGCGATCGCCTGTGCATATTCTTCCATCTCTTCATATGTATGCCCGATATTAAATGCAGCATCAGCGTAATCAGGACAGATCTCGAGGATCTCGGTGTAGATCGAGATTGCCCCCTTAAACTGGTGAAGGGCAGCAAGGGCATTTCCCAAGTTGAGCATGGTCAAGATATGATCTGGGCGGTCAACGAGGATTTTTTCGTAATATTCTACCGCCTCTTCATACCTGCCCAGTGATTGGAGGGTATTTGCGAGATTGTACCGGGTCTCGAGGGACTCAGGATCCAGTTCTAATGCATGCTGGTACGTCTGTTCTGCCTCGGCAAACCGTCCAAGGTTATGGAGGGCCAATCCCTTGTTGTTCCAGTAGAGAGCTTGCGTTGGATCGACGGAAAGTACCTTTTCGTACCAGATCAGTGACTGCTCGTGCTCGCCCATCATCCCGAGTGCAACTCCTTTTAGATTCCATACTACGGGATCCTCAGCATCATATCTGATACATTTTTCAAGATGCTTCAAAGCTTTTTCAGGTTGCCCTCGTTGAATATCCCTAAGTGCAGTTGCTACAGTATATGCCTTTTTTGCATTCATGGATTCCGTCCAAGCCACCATCGGGTATAGAATAGGTATACTCCTGCATTGATGACAATAATCAAAAGTACAAGTCCGAATAATATTCCAATTGGTCCATATAGTATTTTTTTTGCCGATTCTGTGAGATTGCCAACGAGAGGTATTGTCGATTGGTCAGATTGTTGCGTTGACGTGATTTCCTGAGTAGGGTTCTGTACCGGTTCGGCACGATTTGGAGTACTGGGAATCAAAGTTACCGCGGGTGTTGTTACTGCAGTTGCATTCTCGGGCTGATTTGTTTCTTGTCTTGTTATACTTTCTTGGATCTGAGGAGTCAGTTCCCGTTGTTGTGACTCTAATGGTGGATTTGGTGGCTGTTGCGGTGCTGTCATGGGGGAGTGTGGATATTGTGGAATTACCGGTTGACCTGCGATGGGTGCAAGGGTTGGAAGAGGAGTGGGCTGAGTGGGAGGAGGCGTTGTTGGTGCGGAAACACTGGTTTTATTCTCAAGGAAAAGAGCATATATTGCCGCTTCATATATCGGTGCACTGATCACTCCGGTAAATTGATTTGTACTGGTCCTGAGTTGTTCCCACGATGCGGTCTGGGGGACATATCGGTATATCTGTGGATTTAAAGCCATAACCTCAGATATTCGCTCATAGGGGATCTGGAGAGAAAATTGACCTTCTGGGTTAAAGTACGTCCGTTCAGGGTTGATTTCGTACGCGTATCCTGAGAAGAAAAGTGACTGATTTGCGCGTATTGGCGCAAGATCGGCAATTTTTCGCGCGGCAATCGTGATATTTTGGAGAAATTCCCCTTTGGGTGAGAAAAGAAGGGTACCCTTCTGGAATACGATGAAGGCCATACCGTCGTCAGAGGTATATTTCTCTTCTTGTTCAAGGCCGTACTGAATGGAAGGGGATGATCCTTCATTATCCTGATATGATTCACTTTTGGTATTGGGGGTATTGGTATTGGTTATGATGGGTTCTTCTGTTTTGACAGGGATTGGTGTCAATCCTTGGAACGAGTTATTGCTTCCTGTTTGACCGGTACTGAGATCGAGCTGTTGTGATGCTCCTTGCGTAAATGGAATTGATTGTGATGCCAAGATGCCATTGATCTGAAAGGTAATAATGAGGTCTCCTGCCTGGAGCTCCGTCTCTGACACATTAACCTTTAATCTGGGATCAAAAAGTCCAGGACCGCCATAAAAGCCTGCAACATCAGTCGTGATGGTTCCTCTCGGTGTTCCGTGAATATAGGCTGTAATAACCGTTCCAGCCGGTGCAGGTGTCCCTTCGATCAATACATTTCCGTAGTATT
>ENA-UOYA01003865-UOYA01003865.1-activated-sludge-metagenome-genome-assembly--contig:-NODE-3865-length-13052-cov-70.346388_pt1 | contig 13052 bp, 12 predicted proteins | sample MGYA00238163_ERZ764804 | MGnify/ENA primary metagenome ERZ764804 (study PRJEB28919, sample SAMN05720223) | activated sludge metagenome | isolation source: Anaerobic digester | place: Hong Kong...
CTCAGGAAGGCTGCCTGGCTGGATGGAAAAGAACTGGCCGCCAAAGAAATAAGTTGGAACAGAGTTTAAATCAAAAGCATCCGTGCATTCTGCACGGGTACTTTATCTCTTTTTTTAATAAGATATTTCATAACAATCTGTGAAAGACTGTTATATTTATGCAGAGCTTTGCAGATACTGGAATGGGGCAGGAATATCACTTTTAAAAAATATTATTTAAATTATTTCTCTAAATATTTGTTCCTGGATCATTAAAAACTACCGGACCAGGAAAAATTATACAAATGCTTATATAAGGAAAATTCCGATATAATATGCTTCAAAATGGGGTATTTTTCAGGAATTATTCAGAAAATTCAATGCTCTCGGCTGGTATGATAACAAAATTTCAGTCCAGCAGTTAAGAGAATGAATAAAGAAAATTGGAAATCCAGCTATTCTTAAATAACATGAGTATGCTTAAAGATGACTTCGGTGTTACTCAAAATATTATTTCTCAATACTTTTGAAAGCTATTACTCCAAGAAGACAATCGTAAGGACTATAGATGAATTCTATTACATGCCCGAAATGCGGCACAGAATGCGACAAACTTTTTGATTCCGTTTGCAGAAACTGTTTCTTTGAAACTTTCAAACTAATCGAGCTGCCCCTTGTGCTCCATGTAAGGATCTGTTCCAGCTGCGGAGCATATTTCCACAGGAGCCGCTGGGAAAATATCGGCAAGCTGGAAGAAGTGGTACTGAAAGCCGTAGAAAACGCACTTTATATTCACAGCGAAGCAGGAGATGTGGAACTCTACCTGGAGCCGAAGGAAATTACACCGTATATATACATGGTGAGAGCTGAAGTAGACGCAGTTGTAAGAGAGGAACCGGTCCATGCCGAGGCTGAGACCGAAGTAAGGGTCCAGCGGACAGCCTGCGATATGTGCAGCCGTGAATCCGGAGGGTATTTTGAAGCAATCATCCAGATAAGGGCAGCGGGCAGGTTCCCTAGCGAAGAGGAAAAAAAGCGCTGCTATGCCATAGCCAGAGAAGCTATGGAAAGCATGAAGAAAAAAGGTGACCGGCTGGCATTTATAAGTGACTACCAGGAGCAAAAAGAAGGCATCGACCTTTACATGGGCTCCATGAACGCCAGCAGGCAGGTCTGCCGCATGATTATCTCTGAGCTGGGAGGCAGTTTTTCCGAATCCCCTACTCTTGTCGGCATGAAAGATGGAAAAAATCTCTACAGGATTACTTTTGCCATGAGACTTCCGGAGTTCAGACCCGGGGATGTAATAAGGTTTAGAGGGAGAATCATCCAGATAAGGAGTTCAGGCAAGAAGGTAAACGGAATAAGCCTTGAAGACGGTTCCCGGTTTATCTCAACTCCTGAAGAGCTCAAAGGCGCGGAAAAAATTGCAAATATCGAGGATGCTGTCCTTACAGTTCTGGTTTCAATTGAAGAAAATGCAATTCTTGTGCTTGATCCTGAGACCTATGAAACTGTCGCAATTAAAAAACCGATGTCTTTTAACGCAGAAGCAGGCAGCGAAATCCCGGTTCTGAAAACGGAGTATGGGATCTTTGCGCTGGCACACTCAGATATTCCGCAGGAAAAATGAAAGATCCGAAGAAAAGAGGAAAATATGCAGAATATCCTTGTAATTGGGTTTGATACGCGAAACATTGTCTGCTCTGCAGGCAGGGCAGGTTATACTGTCTGCTCTATTGATGCTTTCCGTGACCTTGACCTTCAGGAATGTGCATATGCATCAGCTCTTCTTGAATGCAGAACCTCAGGCGAACTCCATCAGCTTGATCCTGAATGGATAATAGCTAAAATGAAGGAGTTCGGACTTGATTTTGATGCAATCGTGCCCGGCTCGGGAATGGAGATGCTGGATCCGTACAGTTTTCCCTGCCCTGTACTTGCCAGCAGTCCTGAAGCAGTGAAGAAAGCTTCAAACAAACTGCACCTTGCAAAAAGGCTTGAAGCTCTTGGGATACCACATCCTCGCTGTTATTCCCCTGACGAGCTGGACACTATCGAATATCCTGTAATTATCAAACCCGCTACAGGAGGAGGAGGAATATTTAACAGGGCTGCAAAGAACAGACAGGAACTTCTGGCAGCATTGGAAGAATTATCCGGGCTGGATCAGGGATTCACGGAAAATGAAATTGTTATTCAGCAGTTTCTTGAGGGAACTCCTGCAAGCGTCTCTTTGCTTTCTACAAAAAACGAAGCTCTGGCAGTTGCTGTGAACGAGCAATTGATAGGGATACCATGGCTTTCAAGGCTGCCTTTTGCCTACTGTGGAAACATAACGCCTTTCAGGACGGAGTATGCAAAGGAAATGGAGAAACTTGCAGAAAAACTGGTGCTTGAACTCGGGCTCATCGGCTCTAATGGAGTTGATTTTCTGGTCACTGAACAGGGACCTGTGGCGCTGGAAGTAAACCCCAGGTTCCAGGGAAGCCTGGACACGGTTGAAAAGGCTATGGGAATTAACCTTTTTGAAGCTCATGCTGGTTGTTTTAGAGGAGAACTGCCGGAAAAACCAGATGCAAAAATGTTTGCTGCAAGGGGAGTTCTTTACTCGGATCGAGAACTTTTTATAGACAGAGAACTCATGGAAGTCATTCTCAGGGAGAAAATCGCGGATATTCCGCCTCAGGACACTGTTATCGAGCCTGATTGGCCTCTTACCTCCCTGTTTGCATCCGCCTCAACAAGAGATGAGGCAATAAAATCTCTCGAAAGAGGAGCAGAGAGGATAAAGACTTTTATTGCGGATCGCATTACAGGAGAAATAGAGTCACTGAGCCCCGCTAGAGAAGCATGAGGTTCAGCTGCTAAAAGTTCAGTTTTCCAGACGTGAAAATCTTTTTAAGAAAAGTCATAATGTAAGCTTTAATACTGGTATGTTCAATTTAGATAAGGGATTTGCGAGGTGAACACTTTGGTCGATTTGAATGACAAGGTAATTAGAGGATACCTCATGAGCCTTGTAGGGGAAGACGGGCTTAAAATGATAGAAGGAATGCCCGAAGGCGAGATCACGGATGAAGAAGTTGCTAATAAGACTGGAGTTCTGCTGAATACCGTGAGAAGAACTCTTTTTATACTCTATGAGAATAAATTTGCAATCTGCCGCCGGGAAAGAGATTCTAATAGCGGATGGCTGACTTATCTCTGGCATCTGGACTTTTCCGATATAGAGCATCAGCTTATGAGGGAAAAGAAAAAACTGCTGAGAAATCTGAAGACCCGCCTTGAATTTGAAGAAAATAATGTTTTTTACGTTTGCCCGCAGAGTTGTGTTCGTCTCCTTTTTGACGAAGCAACGGAAACAGAATTTCTCTGTCCCATGTGTGGGGAAGACCTTGTCTTCTATGACAATTCCCGCTTTGTAAGAGCCCTGAAAAAGCGCGTGGATGCTTTGTCTGCATAAGGGATTTATCTTGACAACCAGAGCCGAAGCAATAAGGCTGCTTGAAGAATTTGGCTGTGCCCCGAATGTAATCGAGCACTGCAAAGTGGTTGCCTCACTGGCAGTCGAGATTGCAGAAAAAGCAAAAGCAGCAGGGCAGGATGTGGACGTGGAGCTTGTAGAAGCTGGAGCTCTTTTGCATGACTCCGGCAGGTGCAGGACACATGAGATTGCACACGCAGTTGAAGGATTCAGGCTGGCTACAAGCAAAGGAATTGAGCCTGAAGTTGCCGAAATAATAAAGAGGCACATCGGAGCCGGAATCTCTAAAGAAGAAGCAAAAGAGTTCGGACTTCCTGAAGATGACTATTTCCCCAGGAGTCTGGAGGAAAAGATCGTTGCGCATGCAGACAACCTTGTAAAAGGAACAAACAGGATAACTATACAGGAAAGGCTGGAGTTCATGCGTAAAAAAAATGTACCTGAACAGGTAATTCAGAGGGTAAAGAAACTGGCTGAAGAAGTGGAAGAACTTTCACATTAAATTCCGGGTTTCTGCAGCGAAAATGAATGTTCATTTATAAAAAACAGAGAAATTATTTTATCTAATTAATCTTTCCGGTTTTAAATGCAAACGCATTTAGAAATAGGGAGGAAAACTTATATATAGCGATATTAATAATGAGATAATGGATTGCTAAATCCTGCGATTTAAGCTAAAAATGCTCACCTCAACTAAAACATTTTTTTTAGCGCCATTTTCTCATTTTCAGCTTATTATGAGGGTATGTTTATGGATAATGACAAATATTTAAAGGGCACAACTACCGTAGGAGTAGTTTGTACCGACGGAATTGTGCTCGCAAGTGAACAGCGAGCCACTATGGGGCATTTCATCGCAAGCAAAACTGCAAAGAAAGTTTACCAGATTGATGACCTGGTAGGGATGACCACTGCCGGTTCGGTAGGGGATGCCCAGCAGCTTGTGCGATTAGTAAGTGTTGAGTCCCAGCTCTATAAGATGCGCAGGAACGAATCCATGACAATCAAAGGGATTGCTACTTTGATGTCGAACTTTTTAAATGCTAACCGCTATTATCCCATGATGGTCCAGCTCCTTATCGGAGGGGTTGACAAGAATGGACCTGCGATTTACTCACTGGACGCAATGGGAGGAAGCATTGAAGAGACAAGGATTTCAGCTACCGGTTCTGGTTCTCCCATGGCATACGGAGTTTTGGAAGACCAGTACAGAGAGGACATGACTGTAAGTGAAGGTCTTGACCTCGCGATCCGGGCGATCCACAATGCAACGAAAAGAGACTCAGCTTCCGGAGAAAATATCGATGTAGTCGTAATTACAAAGGAGGCATTCAAAAGGTTGGATCCTGAAGAAGTAAAATCCAGAAGGGCTTCATTAAACTAATAATTTAATTGTTGGTTTTTTATTTCAATATACAAACTAACACCTTTTTCAAATATTATTTTTTCAACATCCAGATCTTTTTGATTTTTTGACAAAAAGGAAGATTCTTAATGCCTATAGAAGACGTGCTATTAGACCTCAAACATAAAATTGAGAAAAATCTACCTGCAGGAGTTACCATTACCGACGTCGAATTCGAAGGCCCTCAGCTTGTTCTGTATACCGAAGAGCCCAGAAAATTCGCAGACGACGGGAATATAATCCGCAACCTGGCAAAAGACCTCAGGACACGTATTGCCATGCGTCCTGACCCCAGAGTGCTTGCTACTCCTGAGGACTCTATTTCTATAATTGAAGAAGTTGTTCCAAAAGAATCCGTAATCTCGAGCTACTATTTTGACCCCGATTCCGGAGAAGTGATTATCGAAGCCGAAAAGCCCGGGCTTGTAATAGGAAAACATGGCGCAACCCTCAGAGAGATTACAAAGCAGATCGGCTGGATTCCCAAAGTTGTCCGGACTCCTCCTATTAAGTCCCGTACAGTGAAAAATATCAGAGAGTTCATGCGGAACAACCTCAAAGAAAGAAAGGAAATCCTGAAGACAGTGGGGAGGAAAATTCACAGGGAGTGCACCTCAAAAGACCAGTGGGTAAGGGTTACAGCCCTTGGGGGATGTAAAGAAGTGGGAAGGAGCTGTTTTTTGCTTTCGACCCCTGAATCCAGAATCCTGATTGACTGCGGAGTTAATGTGGGTTCTGACGAAAATATGACGCCCTACCTTTATGTTCCTGAAGTTTTTCCATTAAATCAGATAGATGCCGTAATAGTTACCCACGCGCATCTGGACCATCAGGGACTTGTTCCCCTGCTTTTCAAATACGGGTATGAAGGGCCTGTTTACTGTACGCCTCCCACAAGAGACCTTATGGTGCTGCTCCAGCTCGACTATATCGATGTGGCAGCTAAAGAAGGAAAGAAGATTCCCTACGAATCAGGGATGGTAGCAAAGACCCTCAAACACACCATACCTCTGGACTATGAGGAAGTAACGGACATCGCCCCTGATATAAAACTGACTTTCCACAATGCAGGCCACATCCTGGGCTCGGCAATATCCCACTTCCATATAGGAGACGGTCTTCACAATGTAGTCTTTACCGGAGACTACAAGTATGAGAAAACCAGGCTTTTTGACCCTGCTGTCAATAAGTTCCCCAGGGTTGAAACGGTTATCAGTGAAGCTACTTATGGAAACGCAAATGCTTTCCAGCCCGCACTTAAGGATGCAGAAAAGCACCTGCAGATGGTTGTAAAGAACACTATTGAACGCGGAGGGATTGCAATTATTCCTGCTTTTGCTGTGGGCAGAAGCCAGGAAGTTATGATCGTGCTTGAAGAGTCCATAAAGAAAGGACTTATTCCTGAAGTTCCGGTCTACCTTGACGGAATGATCTGGGAGGCAACTGCAATCCATGCAACACATCCTGAGTACCTTAACAATGATTTAAGAAAACTGATCTTCCAGAAAGGCCAGAACCCCTTCCTGTCCGAATGCTTCAAACCTGTAGATTCTCATGAGGCACGCCAGAAGATTATCCAGAATCCTCACCCGTGTGTAATCCTTGCAACTTCGGGCATGATGAATGGAGGGCCTGTTATGGACTATTTCAAAGCTTTTGCCGAAGACCAGCGCAATACCCTCGTGTTTGTAGGTTATCAGGCTGACGGGACTATAGGGCGCAGGATCCAGAAGGGATGGAAAGAAATCCCTATGACAGGAAAGAACGGAAGCACAGAAATGCTGAAAATGAATATGGAAGTTCAGGTTGTGGACGGATTCTCAGGCCACTCGGACAGAAGGCAGCTCATGGAATATATTAAAAGAATGCAGCCCCGTCCGGAAAGAGTGTTCACAGAGCATGGGGACGAAAAAGCCTGTGTTGACCTGGCAAGTTCCGTTTACAAGAAATTGAAGATAGAAACCCGCGCTCTCACAAACCTTGAAACCGTGAGACTTCTGTGACCCCCCTCTGGGGCCACACTATGTTTTTAAGAGAGGTCAACATAAAAAATAATAGAAGATACCAGATAAGAGTTTATGGTGAGCTAAGGTTTCTACAGAATTTTTACTGAATGTTTACTGAATATTATATCACCTGCGCCGGAGAGAAAATTCGGGGCTGAAAAGAGGCTCAAGGCTGAGGAGATGTTCCATCAACTTTTGATGGTCCCCCACAACAAGATCTGCCCTATCAAGCTCTGAAGGCTTTACGTATGTGGGAATTCCTATACAGTAGATTTCAGCTTTTTTTGCGGCTTCCACGCCCAGAACCGCGTTTTCGATCACAATGCATTCTTTTTTACCAACATTAAGAAGCTCAACTGCCTTCAGAAAAGGGTCAGGATCCGGCTTTGAATTAAGAACATCATCTCCCGTGACAACAGTATCGAATATTTCGGGAAAAAGATGGTCAATAATCCCGTTAACGATAAAACGGTCCGAACCTGAGACAACTGAGAGCAGAAATCGTGATTTAAGAAGTTCAAGGCACTCTTTCATTCCATCGAAAGCCTTCAATTTAAAAATACGGTTAAATTCCTGCCTGTAGATTGCCGTGATAGTTTCAAAATCAAAGGCTTCGGGTTCTTTTCTGGCTTTTCTGATCAGCAGGGGAAGGCCGTTTCGGGGGTTTGAACCTTCGATTGCATAGATATCCTCATCCTGTATTACCATGCCCATGTCTAGAAAAGCCTTCTTCCAGGCGGCTGCGTGGAAAGGCATGGAATCTACAAGAACACCGTCCATATCAAAAATTAATGCTTTTAACACGTTTCTGGCTCCTGAACCGAGAAATGACAACGAAGATATAGGGACGTTAATTAATAACCTGGAACTTTCCTGAGTTCAGTTAAGTTAAGAGTTAAGGTAAAGTGGTTCAAAATAAAAACGGTTTTGCAGTCTTAAAGCTTTCCAGAGACTTCCTGAAAAAGTAGTATTAAAAGTATTCCTCTGGAGAAGTAAGCAAGCCGCTCTCTTGATAAATCAAATTTAAAAAACATCAAGAAATCAGAATATTGAACTTAAATTTATATAAACACTTATGTGCAGTTATTTCTCAGTACTGGAAAAAATAAGCAAGCGCCGCAAAATCTTCGAAAGATACCGAAAAAGTTTTTAAGATGAGCACTCTACTTAAATAGTAATAATATAAACAGTTTCATTAAATTGAGAGTATTCCAGTTTAGAAGTCTCAAGAAGACGTAGTATAGATGCTACATATTCAATAATTTGAGGGAAGCATGGCAGTAAATTAACAGATAAGAAAGAAAATATTAATTGCCCTGATATGAATGATCAGGACAGCTTTCCTGAAAAACGAGACTTTCTAGAAAAATTTAAGATACTGTATATAAACATTGCGTAAACTTTTGCTTTTTGTCCTGGAGGGTTCAGGAACAAAAAGCAAAAAATAAGTAAAATATATGAAATTTATGGATGATATATTTAAACTTCATATATGACTTAAAAATACTGTTTAAATATACCCGAAATGTTTAAAGATTAGTAGAGTGACAACTTATTAAAGATAACGGATGAAAATCTTTTATTAGGTTTTTACAGGTTATCCCCAATACTTGATACTGGCAAAATTTACCCCCCGATATAGAGGGTGGGGGAGTGAAAGAAAAATTAGAGATATATAATAAATAAAATCCAACCGAGGGGATAAATTGCAATCTATAGTACAGGAAGCAATGAGATATAGCGAAAAAGAGAAGGAATCCAGAAAGGCTTCCTCCTCCGATGAAGAATTTGAAGAATTCGGACAGCCGAGAATTATGATTGTTGGATGTGGGGGCGCAGGAAACAATACCGTAAACCGTCTCTACAACATTGGAATTGAAGGTGCAGAAACAGTCTGCATCAATACAGACAAGCAGCACCTTGACAATGTAAGGGCTGACAAGAAGATCCTTGTAGGAAAAACCCTTACAAGAGGACTGGGGGCAGGAGGCTATCCTGAAACCGGAAAGAAAGCCGCAGAACTTGCAAGAGGCACCCTTGAAGAAGTTTTAAAGGATGTAGACCTTGTTTTCGTTACAGCAGGCCTCGGAGGAGGTACTGGAACAGGAGTTGCCCCTGTAGTTGCCGAAGTTGCAAAAGAACAGGGAGCAATCGTCGTAGGAATGGTTTCAAGCCCCTTCAGAGTTGAAAGAGCCCGCATATTCAAAGCTGAAGAAGGACTCGAAGACCTGCGCAGGGCAGCAGACACAGTAATTGTTCTGGACAACAACAGGCTGCTTAATTACGTGCCCAACCTTCCTATTGACCAGGCTTTCTCAGTAATGGACCAGTTAATTGCAGAAACCGTAAAAGGAATAACTGAAACCATTACAGTGCCCTCTCTGATCAACCTTGACTATGCAGATATAAGGACAATCATGAGCTGTGGCGGAGTTGCCGTAATGCTTGTAGGGGAATCAAAGAGCCAGGACAAGAGCACTGAAGTTGTGCGGACAGCCCTGAACCACCCCCTGCTTGATGTTGACTACAAAGGTGCAACCGGAAGCCTTGTCCATGTGACAGGCGGGCCTGACCTGAGCCTGAAGGAAGCTGAGGAAATTGCCTCCATGCTTACCTACGAACTTTCCTCGAATGCCAATGTAATATGGGGCGCAAGAATAAGGGAAGACTACGAAGGTAAAGTCCGTGTAATGGCAATAATGACAGGCGTCCAGTCCGCCCAGATCCTGGGTCCTCAGGCGGGAGCTGGAATCCTGGAGTCCAGAACCGAAGCTGATCCGATCCAGGAAAAGAGATTTGGAAGAGCGTCAATGGCGGCCAGAAAAGCAGAGACTGCAGGGCCTCTAAGAAAGAAGCACGAAGAATCAATTATTGATTTCATAAATTAAACCAATACCAGGCAAAAGCCCGAACCCGCAGGTTTTCGGGCTCCCCTAAATATTCTTCGGACCATTCAGGAGAGCAACCCGAAATCAAGAGAAAGGAAGTTTCCTCAGGGCGGAAAGTTCGGGTTTTTCCTGACCGAAAACTTATTTTTTGAAGCGATTTTCAGATAGATACTCTTTTTTATTAGCTATTCTATCTAAAAAACATGAACATTTTAATTGCAACAGGGCGGCTTGCGGAAAATACCGTAAGGAAAGCAGTCGGAGAAAAAGCAGACGTCCTTGTAGCAGACATTGACATTGCTGCCTTTATCACCCCCAGAAAGCTTTTCAAAGCCTATGAGGAAGCCGGGCTCTCAAAAAAATATGACCTTATTCTGATTCCCGGGCTTGTAGCAGGGGACTTTTCAAAGGTATCGGATGAGCTGGACTGTAAAATCCGGCTGGGTCCGAAACATGCTTATGACCTCGGCTTTGTGCTCCGCTTCGCAGAGGACGTTGAGTTTTCTGAAAAGATCCCTGCCTGTGAGCTCCTTGCAGATGTGCGAAAGGAAGAAGCTCTTGAGCTTATCAGAAAAGCCGAAGAAGAAGCCATTTCTCCCCTCACCCTCAGGGAGGTTAAGCTGGGAGGAAGCTCACGCATGAAAGTCATGGGGGAGATTGTAGGAGCAGCAGAGATGAACCCTGCTGACCTGGAGATAAAAATCGAAGCTTTTATCGCCCGGGGAGCAGATATTATCGACCTCGGAGCTTCACTTAACACCCTTCCAGGACAGATTCGGAGTGCGGTATCTCTTGCAAAATCTCTCACATGCGTTCCAGTGAGTATAGATACTCTTGACCCTGAGCTGATAAAGGAAGGAATAGAGGCAGGAGCAGACCTTGTTCTGAGCCTCAACAGCACAAACATGGACACCGCAGGTCCGGCAGTTGCAAAATCAGGTGTTGCCACAGTCATAATTCCTGATGAAGGGAACAGCCTGGAAAGCCTGCTGAGAAATATAGAAGCTGCCCGCAGGCTGGGAATTAAAAAAATCATAGCTGACCCCGTCCTTGACCCGGTAGGCCACAATATAACCGAATCCATTGTACGCTACCATGAGTTTCACCGGATGCATCCTGAAGTCCCGTTATTCTTCGGAGCAGGCAATGTAACCGAGCTCATGGATGTAGATACAATAGGAGTAAATGCCACACTCTGCGGGATTGGGGCAGAAATCGGGGCAAGTATCCTTTTTACCCCCGAATACAGCGATAAAGCCCAGGGATCCATAGGGGAATTAAAAAAAGCCTCTGAGATGATGCAGCTTTGCAGAATAAGGGAAAGTTCCCCCAAAGACCTTGGAATCGACCTTCTTTGCATAAAGGAAAAAAGGAGGCGTCCTGACAGCCCCCTCCCCGAAAAAGTGATCACTGCCAGAGCTTCGAAAAACTGGCGTACAGATCCAGCGGGCCCAATTAGTATAAGAATTGTGCCGGACAGAATTGGCGGAAACGGCGGGCTGATTGTAGCTGAACATGAGAAAGCTGCAGTTGCAGGAGAAAGTGCCAGGGAAGTTATGGATACATTACTTGAACTCAATCTGGTCTCTCGCCTGGATCATGCTGCATATCTTGGAAGAGAACTGGAAAAAGCCGAACTTGCTCTTAGATTCAACAGGAGTTATGCTCAGGACGATATATTCTGAATACCGGAAAACAGGAAAAAAGAGAGATGTGAGAAAATGAAACTTGAATATGAGGATAAACAGTCAATCTTTGAGATAGTGGCAGCCCGCTATTTCACAACACAGAACTGGAAATGGGTAAACCTGAAAAAAGACCTTAACAAAATCATCAGGGCTTTTGATGAACTGAATGAGCAGTATGCATCCTACTCCTATGTCAGCCGGGACTGGTATGTGGAAAATATGGGGTCCAAAAATCTCCATATGTGCAACAGCTGGGATGAGCTTAAGAATCTGGTTACCTTCCTCAATACCTATGGTACAGCTTTTAACTTTCTTGTGAACACAGGAAACAGGAAGTCTTTCTGCATCGTGAGCAACTCGAGAGATCTGGACGAGAACCAGGCAAATGCAATCAAAGAAGTTCAGAAACTTGGATACAATACCTTTGTTTTCCTTGCTACGATTCCGGATGAAATCGATTTTCAGCTGCTTCAGGTAAGGGGAGTTAACTGAGCTCCCAGACCTGCTTTAGCTTTCGCCCTTCAGTCAGCTTTTTTGGTCAAAAACTTAAAACCTCTTTGCAGGGAAAATTATCCAATTTTTTTGCGTATTTTATCCTTATGAGCCGGAGCCACACACAGAATAAAAACATTGAAAACGAAAGATTTTTAACCAATCCCCTTCAAATAGGAAGGTGTCTTCCTTTTTTTAGGAGGCAAAACTCGTAGTGTGTGAACAGTTTTAGTAATATTTGCTGTGTGTAATGAGGAGGCTTGCTTAAAGGATAGAACGGAACGATTGATAACAGCTACTGCTATACATCTTTGTTCTTATATTTATCTACATATTGACGAGCCAGAGCTGTAGAAAAAACCTGTACTTAAGATGAAAGCCAGATCCTGCCGGGTCTGCAGTCATCGCAGATTATGCTTTTACTGGACTCTGCATGTCAGGATAGATAAATTGGGATAAATAATACTCACAGCTTTTCTGGAAAATAGTCCAGCTGATTGATCGGTTAGTCTTGAGAATTGAAAAATTTTGAAGACTACAGGAAGAAGGATACAGTGCCTGCTGTAATCTGATAAAAACTGAGAAAAGATCAGAAAGTGAGGCACATTTTTGGAAGAGAGAAAGCACAGGGAAAGAGAAAGACCGGATCATGACAGAAGTGCAACAACAACTCTGCAAAGCAGAATTTGTGAAACTTGCGGCATGAACTATAACCGAAAATCTGCTTTATTGTTTAATGATAACCTGTAAGTATCCAGCCCTTTGTATCAGGATTTCCTGGCTCAATAAATATATTCACTGCCCCAGACACTCTGCATCCGACATTGCCGATCACCAAACAGAAGCCTCAAAATTTGCAGGGTTCCATTGGGCAAGTAAGAGACCAGTAATAACAGGAGATCTGCAGGCATCATAAACTATCACATCTTCAAAGCACAGCGTGTTATGGTTGCAATATAATTCCGCAGCCAGGACCTTGCCTTTTAACGGCATTATCTCTCAACATGCCCCGTCACTTCAACAAGGCTCTAATGCCACATTTCCGACATGGCCAAAGAGAATGATAAAAGAGACCGAAGTACTTTAGCGGCAGTATACCTTACGCTT
>ENA-UOYA01003869-UOYA01003869.1-activated-sludge-metagenome-genome-assembly--contig:-NODE-3869-length-13043-cov-5.569449_pt1 | contig 13043 bp, 10 predicted proteins | sample MGYA00238163_ERZ764804 | MGnify/ENA primary metagenome ERZ764804 (study PRJEB28919, sample SAMN05720223) | activated sludge metagenome | isolation source: Anaerobic digester | place: Hong Kong...
TTTATCGTTCTTGCTTTGCGATACTTTCTCCTTTCAATATATACGATTCTTTACGGATATACAACCTGCTACCGGAAAAACAGCCGGGTCTACAATTCTCCGAAGATCACCTGCCCGTCAAAGATCACCGCATCAAATCTGATCTCAGATATTTTATCGGGGGAGGCTTCAAAAAAATTTTCGCTGATGACGTCAAGGTTGGCGATTTTTCCGACTTCAACGGAACCCATCCTGTCCTCCCAGCGCAGCTGCCGTGCACCGCTGATGGTGTAGCCCTTCATGAGAACCTCCCTGGAAAGACGGGCGGATTCTTCGGGTCGTACGCTGCCGGGATATATGTCAGGATCGAGGGGAAATTCGGGATCCACCCTCGTATGAGCAACCTGCATGCTGAAAAACGGGTCTGCCCGGTGAAGTTCGTAATATGTGACCACATCGCTGGAAAAAGTGACAAGAGCGCCGCTTTCGATGATGGGATTGAACTGATACATCTTTTCCCACTTATCTTTGCAGATATAGGTCTGGGCCTCTTCTCCGAAGTAGCCGCCGGACCAGTGACAGGACCAGTTGATCGTGATTCCCAGCTTGGCAGGGCGGGGCATATCGGCGGGATCGATCAGTTCGCAGTGGGCGAAGATCACCTGCATCTTCCAAGGTTCGCCCAGACGGGCTGCTTCCTCCTGCGCAGCCTCTACGGCGTCGCACCCTACACGGAAAGCACGGTCTCCGACCATATGGATATGAATATCAAGACCTTCTCTATTCAGGAGGAGAAGGCATTTCTTCAATTCTTCCGTGTCCATCTTGATTTCTCCGAAATATGTTCCGCTCGGATCATTGAGATGGGGAGACAGAAGGGCGCTGTTGCCACTTTCGTTGGTCCCGTCGAGAAATAGCTTCAGGGTATTGATTTTCATATGTCTGTTTGTGTATTTTTCCTGGTATTTTCTCAACTCTGCGATTTTATCCGGCAGGTCATCGTAACTCCAGAATCTGAGAATGCCATCATAGTAAACGTTCAATTTTCCCTGACGGTCCAATTCAGCCATGGAGGCCAGCTGCGCTTCGCCCTCGAGCAGGCCGTCCGCGATCGCAGTGATCCCATGCTCGGTCATGAAACGGAAAAAACCTTCCATCAACTCCGGAGTCATCGTCACGGGAGGGGTCCAGCCGATATTTTCATACAATGTATCAGCAAAACGCATATGAACAAATTCCTTGAGCCATCCGTTCGGTTCACCGTTTTCATCACGGACGAACATCTCAAGCCCCGGGACCGGATCGGGAGTATCCTTTGTTACTCCCATCAATTCCAGCATTTTGCTGTTCACCCAGTGCTGATGTTCGCCGAAGTCCTGACACAGGCATGGCCGGTCCGAAACAGCGGTATCCAGCAGTTCTTTTCTGGGGCCCCGTTCTCCGAACATGCTGGTCGGATAATACTCAAAATAGAGAAAGGGTGCCTCTGAAACGGGATGAGTCTCCGCATATTCCTTGACAAATGCCAGGAGTTCGTTGACGTCCTCGGTCCATGGCAGTCTGATATGCCAGGAACTCTGAGACACCATTCCGGGGTGGATATGACTGTCGATGATGCCCGGAATGATCATCTTCCCCTTCATGTCATAAACGGAGATCTCTCCTTCTTCGGTGATCCCGGCCGAAGTTTTCCATTTTTCCATACCGCCTGTGCCCACATAGGAGATTATGCCGTCCTTGATTACGACGGTATCCGCCCAGGGGGCGGCTTCATTGCATGTATAGATTTTCGCGTTTGTCAGTGCCATATTCATTTCAACGGTTCCTTTCTTCTATCCGAGTCAGTATGCCAGCCGGCCGTCCTCCACAGCCAGCTTTCCGTTCAGGATGACCATGCGGAGATTTTCAACGTTATACAGCACGTCGGCATCTGCGGTGGGATCTTTTTTCACGACCAGCAGATCCGCGTTCTTTCCGGCTTCCACCGTGCCGATCCTGTGGGACATGCCCAGCGCTTCCGCTGAGGTAAGCGTCCCGGCCCTGACGGCCTCCGGAACGGAAAGACCGGAGCTGACGAGATACTTGAATTCCCGGGCGCTGTATTCACCGTACTCCGTAAGAGGTTCATACACTGTATCGGAGCCCAGCGCGATCTTGACGCCCTTTTCCCTTGCAAGCGCAAAGCTGTCAAGAATTTTTTTCGTAAATTTCCTGCTGTAGTCTTCATTGGGTTTGCCGTCGAAATCCCGGTGCAGGAATGCGTCAGGGCGGATCTTTTTCGGCCGGTCCGCAGAGTTTTCCGCCGCGGGGCAGAATTCGGAAAACCAGCTCAGGAGGAGGCCGAGAGTGGGCACAAGGATCATGCCCTTTTCACCCATCGCTTCTGCGCATTCCTCGTCGAGGCATTCTCCGTGCTCTACGGTATCCACTCCGGCTTCGATGCAGATCCTGAGAGATTCTGTATTCTCCACGTGGGCGCAGACCATCGTGCCTTTGATCATGCGGGCTTCCCGGACACACATTTTTATTTCTTCCAGGGTGTAATGGTTGTCGCAATTTCGTTCATGAGGCCAGTTGTCTCCTCCGCTTGCCCAGATTTTGATCTGGTCCGCTCCCTCCCGCAGGATACGCCTCACGGCCTTCCTTACCTCTTCCGGACCGTCAGCAAGTATGCTCCAGAAATGCTCCTGCCTTACCAAGCTTTCGCGATACTGATATGCGTCGCCGTGGCCGCCTGTCCTGGAAAGGCCGGGGCCGCAGGCGATGATCCTGGGACCAGGCATGATCCCGTCGGAAAAGATCCTCTTCAGATATAAACCGTTCCAGGAGATATCCCGGACGGCAGTGAAGCCTCGTTTCAGCAGCTTCTGGGATTCATAGACAGAACGCATGGCACGCAGCAGCCCGGGCTCCATGAACACCTCCAGTTCCTGCCATTCCAGATCGGCGCGGCCGCCCGCCAGGTGTACGTGCGCGTCGATGAGGCCGGGCGTCACATAATGTCCGTCCAGGGAAAGTTCCTGTATGCCGGATATCTTATGGTAATTCCTCATGGAACCGATTTCTGCGATCTGCTGACCTTTCACCCGGACAAACATTCCCTCAGCAGGCAAGCCTCCGTAACCGTCCACGACACCGACGTTCAGAAGAGCGTAATGATCGGTTAAAACAGTCATACTGCTCCTCCTATTCCAGATTCATTTCTGGCGGCAGTTCTTTGAAGCCTTTTGTCTTGAATGCCAGATAGATGGCGCCGATCACAAGCCAGACGGATCCCAGGATCTTCGCGGTGGTTTCAATATTGACAAATACGACGATCAGCGTGATCATTCCGATTCCGGGGATTATGAGATATTTCAGAGTATTCAGCCCGCCGCGCATATTCCGCCTGATGTAATAATGGAATACTACCGAAAGATTGACCATGAAAAAGCCTGTAACTGCGCCGAAGGATATCAGAGAAGCCGCGCCGAACAGGTTATCCTGATAGAACAGCGCCGTCAGTGAAATCGCGGAGGCTAGCAGAATATTATTGAGCGGCGTCTGGAATCTGGGAGAAAGACGCCCAAAGAATTTTTTCGGCAGGATGTTGTCCCGGCCCATGCCGTATAGGATTCGGGAAACCGCGGCCATGCCCGCCATGGCGCAGATGAAGCTGGCAAAATTATCGGTGATGAAGAACACATTCCCCATCCATTCCTCGCCTATTTGGGGGAACAATTCAAAAATTCCGGCGTCGACGTCCTCCAGTTCCGCATAAGCCGTGGGCCATGCGATCTGTGTGAAATAAGAGGTGATTATAAACAAAATCCCGGCGATGACGACGACGCCGATGATGGCCTTACCCATGATCTTATCCGGGTTCTTGGCTTCCTCCGCCATGGTGGAGACCGCATCAAAACCGACAAAGGAAACACATAAAACCGCGGACGCCGTGAGAATGTTTCCCATATCGAAGGTGTCGGGATTGTAGACGGCCTTGCTGACGGTCAGGTCAGCCGTTCCGCCGCCGCCCGTAACGTATTTTGCGATGATGACGATAAGCAGAAGGGTAAAGCAGATCTGCGCCGCTATGATGATGGTGTCGATGATGCTGGCGGTTTTCATGCCGATGATGTTGATGATTGCACCCAGGGCTGTGACGACGATCACAATAAGCCAGACAGGGATCGCAGGAAAAAATTCATTGATGTAAATGCCGAGCAGCAGATAGCAGATCATCGGTACCAGCAGGTAATCCAGCAGCATGATCCAGCCCGTCAGAAAACCGACGTGAGGCTGAACCGATTTGTTGACATAGGTATAGGCCGATCCGGCCCGCGGATAGGCCTTTACCATCTGGGTGTAGCTGAAAGCGGTGAAGAGCATGACAACGGTTGTGATCGCGAACGCCAGCGTATACATTCCGCCGGTAGACTCGGTGAAAATGCCGTAATAGTTGAAAACAACAGTCGGAGCCAGGTATGCAAGGCCAAACATGATGAGAAGCGGCAGCGTCAGCGTTCTTTTTAAACTGGTGTCCTTCGTGATGTCTTCCATTTTCATTTCTCCTTTCATCAATGTCGATAAAACAGACGATACCATTTATAATTCCAGTTTATAACAATCATCGGTCAGGATAGTAGGATGATTCTGCTCATGGAATATGACAATCCTGCTGATTCTTGAGAGACATGATGAAGGGAAAGGAACCGGCCGAAAGAAGAAAGACCCGGAGCCGGCTTCCGACGGCCGTTTCCGGATCCTGCGGCGTTGAAAAGACAGAGGTTAAAGAACAAAGCTGAAGAGCCGTTTTACTTCAAAATAATCCCCGGAGGAAAATGTTATGGTATGGTCGTCCTTTTTCTTGACGCCGGGGAAGTAGGACATCTTTTCCGCTACGAAATGATCATGATAACGGATCTCGATGAAAAATTCCTTCGGCAGGGCGATCCTGGCCCTGCTCAAATCCCGCTCCAAAGCTTGTCCGACTTTTTCCCGGATCAGATCGCATGCATGCTGCGGCTGCAGCGAGACCGTGGAAGCGCCCCGCCCCTCCTTTACGGCAACGGACATGACAGGCGGATGAAAAACCGCAGCGTCCTCACAGAGCTGTCTGTCTCCGGATACAAATACGACCGGCACGCCTTCCAGGGCGGCGACGTAACTGTAGATCATAAACTCGCTGGCATCCTGTCCGTTCATTTTGACGGAAAGCTGCTTATGGCTGATGGTATGGGAAAGCGGATTGCCATTGCGGCCTGCCGCGGCGTGATAACCGATGAAAAGGCAGGCGTCGAAGCTGGAGTCGATCCCTTCCGCCATGCCGTACGGATGGCCGGACCAGCTTCTGATGAGCTTCGCGCATTTCGGAAGCAGGTTGGCGTCGATATTGTTGCCGAAGTCATGGGCGTCCTTGATATAGATTTCCTTTGCTCCCGCCCGGATCGCGCCTTCACAGGCGGCCGCCACCTCCGCCGTCATCTGCCTCGCGTGGAAAGGATAATCTGGTTTGTCGCGCTCACAGTCGTCCCGGAATGTCGTCGTCGTGATCCCCTCCATATCCGCGCTGATATATATTTTCATTCGTCTCCATCTCCTTCATCTAAGATTTCAAGGGAAAGCAGGTCTTCGCAGGTCTGCCTTCTGATCGACAGCCGGTCTTTTCCGTCCTTGATAAATACCAGAGCCGCCCTGGGAGTCATATTGTAATTGTTGGACATGGAATAGCAGTATGCTCCCGTATTGAGAACGGCCAGACAGTCTCCGCGTTCCATGGCCGGCAGACGGATGTCCCGGATCAGGATATCTCCCGTTTCACAGCATTTCCCTGCGATCGTGACCGTCTTTTCTACCGGGGCGTCCGCTTTGTTTGCGACGAGGCCACTGTATTTTGCCCCGTACAGGGAGGGCCGGATATTGTCCGGCATCCCGCCGTCGACGGCCACATAGGTTCTGATCCCCGGTATTTCCTTGATCGCGCCGACCGTATACAGGGTGATCCCCGCATCGGCGGTGATCCACCTTCCCGGCTCGATATAGATCTCCGGCCTTTTCAGCCCGCTGCCGTCCAGCAACCGGTTTAACGTATTCATTATAACATCAATGAATTCCGGAAAGCGAACTGTTTTTTCCCCGTCGATATAATCAACGCCGTATCCGCCCCCGATATTGAGCACGTCCGTATCCGTCCGGAGCTCGGATTTGATCTCCTTCATGATCGAGAACGCCTTGGTCACTGCGGCGGTGTAACAGTCTGCCTGAAACAGCTGGGAACCGAGATGGAAATGCAGTCCCGCATATCTTAAGTTTCCGGAAGCCATGATCAGCCTGACCGCATCCTTAAGCTGCGTCAGCGGAATTCCGAATTTGCTGTCCTTTTGCCCGGTACACATGTACTGATGGGTATTGACCTCAATCGACGGGTTGATCCGGATCAGGACGTCGGCCTTCTGCTCCGTTCCCGACAGCAGGCCGGACAGAAGTTCGATCTCTGAAATACTGTCCACCACGATTTTACCGATGGAATTTGATACGGCGAACAGCAGCTCCTCCGGCGTTTTATTATTGCCGTGAAATATGATGTTTTCCGGTTTGACGCCCGCCTTGAGAGCGGTGCGGATCTCACCTTCCGAAACCGCGTCCAGACCGAAGTTTTCATCCATCAGGATCCGGCACATCCGCTGTGATAAAAATGCCTTGCTTGCGTAAAAGGCCCTTGCACCGGGATACTTCTCCAGAAACGATGTTCTGATGACACGGATCTTCTCTCTGATGATATCCTCGCTCATAACGTAGAGCGGAGTGCCGTATTTTTCTGCCAGGGCTACGGTATCGACTCCTGAGAAATAGTAATGACTGCTTTTTTTCATGTGATTCTCCTCGCTGAAACGCCGCAGGCCTCAGTCTGCCGCGCATTTCTGATATGATTTTCGCTAGCTTTCTATAATATCTAATCGCAATATCTGTGCCAAATCTTATGATAAGTCGAAAAACCACGCATATCAATATTTTTTGACTTGTCCGGGAAAAAGATGTCTGAAGAAACAGGTTCACATTTGCGAACCTGTTCGCATATACGAACGAAAATCGCTTGTCCTTTTTTTGGTTTCAGCGTATATTGAATATGACAGTGATATTATTATATTACAGAGCGTAACGAAAGGGATATGCCATGCAGACCAGATTGAAGGATATTTCCATCGAAGAGTATATTGCCGAAGGGATCATCATGATCGACAGGAACGGCACGGTTATCAAGTATAACTCCAAAGCGAAGGAGATCCTGGGCCTTTCCGGCAGCTATGACAAGCCGCATCAGGCCGGCAGGCTGGAGGCCGGGGATCTGCTGCTGTTTGCGGACACCTCGGTCGGGGAGGATGACGGCGGCGTCGATTGTGAGCTGCTGAAAGCATATGGAGTAAAATGCGACAGAAGCATTGAGAAAAAGGGGCTCCTATATATCGGAAAAAAAGATGAGAAAAAGTCCGTTCATTATAAAATCGTCGACAGGAATGACGGGGAGGTTCACCGCCTCGAATGCGAGATCGACGGACATAGGCTGTCCTGCTCCATCGATTATCCCGGCAAAAAGGCAACAATCTGCGTGAACGACAGCGTGTTCGAGCAGGGATATGTTCTGAATATCGCCAATGTGGTCATTTTAAGGAACAAAGAGCTTGCGTTTTACCAGATGAAAGGTTACACCGCGAGAAAAGAGTCGCTGAAGGATATTTTGAGCGGCGCCCCCTATCAGGGGAAACAGGGCGCCTTCAACCTGGATGTGGAGGGCACGGACATTTTCAGCTATCACACGGAGAATGCGCTGACCATTGACCTTGTCAGCTGCGCATCCGGAAAAAGCGATGGCTATATTGAAAAGAAACTGAGCAATATGAACGGCTTTACGGTAATGTCTTCGATCCACCCCATCGATCTGGACGGGGAGCGCCGCGGCGCCCTGCTGACGATGTCCGACGTCTCTGATCTGGAAAAGTCCCGGGCTGAGCTGAACGCCGCCCTGCAGGAGCTGGAGAGCCTGAAAAGGGAATACCGGTCGGAAGATCTGTTTCCGGAAATCATCGGAAGCAGCCTGTCGATGAGAGAAGTCAAAAGGCTGGCGATCAAAGCCGCCAAAAGCGATTCCAACGTTTTGATGTCAGGCGAAAGCGGAACGGGAAAATCCTTCATCGCCGAAAAAATCCATGAAAAAAGCAGGCGAAGCGGTTTTCCCTTCGTTGAGATCAACTGCTGCGCCATTCCGAGGGAGCTTCTGGAAAGCGAGCTTTTCGGCTATGAAAAGGGCGCGTTCACCGGCGCCCGTCAGGAAGGCAAGAAGGGGATCCTTGAAACTGCCGACGGCGGCACGGTTTTTCTGGATGAAATCGGGGATATGCCGCTGGAAATGCAGGCCAAACTGCTGCTTTTCATTCAGAAGAGAGCGTTTTACAGGATCGGAGGGAGTACCGAAATCCCGGTGAATGTGCGGATCATAGCGGCCACAAACAGGAACCTGGAAGACGAGATCCGCGGGAAGCGGTTTCGGGAAGATCTTTATTACCGGCTGAATGTCCTGCCCATCCATATCGAGGCTCTCAGAAACCGCAGGGAGGATATCGGTCTGCTGATCGAACATATCATGGAAACAAACAACAGGACGTCCGGCGAGCGCAAGATCCTGTCCGCGAAAGCGAATAAACTGCTTATGGCCTATGACTATCCGGGAAATATCCGGGAGATGGAGAACATCATCGAACGGGCCTTCGTTCTTTCGGAAGGGGAAATCATTTATCCGGAACAGCTCATGCTGAAGGATAAGAAAACGGATCCCGGCATGGATCTGAAAGGGGGGACCTTAAGCCGGATCATGGACGCCTGCGAAAAGGAGGTCCTTCTTGAAGCCATCAGGCGCAACGGGAACAATCACAGGAAAGCCTATGAAGAGCTGGGAATCGGGAAAACCTGCTTTTACAGCAAGCTGAAGAAGCACGGCATAACAAAACCGTGAATAAACGGAGAAAAAAACCGCCATAATACCCATGAGTAAAGAGAGGCGATCAAATGAAGAAATTCAGCTGCAGTTGCATAGGGGAGCAATTCGCCAAACCGGATCAGGTATTCGTAGGATTTGACGAAAAATCGGTAAGCTCCATCCTGTGCGCTTACCGTCCGAAAGAGAAGGTCACGCTGAGAAGCGTGAAACTGGAAATGAATTACTGCCCCAAGTGCGGGACTAGGCTGGAAGAAATTTAAAATCCTATTGCAGGCTCCGCACCGTTTCCGCCAGCTTGCCGATCCCGAATTCCAGCTCGTTTTCCCCTGCATAGGCATAGGACAGGCGTATGGCCTGGTTCCTTCCGAAGTCATACACATTGCCCGGATTGATCAGGATCTGTTCCTTCAGCATAAGCTGGAACAGCTGATCGACGGGTATTTTTGCGTTCAGCCTGAGCCAGATGTAAAAGCTGCCCTTCGGAATCTCCCACCGGGCAAGATCCGTAAAATGTCTGTCGAGGAGAGACAGGGCGAGATCTCTTCGCTGTTTCAGCCGGATCCGCAGGTCTTTCAGATAATCGTCGTAGGTTCCCCCGGAAAGCAGCTCGGCCAAAGCCCACTGCGAAACGGAACTGGCGCCGTAATCCACCTGCATTTTGACGTCCCCAAGCCGTTCCACGACGGATTCTGGGCCCACAAGCCAGCCGATGCGCAGCCCGGGCGCCAGCGTTTTCGAAATGGTCCCAAGATAGAGGATCATCCCGTGCCGGTCCATGGCCTTCAAGGGCTTCGGCGGTTCTTCGTCAAACCACAGCTCGCCGTAAGCGTTATCTTCGATGATGGGCAGCCGGTGATTGGCGCAGAAACGGAACAACTCTTGCCGCCTCGCTTCCGACATCAGCGTGCCCGTAGGGTTGTGGAAGGTCGGGATGGTGTACAGCAGGGCGTGATTTCCGGCTGGGAAGCTGATGTTCCAGTAAAGAATCCCTTCCCGGTCCATGGGAATCCCGGAAAGCTTCATCCCCGCGGAAGGAAAGACCTGAAGTGATTTCAGGTAGGAGGGTGCCTCGGTATAGACGACGGAGCCGGGTTTGAGCATACAGACGGAGATCAGCTGCAGCGCCTGCAGAGAACCGGATGTGATCAGGATGCACGAAGGGTCTGCGTCGATCCCCAGCTTTCTCAGACGTTTCGAAAGGACCTGCCTCAGTTCCGGCAAGCCCAGGGGGCCCAAGTAGTTCAGGGACGGGATGCGGTCCGGCAGCTTTCCGTAGATTTCCCGCATCATTTCACCCGGAAACAGATCCGGTGATAATTCACCGGTTCCCAGACGGATGATGCCTTTCTCAAATTCCAGCCGGTTGATCACCTGGATGGTCGGTACGTTTTCCTGGAAGGTGCCCGCCTTCAGATAATCGCCCCAGTCGGGGGGCGCCGTGGACATGAGCAGGGACCAGGTATTGCTTTTCACCGTCGTGCCTTTTCCCGTGACGCCCTCCAGGATTCCATAGGAACACAGCTCCTCGAGCGCCCTGACGACGGTGCTCCTGTTGACGCCGAAGCGCTTCGCCAAAACGCGCTGGGAAGGCAGCCTGCTGCTGATGACCCAGTCTCCGCAGGAGATTTTTCTGCTGATATAATTGATGATTTGCCGGTATACGGGTTCGCTGCCGTTTTTGTCGGGCGCCCAGTCGATGATGATCATGGATGATTTCTCCGAATCAAAGATAGATTTCTCCTTTGGCAAGAACGACGGCAGTTCCTCCCACCTGGATCCTGACGCCGCCGTTTCCGGCGGTCAGTCTGCTTCTGATCCTGGAAGGCCGGTTCATGGCCTCGCCCTGAACGAACAGGTTATCCGTCCCTTCCTTCAGCAGGCCGTTTTTATACAGGTAATAGGTCAGGGCGCCGTTGGAGGTGCCCGTTGCCGCTTCTTCGTCGATGTCGTAAAGCGGTGCAAAGTTTCTGCAGTGGACGGTGCCATCCTCCGTGTTCACGGTGAAGGCATGAACGCCGACCGCTTCATATCGTTCCGACAGCCTCGAAAGAGCCGGAAAATCAGGTGAAATGGCCGCCAGTTCCGCTTCGCTGCGGACGGGCATCATGATGTCGGGAAGTCCGGTGGATATCAGCTCCGGAATCAGCGTCGCTCCCGCCTTTTCTCCGGTCAGGATCTCACCCTGTTTTTCCGCACTGACGCCCATGACGGCATACAGTTCCCGGATTGCCGCCGGTTCCGATATGGTTCTGATCGCCTGGGGAACCGCCATATCCATGAGGACGGAATCCTCCGTCAACACGATATTCAGGCTGCCGGCCAGCGTATGATTGACGCAGGAAGTTCCGAACCGGACCAGTCCTGCATCCGCCAGCGCAAAGAAGGCGCCGATGGTGGCGTGACCGCAGAGATCCACCTCCGCTGCAGGGGTAAAGTAACGGATATGGAATTCTTCTTTGCCGGTCTGTCTGATAAAGGCGGTTTCCGAGTAGCGGAGCTCGGCTGCCGTAAGGCGCATGGTCTCGTCATCTGGAAAGCCGGCATCCCCCAGGATCACCACTCCGGCGGGATTTCCACCAAACAGTTTATCGGTAAAAGCATCCACAATGTAGAATTTCATAGGAATCCTCCTTTTCCGTTCGGTCCGGTTCCAAGGAACCACTTCGACTTATCTATTCCATAAAATCATAATACTCGCCGAGCTTTCGTTCAAGCGCTCCGGTATAGATTTTTGCTGCGGTCACGTTGTCCTGGACGGCCATCCCCGTGGTGTCGAAGATGGTGATCTCCGTATCGTTTTCCCGTCCGGGCTTTTGACCCAGAAGGATCTCGCCGATCTCGCAGTGGATCTCATCCTGACGGATCAAGCCGCGGCGGAGCGCATTCTGCGTCTCGCCCCGGGTCATGCACTGGCTCCGGTTGTCGACGACAATTTTGGCGCCCTGAAAGAGGGCGGCGTCCAATTCCTGCTTCCCTTCCATATCCGCGCCGACGGCGATGATATGAGCACCGGGGCGGACCCAGGCCTTTTCCACGATCGGCTCTCCGGCCGGCGTCGCCGTGATGATGATATCCGCGTCGTTGATCGCCGCTTCGGGAGTATCGCAGATCTCTATCGCACACTTCAATTCCGGCTCCATTTCCTGCCGATACAGGGCGGCCTGGGCGGCAGACCGGCCAAAGACCCGGATCCTTTCAAAGTTCAACACTTCCCTGAGGGCGCGGACCTGCATCCTGGCCTGTTCTCCCGTTCCGATGACCGCGACGGTTCGAGAATCCTTCCTGGCAAGCAGCCTGGCGGAAACCGCTCCCGCCGCCCCGGTCCGAAAGCCGGTGATCAGGCTCCCGTCCATGATGCAGAGCGGAAAGCCGCTGCTTCCGTCGAACAGAAGCACGGTACTCAGGCTGTTGGGCAGATTGGAGAGCCTCTGATTTTCATAAAAGTCGGAAGCACACTTGACCGAGATCATCCGCGTGCTCTTCGAGTAGCCCGCCTTGATATCCATCTCGCCGCAGTATTCCGGCAGCTCGATGGAAACGATGTCCGGCTGGATCACCTGACCTCTGCCGTACGCCATGTAGCCTTCTTCCACGGAGCGGATGACGTCCCTCATATTCAGCAGCGACTTGACGTCGCTCCTCTTCAGCAACAGCGTTTTCAACCTGCATCACCCGCCTTACGCCAGTTTCCTGTCGATCAGATACTGTTCAAAGACCTTCAGGCAGGTTTCAAAGGATTTCCGGCCATACCCCATGCGGAAAAACGGGCCTTTATAGCCGTAAATCCCGGCGGGCAGGAGCAGGACTCCCGATTTTTGGACCAGATCCTCGCAGAAGGCGTCGATGGGCTCCTCGATTTTGATCTGGTGGAACGCGATGGGGCCGGCCATCGGCGGATTATTTTTAAAAAGGTGCTCATATTTGGCGAAAAAATCGTCAGCGATCGACAGGTTGCCCCTGATGATTTCCAGACTTCTCCGAAGCAGCTCGTCGCTGTGCTTCAGCGCAACGGCAGCCAGGATTTCCGAAGGCCCGCTGTTGCAGATACTGAGATAATGCTTAAACCTCGTCATTTTATCGAGGATCATCTTGT
>ENA-UOYA01003870-UOYA01003870.1-activated-sludge-metagenome-genome-assembly--contig:-NODE-3870-length-13037-cov-8.417193_pt1 | contig 13037 bp, 10 predicted proteins | sample MGYA00238163_ERZ764804 | MGnify/ENA primary metagenome ERZ764804 (study PRJEB28919, sample SAMN05720223) | activated sludge metagenome | isolation source: Anaerobic digester | place: Hong Kong...
TTGTTTACTAATGTTGTAAAATCATTCTGTCCACTATCCCATATCATTGTCCCATCGAAACTTGATGATGTATTTACTTGTATTTGGTATGATTTACCTTTGTCTGCACTATCTGGATCAGAGAATACGGCTGAGAATCCAGGATTCTTTGATACTCCTGTAGGATTTGTCAACGAGTTTGTTAAAAGTGAAGTCGGAGCATTAGGAGCCTGATTGGCAATATATACACTTCCCGTCCCAAAATCTATCCACCCTACATCTTTAGACCATGCATAACCACTAAAGATCCCTGTCTCTGTGTTTACAAATGTATTACTGTTATTTGTGCTAAAGGAGATTTCATTCCCAGTATTAAGAACATATGCCGAACCCGACACCGCACCGGTTGCATTATCTACAAACACTCCTGATGTCTCACTTTGTGCAAACATTATCCATCCAATATCTTCAGACCATGCATACCCCGATATTGTCCTTCTATTGCTATTCGTAGGATCAGGATCTGATATGACTACATTAGCTCCATATTCACTGGAAGAGAAATACACTTTGTTTGAGGTGTTGACTACAGTAGCACTTCCAACAATGGGAACCTGATCGGCTATAAGCACACCTCCCGTCTCAAAATCTATCCATCCTACATCTTTAGACCAGGCATAACCACTAAAGGCACCTGTCTCTATGTTTACAAATGTATTACTATTATTTGTGCTAAAGGAGATTTCATTCCCAGTATTAAGAACATATGCCGAACCCGACACCGCACCGGTTGCATTATCTACAAACACTCCGTCTGTTTCTCCCTGTGTAAACTTTATCCATCCAATATCTTCAGACCATGCATACCCTGATATTGTCCTTCTATTATTATTCTCAGGGTCTGGATCTGATATGACTACATTTGCCCCATATACACTGAAGGAGAAAAACACTTTGTTTGAGGTGTTAACTACAGTAGCACTTCCAACGATAGGAATCTGATTACCAGTATCACCTCTCGCTACACTCTGCTTATCCCTACTGATAACATAATATGCTATACCACACCCTGCTACAGCCACAATAGAACACGCTATTATTACTGACTTTTTAGAAGGTTTCCCCAGTTTCATTACACTATGCTATCATAATTCTCTCTACATGTTACCAATTTTTTCATTTATAACCCTCACTTCTTCTTAAATATAACCTTGCCATTCTCAACATATGCTACGATCGTATCTCCTTTATGAAATTTTCCCTCTAACAGCTCCTTCGCCAAAGGATTTTCTACAACATTCTGTATCACCCTCTCCATAGGTCTAGCACCAAATTCTGGGTCATATCCTATATCACTCACCAAATCAATAACTTCATCATCAAATTCGATACTCATTCCCTGAGCCTTAACCAAACCCTTTACATCCTCAAGAAGAATTCTCGCTATCTCTTTTATCTGCTTCTTATCCAAGTTTCTAAACACAATGATATCATCAAGCCTATTTAAAAATTCAGGTTTAAAGTATGACTTAAGGTCACCCATCAGCTCCTGTTTTAGCTTTTCCCAATCTTTCTCACCTTTTTTCACAAATTCCTCTATTTTTCTAGAACCAATATTGCTTGTAGCAATTATGATAGTGTTCTTAAAGCTAACAGTCTTTCCTTGAGAATCAGTCAGCCTCCCATCATCAAGTACCTGAAGCAAAATATCGAAAACATCTGAATGAGCCTTCTCTATTTCATCAAGAAGAATAACACAGTAAGGTCTTCTCCTTACAGCCTCCGTCAATTGTCCTCCTTCCTCATACCCAATATACCCTGGGGGAGAACCTATGAGCCTAGATACAGAGAATTTCTCCATATATTCACTCATATCTATACGAACTATAGCTTCCTCATCTCCAAATATTTGTTTCGCCAATGCCTTTGCAAGCAGAGTTTTACCTACACCAGTAGGACCCATAAACAAAAAAGAAGCTATTGGCTTACGAGGATCTTTTAGACCCACTCTGGACCTCCTTACAGCCTCAGAGACTGCCCTTACTGCTTCATCCTGTCCAACAACTCGTTTATGCAAAGTGTCTTCCAATTTTAATAGTCTGTCTTTCTCTTCCTCACATAAATCAGTTACAGGAATTCCTGTAGCCTTAGACAAAACTTCCGCTATGTCTTCTGTTTTAACAACTGGGGTTCCTGTTCCCTTTACTTTGTTCCATTTTTCTACTAATGGCTCTAATTTCCCCTTCAATTTTTCTATCTCCATTTTTATTTTCGCAGCTTCTTCATAGCTTCCACTTCTTGTAAGAGCTTCTCTTTCTTTTTCCATATTTTCTATTTTCTTTTTCAACTCCCTCACTTCTTCTGGCTCTGATGATGTCTCTAGTTTTACTCTACTCGCTGCTTCATCTATTAAATCTATGGCTTTGTCTGGAAGAAATCTATCTTGAATGTATCTTTCAGATAATACTGCTGCTGCCGATATAGCTTCATCAGAAATTTTGACTCTATGGTGAGCTTCATACCTATCTCTAAGACCTCTTAATATTTCAATAGTTTGTTCTACGGTAGGTTCTCCAACAAGTACTGTTTGAAATCTTCTTTCGAGTGCAGCATCTTTTTCTATGTATTTCTTGTATTCACTTAATGTTGTAGCTCCAATTATTTGTAAATCTCCTCTGGCTAGTGATGGTTTTAACATATTAGAGAGATCCATTTGTCCTTCAGGAGCTCCGCTTCCAACTATGGTATGTAATTCATCTATGAAGAGAATTACTTCTCTTCCTGCTTTTTCTAATTCTTTTAATACTTTTTGTATTCTTTCTTCATACTCTCCCCTATGACTAGCTCCTGCAATTAAAGCAGCGACATCTAATTCTTTTACAGTCTTATGTAGTAATACCTCTGGTACATTACCAGTTACTATACGATATGCTAAACCTTCTGCTATTGCTGTTTTTCCTACTCCAGGCTCACCAATTAATACAGGGTTGTTTTTCTTTCTTCTACAAAGTATTTGTATGACTCTTGTTATTTCATCACTTCTGCCTATGACAGGATCTATTTTTCCCTCTTTAGCAAGTTTAGTTAGATCTCTAGAGTATTTATCAAGATTTGGTGTTATAGAGGATTCTTCTATTTTCTCACCACTTTCGTCTCCTTCACCAACTACTTTTACTACAGCTTGTCTAGCTTGTGTTAAAGCTATTCCATACTTTTCAAATATTTGTGCTGCTATTCCTTGACCTTCTTCTATGAGTCCTAGTAGTATATGTTCCCCTCCTACATAGTGATGTCCCAGTTCTTGAGATTCATAGAATGCAAGCTGAAGAACTTCTTTGGCCCTTGGTGTTAGTCCCGGAGTACCAAATGTAATTCCTTCATCGCTTCCTAAAACAGAAGATAGTTGTTCTTGAAGGAGTTCATTGTCTATTTTTAATTCTTTGAGTACTCTTACAACAACATCATCATAATTGGATGCTGCCCACAGTAAGTGTTCTGTATCTATATTTCTGCTTCCTGTTTCTACTGCTTTTTCTGCAGCCATTTGTATAATGTTTTCTGCTCTTTTGGAAAAATATCTTGATATATCAACAGATTCTTCAGACATATGCCACCCAAATCAACTTAATTATGTTAATCAATTATACATCAATCATTATACAAAACTTAAGAAACTTTTTAAAAAATGGCACCTTTGAAGTAGTAATCGCTTAATGTATAAGCAGATGTCTTACATCTACCAAAGGTGCCTTACAGCTCATTTAATTTAGAATAATTTACATAATTTCCAATGGAAGATAGCCTATTGCTTCTTCTCCTTCCTCTCCTAATCCTAAATTTCGGATGAAGACTGGAACTTCATTAAGAACTAATTCTCTGTCTTCGATAGGGATAGATGCTTCTATCAGGGCTACTATAATTACATCAAACATATAGGGATCTATATTGCCTGTACAAAGATAAATTACCCTAGGAAGGTAATCTTCTCTTATGTATGGAGGAAAATCTTTCCATGCCTTTCTTCCTGCCCTCACGATTTGTACTTTCGTTAATTTGAACATATCACACCCTCCTTTGTAATGAGCTGGTATAGCCTGCGATTTTAACACAAGAAAGCCTTGATATCCAGCCTCATTACATACATGAGACTGTTGCAAACACCCATTACACTGGTATGCAAGTACAAATTTTTATACTACTCTTCAAATTTTTCCCAGAATTTTTCAGCTTCTTTGTAGGACTTTTTTAGTCTAAATCCGTAGAACAACATGCTAATACCTGCTATACATAGTAGACTCCCAACTAGGTAGCTTAACAAATCAGGATATACTAGTATCAATATTGCGAAAAGAATCAATGCTATTCCAAGAAAACCTAGCATTTTAGTGATATCTTTCACTGTTTCTTTTATAGGATTCATATTTATATTAATATTAAATTAAATAGAGAAACAAATTATTCATCCAACATAACGAAGTCCTTCTTAGATGCTCCACATACTGGACATATCCACTCTTCAGGGAGATCTTCAAAAGCAGTTCCTGGCTTGATACCAGATTTAGGATCACCCTTTTCAGGATCATAAATGTATCCACATAGAACACACTTGTACTTTTGCATAGTTATTACAAAAAACTAAATTTATTATTCATATCTAACAGCATCCATTGGAGGAATTTTAACAGCTCTATTAGCAGGATACAAGCCTGTAAAGAATGACAACAGAGTTGTTATAAATATGACCAATAGGGCAGAGGACAATGGGAATGATGTTATCATCATAAATTCAACTCCTCTAGATTCTGACAACATATACACTATTAGAGACACTATATACCCACCCAACACCCCTAATAGCACACCTAGAATTCCTCCTATTAATCCTATAAACATAGACTCAGCTATAAATAAGAATCTCACATCATTTCTTTTCATACCTATTATCTTCATTAAACCAACTTCTCTCGTCCTCTCTAGTAATGACACAGTTAAGGTATTTATCATTCCCAAAAAGGCTATAGCAAATGCAAGAATTCCAAATGCCAATAATCCGTATCTAACATATGAAAATATCTGCTCAACCTGATTAACAGTATCCATTATGGAGAAAGTTTCAAGCCCCAATGATTCAATCTGTTTTCTTACGAAATCAAGAGCTCCCTCTTTATTAATAATAATTGAAAGTGCAGAATATGTATCATCAGTATAATCTCTAATAGAACCAAGTTTAAGATATATAACCGCTGGAGAATCGTCTTCTACGACCCCAACAACTTTAACCGATAGACTTTGGGGTTGCTCCTGTGTATCACCATCTGGAAGAGTTTGTATAACATTCAAATCTAAATTTTCACCAATTATACTAGAATCCAAACCTAATACTTCCAAGTAGGCCTTATTTACAACAGCAGCAAATTTATCAGGTTTTTCATCTAAGAACTCTCCACTCACTTTTTTAATTGGAGAATTCTCAAGATATCCTGTTTCTACACCATATACAACAACATCAACTGTAGATCCTTTATAATCAACTCTCCCCGGGAAGTTTTTAATTCTATATATTTTGTCAACACTAGATATTGCAGAAACTTTTTCAATCAGTTCATCTGTTAATTTAAGTTGGCTTCCAACTTTAGGGAAGACATCAACTTGATTGAGATTTTGTGCTCTCGTAACTTCTGCTATTACTAATTTCTCTATGCCATACCCTATTGATACTAGTAAAACAACAAATCCTACACCCATTCCTACTCCAAGTATGGTAATCATTGTTCTAAACTTCTTAAAAAAGACATTCTTAAACGAAAGCTCTGTTAAATCAAGCATAGATATATCCCCTGAAGTTGATCCTGAAGCCTTCTTTCTAAGTTTACCGGCAAAATTAGGATTTATTTTTCCAACAAGTGAAATAAAAGCTAATGTTAATGTTTGTGTAAAGAAATTTACTATTAATTTAATATATTCAAGAAATTTTTCTACAAAGCTTTCTTTGTCATTTGTCTCTCTCCCTACGTGATTTACTTCCGAACTATCCACAAAAGTTGGAGCATCTACCTGTGTATTCTCTGCATTAAGTCTTTCATCTACCTTCTTCAATACACCTCTTCCACCATGGAGAACATCTAGTATATATCCATCTTTCATTACTGCGACTTTATCGCAATATTCAAGATAATCTGGATTATGAGTTACTAAAATAATAGTTTCCCCTCTTTGAGCTAATTTCTTAAGTGTGTTTATGACTTCCAAGCCACTATCACTATCTAAATTTCCAGTAGGTTCATCGGCTACTATAATTTCAGGATCTGTTATTAATGCTCTAGCTAACCCAATCCTTTGCTGTTCCCCTGCTGATAATTCTGATGTATAGAAGTCCTTAAATTTAGACATATTTACATCTTCTAAAACCTTTTCTGCCCTTAAAATAGCATCATGTTTATTCATTCCTAAAAGTTGAACACCTAAGGCAACATTTTCAACAACAGTTAAGGAACGTATCCAAATCTGTTGTTGATATACAACTCCTATCCTGCTCTTTCTAATATCGACCTGTTCATTTGTACTTTTCTTCCATAGGTCCTCTCCAAAGAGTTTGACTTCACCAGAATCTGGTTTTTCTAACCCCATGATGACATTTAGTAGAGTAGATTTCCCACATCCAGATGGACCAAAAATACATGTCAATTCACCAGCAAAAATATCTAAGTTAACATTTTTTAATACTTTGTTTTTTCTTACTCCAAGAGAAAAACTTTTGCTAACATTTTTAACTTCAATTACTTTTCTCGCTTGCATTAGAATATGTTGAATATGTTAGAAATAGAATTCAAGATTGTTTCCATTACAGTATTAGATGATTTCTGAGTTATAGAAACAAGCGGTCCGTATTTACCTGAGTTCCCAGAAGCATCTACTGACTCAGCCTCTAGGCTATATACCTTAGAAGGAGTAAGGCCTGATATGATTACTAAATGTTTTGTTCTAAACTCTTGGTCCATTCTAGTACTTGATGTATATACTCCTGCTCCACCCTCTCCAAAGTTTACCTTACTTGTAGCGGGTTCATCTGTTTCCCAGCTCACAATTAGTTGTGCACTCCTACTTCTGTCTGTTTGTATTGATCTTCCAAGTAAATCTTGTTCTACTTTGACATTGTAAATCTTTGGTGGCCTAGTATCTGTATTTGTTGTAAATCTTACCTCCTCTGATACTGCCTTGTTCCCAAAATCATCTATCCCTTCTACTACTGCGACATAACTAGTCGTAGGTACTAGTCCAGATATTTCCATCTTATGCTCTCCCATAACCATTTTCACATCTATTTTATCTATTTCCCTAGCATCAGGACTATCCTCTTTATACCTGATAACTGAGTTTGTATATGTATTGGTGTCCCAACTGAATACAACCGTTGGACTAGCTACATCTTTTAGCTCCTGAACTCTTACATTTGATATTTGAGGCCTAGGTGGAGTTGTGAATGTATTGTTCTCTATAGATTCATATATATATCCATCAGCATCTGTAAGTCTGATCTTAAAACTGTACTGCACCCCATCATCTAGGTTATCAAGTACAACAGAATATTTACTTCTAGTCGGAGATGTATTTATTTCTTTCTGTGCTGTGTAAGAATATGATCTACCGTAAGCGACTGAAGCTTTCGTGGCTCCAAATACTTCGAAAGAAACTATTGCATAATCGAGTCCCACCATATCAACTTTACTGGAATATACTTGAGGAGACTCTTCCGTCCTAAATGATATTTCCTGACTTTCTCCAGTATTTCCATCTCCATCAGTCCATTTTGCTTTAAAGTAGTAGTTTGTTCCTGGTTGTAAATTATTAAGAGTAACTTTGTGGTCTGTTACTTGTTTGGAATTATATGCTTCTTCATCAAAGTACTCTCCACTTGTTAATCCATATGCTACCTTTGTATCACTGCTCCTCTCTGTCACCCATACGATTGTAGCTTTTCTAGTCCCTATATTCAGTACTTCTATTCCAGATACTAATTCAGCAGGTTGCAAATATTTTCCTTCTATAGCTGAGGATACTGCAAATGAAAAAGTTGGAGACTGTTTACTAATGTTAGTACTATCAGATACTCCTACCCTGTAATAGTAAACTCCACTTTGCTCTACTATGTCTGAATATGTTGTACCTGTTGTAACTCCTGCATCAATCCAAATTTTACCATCTGTACTTCTCTGGATTGTATATGACAATCTTCCATCTCCCTTGTATGCTGGTTCATTCCAAGTTATACTCGCTCTCCAAAGATTAGCTTCTTTAATTGATGTATCAGCTATACTAAGATTTTTTACTGGGTCTGGGAGAGTGCTATCTAGTGTGAATTTCCCTTGTATATAGTTACTTGGAGAATAGCCATTTTGACTATCTACAGCTACAACATATACTATGTTGTCTTCTCCTTTTACTGCTCCTGTGAGCATCTTTTTAGAAACACTGGTATTATTGCCAACTGCGATATACAAAGAAGAATTCCCAACCAAAGTATCATATGTTGATGGTGGAGTTGTATTTACCATGTAGTAATACGATGATATTGTTCTCCCATCAAATGGAATAGCTGTTGGCCATGATAATGCAAATTCGTTCGATGTATTAGTACTTGGCTCTATTGTAACAACAGCTTCTTCTGCGAATGTAGGAGCTAGACCACCATACGATATTGCCCCACTTATATATCCACTGAAATTTCCAGCTTTGTCAACTGTTCTGAAATATATAATATTATTACCCACAACGAAATTAACAGAATCTCTATCTTCTGTAAAGTAATGTGTGTATTTTGAACCTTCAAATGGAATATAATCAATATCTAAGAAGTCATTGTGTTTATTCCCAGTCCAATTGCTAATTCCATTTAAACTGTATTGCCAGCCTAATATTCCGTTCTCATCTGTACTTGTTACACCCGGACCACTTGGCCAGCTGAAAAACATATCATTTATATTTCCAAAATTGCCATTTGGGGTAGTTATATATTTAACATTAACTGGATTAATTAAATCAGCATGATATTCTAAAAGAACATAGTTTTGATCTTCATTCGTGTGTAAATTACCTTGATTGTCAACAGACTGAATACTTAAATAATATGTTCCACTTGAAGTAATATCCAAACTAATCGAACTATCTGTAATAAACTGCCCTGAAGAATAAGGAAGTGCTGTCCTACTAGGACCCCAATATACATAATAACCTGATATTCCACTTGGTTGATAACCATGAGATTCACCTCCTTGATCTTGTGGAACATCCCAATCGGCATACACTGACGTAAAACTAAAATAAGAATTATCAGAAAAATTTAATTCTCTTGTCTTACTCCCGTCAGTATACACATGAACTACATCAGGGTTTAAAGGGGGATTACTGTCTTTTACATATACTCTTCCCGTTCCAAAATCTATCCACCCCATATCTTTAGACCATGCATAACCACTAAAGACACCTGTCTCTGTGTCTACAAATGTACTACTGTTATTTGAGCTAAAGGAGATTTCATTCCCAGTGTTAAGAACATAGGCTGAACCAGACACCGCACCAGTAGCAGAATCAACAAACACTCCTGATGTCTCTCCTTGTGTAAACTTTATCCATCCAATATCTTGAGACCATGCATACCCCGATATTGTCCTTCTATTACCATTCTCAGGATCAGGATCTGATATAACTACATTTGCTCCGTATATGCTGGAGGAGAAAAACACTTTGTTAGAGGTGTTAACTATAGTAGCATCTCCCATGATAGGAGTATCTCCTACGGCCAAAACTTTGGTCATCAAAAATGTGAAGGACAAGCCCAACACACACAAAAACAAGACAAGTATTGGGATTCTAATATGGACAGTGTTTTTCATAATATCTTCAAAAGTGTATCACACTTTTTAAATCTCGCAAATAATAAATAAGCTAATCACTCCGAACACATCTCACATAGTTGTTGGTAGACTTTCCAGCATAATTTGAATATCCTTGATTAAAAGTACTTATCCAAGCATATGTGTTTGAAAATTGATTTTCGGTGCTACTCCAAAAAGCATCCGTAGTTGCCCAACTAGAACTGGTAGCTAGATACATTCCATCTAAATAGGCCTGCAATAGTTCACCTTGTGATGGTAGATACCAATCAGTTTCCATACTACCATCACTATTAGCATCTAATTCCAATGCAGCACAAGCATTTATTGCATTACCACATGCCGATTCTGCTCCATTGTAATTTCCACGAGAAGTTGCTGAGAAAAAGGAACAGGAAACAGTTGTAAAACTATTGGTCATAGACACCTGCTTAGGACTCCAATACAACCCTGTCCTTTTGTCTTTCCACACTTCTGGAGAGGCATTGGTTTTCGTCCACTCTGCAGGAGAAACGATCCCACCATCAACCTTTTGGTAACTTTGTGCTTTATAATCTGGAACATTATATGTTCCAACCTTTTCTCCCCTATCACCATTGTAAAAAGTATAACCAGATATCACTTTATCTGGAGCAACAGTTCCATTAGGAACCCAGTTTGCGGAAGATATTATCCTATTCCAAATTGCACCATTACTACCGTCATCACTACCATATCCAAGGGTTTGGAGATTTGTATATATTTCTTTTAATATTGATAACTCTCCTGATTCAGGACTTTCTCCTCCTTGTTCTGCAAAGCTTTTCTTCTCAACGAAAATACCTACAAGCAGTACACCTATTATTATTAAAAGCACCGACTCCAGTTTTGTGAATTTTCTGATATATCTTCTCATAACTAATTATTATTATTTTACCCCCTTCTTACACATCGTGTAGAAAGAGTATCTGTTTTAAAATAAAAATATGTATATCCATGAGACAAATACACAGGATATGCATCACCAGAACTTGCCTTGCTCTCAGTACTACTCCAAAAGTTATTTTCAGTAACCCAATCCTTGTTCGTTGCAGCGTAAATTCCATCTATATATGCCTGCATCATTTCAATTTGTGTTGGAAGGTACCAATCAGTTTCATTTGTTCCATCACCATCTGCATCTAGTGAAAGAGTAGCACAAGTATTAATAGCATTACCACAATCAGGATCAGACCCACTATAATTACCTCTAGGTGTAGTAGTGAAGAAATCACATGTAATTATAGTAAATTCATTACTCATACTTCCCTGCCTAGGACTCCAATACAACCCTGTTCTTTCATCCTTCCATACTTCTGGTGTCATATTGGTTTTAGTCCATTGGGCAAGAGCATCAGGTATAATATTGCTTTCTCTAAGATCTATCGATTCTTGGCTCTGTGCAGCGTAATTAGGAAGCTGGAAAGTTCCAGTCTTTTGATCTCTACTTCCATTGAAAAATGTATAACCATATATTACTTTGTCTTCACTAATACTCCCATTTGGAACCTAAGTAGCCGAAGTTATTATTCTATTCCAAATACTAGAAGAATTACTTCCAGAATCACTTCCATATCCAAGGGTTTGGAGATTTGTATATGTTTCTTTTAATATTGATAATTCTTCTGATTCGGGACTTTCTCCTTCTTGTTCTGCAGAAGTAGCATTAACTAACAAAGTAGTTAAGCATAAAATTCCAATAATGGACACCACTATAAGTTCGGCAGTATTTAATTTCTTCATATCTTATTTCATTCTAATGGAATATTTTCTATATGTAAATATCATCATTATATGATGATGGAATACCTATCAAATTATCATACCATATTACTTCTACGGGGGGAAAATAACTGTACAGGCTGCATACATATGCATAATCTGTACAGTCTCTACCAGATATCCAACGATTAATAGTATAATGAATAATACGCAAAACAATGTTTGATCTAGAATCTATTATCTCTGCATACTACTCATGTAGAGAAGGAAAAAGAAATAGCACATACCAACTTTTGTTTGAAAATCATTTTGAATATAACTTGGTAGGTTTACAAAAAGAACTTAAGAATAATTCCTATACGATTGGTAACTCCATATGCTTTATCATAACATACCCCTCCACTAGAGAAGTCTTTGCTGCTAACTTCATAGATAGAGTTGTACATCATCTCTTAATTAGTTATATCGAACCCCAAATCGATAGAACCTTTGTCTATGACTCTTTTGCATGTAGAAAAGGGCATGGAGTTATATGTGGAGTCAAACGATTGCAAAACTTTTTAAACAAAATTACAAACAACAAAAAATCTAATTCTTACTACCTAAAATTAGACATAAGTAGTTTCTTCTACAGTATAGATAAATCAAAATTACTAGATATCCTATCTGACAGCATATATAAACTTACATATGGCAAAGAGCAGAAAAGGGAATTATTTAAACTCTCAAGGCAGATAATTCTTCATAATCCCTGTACAAAATACATACCCAAAGGAGATTTACAGCTAATACAGAAGCTTCCTCCAAACAAGAGTCTTTTTACCGCAGGTGAAAATAAAGGCCTCCCAATTGGAAATTTAACATCACAATTTTTTGCAAACTTGTATCTTAATGAATTAGATCAATTTATCAAAAGAGAATTAAAAATTAAATACTATCTAAGATATGCAGATGACCTACTGTTTCTCTCAAAAGATATAAAAGAATTAGAAGAAATTGAACAAGCTGTTACAGAATTCCTTGAAAAAGAGTTGTTACTTAAAATAAAGTCAGAAAAGACCACCTATGGGAGTGTATATCAAGGCATAGATTTTATTGGATACATTGTTAGACCAAATTATGTACTAGCTCGAAACCGTACAGTCAACAATCTAAAAAGAAAGCTATACTATTTTAACAAAGGATTTCTAATAGATAGGTCTATGTGTAAAGAGGAGGCAGTTGAAATACACTTACCTCCAACAGAAGAAGAAATCACAACAATTTGCAACAGTATTAATTCCGTATTTGGACATCTAAAATGGAGTAATTCATATAATCTAAGACAGGACCTTTACCTCAATCATTTTGGAAAGTTAAATGAGTATATAGATGTACAGGGTAATTTAGAATCTTTTAGACCAAGAAAACCATCCTTTTAACATCTTC
>ENA-UOYA01003872-UOYA01003872.1-activated-sludge-metagenome-genome-assembly--contig:-NODE-3872-length-13034-cov-8.807766_pt1 | contig 13034 bp, 8 predicted proteins | sample MGYA00238163_ERZ764804 | MGnify/ENA primary metagenome ERZ764804 (study PRJEB28919, sample SAMN05720223) | activated sludge metagenome | isolation source: Anaerobic digester | place: Hong Kong...
CTGCTACTATGGACATGAGTTTAGCACAATCTGGCTCAAAATACAACCTGCGCCGGGCTGGAGTATAATCCCTGTATGTGGAAAGGTGGGAACGTGCGAACGTGGGAACGTGCGAACGTATGAACGTGGGAACGTAAGATTCGCTGATTCGCTGACTCGCCGATTCGCTGAGAAGATCACTTACGGATTACGCATCACGCATTACGTATCTGGAGGTTGCAATGCCCACAGCGGAGATGTTACGCACATTTGTCGCGGTGCCCTTGTCTCAGCCCTTGCACGCCGGCCTGGCGCGCGCGCAACGCGATCTGCAGCGGCTCTGTCCCGTCGGCGCGGTGCGCTGGGTGAAGACAGAGGGCATTCATCTGACGTTGTTTTTCCTGGGAGAGACGCCCTCTGCTCGCGTCGCTGACATCGAGCGCGTGTTGACCCCGGTGGCGCAGGCGGCGCAGCCGTTGCAGTTCACGGTTGGCGGTGTAGGCGCCTTTCCTAACCTCACTCGCCCGAACGTGATTTGGGTGGGGGTGCGCGACACGGCGGGGACCCTGGCGCCGCTGCACCGTGCGGTGAATGCGGCCCTGGCAAGCCTGGGCTTTCAGCCGGAGGACCGGGCGTTCACGCCTCACCTCACGCTGGGGCGCGTGAACCGTGACTCCGGCAACGACGTCGCTCGCCGGGTTGGCGAGGCCGTCGGACGGTTCACGTTGGCGCCGCTCGGCGAGGAATCCCCGCGGCAGCTTGTCCTGTTTCGCAGCGAGCTCCGCCCGACCGGCGCCGAGTACACGGCCCTGCGTGTCTTCCCCTTGGGGCAGGGTTGAACCGCGCCTCTCAAGCGCCCGGCATATCCAGCACGCGCCGATAGATGGCGAGCGTCTCGCGCGCCATCCTGTCCCAGCTGAAGCGCGCTGCCTGCTCCAACCCCGCGCGCCGCAAGCGTTCGCGCAGGCCGGCGTCCTGCGCCAACTGCCGGCAAGCCGCTGCCAGCGTCGCGGGATCGTCGGGATTGATGCGCAGCCCCGCCTCGCCGACGACCTCAGGAAGGCTGGCGCGATCGGCCACCACCACCGGCGTCCCACATTGCAGCGCCTCCAGGGCCGGCAGCCCGAAACCTTCATAGAAGGAAGGCAGCGCCAGCAGCAACGCGCCGTTGTAGAGGCTGACCAGATCATCGGGCGGGACTCTTTCGATGAAACGCACCCACGGCTCAAGTCCCAGCGTTTGCACGCGCTGGAAAATCTCGTCGTATAGCCAGCCCGGTCGCCCCACAATGACCAGCGTCCGTCGTTCCCCCTGCGCATGGAGCAGCGCCAGCGCTTCCAACAGCCCCGGCAGATTCTTGCGCGGCTCCCACGTCCCCACGAACAGCAGATAATCCCGCGCCAGTCCGTAACGCTGCAGACCTGCGATCACCTCCGCCTCCGGCAGGGGACGGAAACGCGCGTCGGCAGCCTCGTAGGTGACCGTGACGCGCTCCGGCGGCACCGCGAGGCAGGTTTCCAGATCGCGTTGCGTGGCGCGCGAGACGGCGATGATGGCGTCGGCCCGCGCTACGGCCCAGGCGATTTGAGCATTGTAATAGCGGCGCGCCTCGGCGGTGAGATATTGCGGGTAGTGCAGGAAGGTGAGATCATGGACTGTGATGACGAAGCGGCGCGCGCCCCAGGCGGGGGGAATGAAATCCGTGCTGTGCAGCAGGTCCAGCCGCAGGGGGCAGATTTCGGCGCCCAAGGTCCAGCGCTCACAGCGGTGATGCGGCGGGGTCCACAGACGGCGGGTGCGCGTCCCCGGCAAGGCGAGGGGCTGTGTCTCCTTGCGGTGCGGCAACAGCCACAGCGCGTCGGGCGGGAGCAGGGGAGCCAGGTGCTCCGCGAGCCGTTGACTGTAGGTCGCGATGCCGCCTGGAGCGTAAGCGTGCAGGCGCAGGTCAATTCCGAGACGCATGATCACTCCTTCGAGGTCAGTCGTTGTTCCACGACGCGGGCAATGTGGCGGTCTGTCACGGCCATCGGCAGCGTGGCCAGCTCATCGAGTGCCGCCCACCGGAAGTCGGCGCACTCCAGGCATTGCGGCTCGCCGGCGACCACCCGACATTCAAAAGCGTAGAGCGTGATGCGGAAATGGGTGTAGGCATGGCGGACGACGGTCACTTGTTCACCCACTTCGAGGGTGACGCCCATTTCCTCCTGCAGCTCGCGACGCAGCGCGGCCTCTAGCGTCTCGCCGTCCTCCCGCTTGCCGCCGGGGAACTCCCACAATCCGCCAAGCATGTCCTGGGGGCGGCGTTGGGCGACCAGCACCCGGCGATCCTCCCGCACCGTCACGGCCGCGACGACGTCGTAGTGCGGCAGCGCCTTGTGCGGCTTTTTGAGGGGGAAATCTTCTGGCTGGCCCAGCGCGCGGGCGCGGCACAGATCGCGCCAGGGACATTCGGCGCACTGAGGGCGCTGCGGGCGGCAGACGAGGGCCCCGAGCTCCATGAGCGCCTCGTTGAACGCGCCGGCTTTTTCGGCGGGCAGCCAGGCGCGCACGGCGGCTTCCAGGAGCGCCGGCCGGGGGTCGGCCAGCGTCAGCACGCGCGCCAGGACGCGCCGCACGTTGCCATCCACGGCGGGGACGGGCAACTCGAATGCCAGGCTGGCGATGGCGCCGGCGGTGTAGGGGCCGATGCCGGGGAGAGCGCGAAGCGCGTCCAGGTCGGCCGGTAACTGTCCTTGATGGCGTTCCTGCACCGTTTGCGCCGCGCGATGAAGCGCGCGCGCCCGGCTGTAGTAGCCCAGCCCTTCCCACACTTTGAGCACGGCCTCCAACGGGGCCGCCGCCAGCGCTTCGAGGGTGGGGAAGCGTTCCATGAAGCGCTCGAAGTATCCCTGCACCGTCTCCACCTGCGTCTGTTGCAGCATGATCTCCGAAATCCATACGCGGTAGGGGGTGCGGGCCTCGCGCCAGGGGAGGAGGCGCGCCTGCGCGGCAAACCAGGTCAGCAAAGCGGCCTGCGCGTCCTCGCGGTGAGCTGCCAGATAGTCGAGGTCGGTTGCGGATAGCTCCATGCGCCGCAGCTTAACACAGGCGAAAGGGAAGTCAACACCTGAATACACAACACGGGTCAGATGTGGTATCTGACCCGTGTGAGGCGGTTGACCTTACTGTCCAAGCGTCAGGGTGGGGATGGGCGGAGTCATGTGCACCCACACCCAAGTGCCGGGATTGGCGTCGCTGCTGAGCGTCAGGCGGGCATCGGGGGGCGTCACGGGCGAGGTGAACTTGAAGAGCCAGCGCGCATCCAGCGGGGACAGATTCACACAGCCATGGCTGCGTGTGAAGCTGAAGGCGTCATGCCAGTAAGCCGCGTGAAGCGCATAAGCGCCGGAAAAGTACTGCGTCCATTCCACATCTTCGAGATAATACCACGCCGGACTGCTGGGAGCCACGTCCTGGTTGCTCATGGGGGTCGTCGGCAGCTTTGCCCAGATGCGATTCAGGCCGTTGGGGGTCCAGGTGCCGCGCCGTCCCGTCGAAACCAGCGTGGCAAAGACCATCCGGTCGCCTTCGTAAGCCGCCAGGGTCTGCTCGAAGGTGTTGATTTCGATCCATTTCTCACCCGGCCCCACGCCCTCCGGACGCGGGGACACATCCACCCGCGAGACGAAGGATTGTTCCACCCACTGATCCTGGCCGATCATGTACCACAGGCTGGCGCCCACAATGTCCTGAGCGTAGAGGGAAACGAGCTGATAGCGGCTGAGGGAAGGCCCGTCCAACGCGCCGCCGGGAAGGGCGGCCGTCTGAGTCTGGCGATTGATCCAGCCGAAGGGATAGAGGGGCTGTTCTTGCAGCACCACGCCGCTGAAGTGCGAAGGATTGGCGAACCGCAGGTGTTGCCCCTGAATGAACTCCCCAGGGTTGATTTCATACCACGTCTCGCCGTTGTAATCCGTCTTGCCGAGCACGCTCACCCAGTTATCGCCCGCCAGGAATTGCCGCCGGGGTTCTATCCCCGCCCCGGCTTCCAACGGATGATTGTAAGTGGGGGCCGGCAGGTTGGTCACGTAGGCGAAGGTGTATTGCGTGACCGCATTTTCGGGGGCCTCGAGCGGCTCCACGTTCAACTGCGGCAGGGGATCGGGCAGCTGCGAGCGCAAAAACTCGGCTCGCGCCTTGCGGCTTGCGGGAAGGTAGGCGGGACACCCATCGGGGCGGCGGAGCGTGTTTTTCGGCCCACACAAATCGGTCCCGTCAGCAGTAACAAAGGAAGCATACGGCCAGAATGGCGCCGGCGAGGCTGCCCCTACCGGGCGCGGCCACAGCAGCGCGACGAGGATCGCCAACCCATAAAACCCTTTCCACCACCGCATTTTCTTTCTCCTGGCAGGACGGTTCATCCTGCAGTCACATTCCTGAACCGTCCCGAAATAGCTTGTTGAAGCGGGCTTTGATGTTCAGCCCGGCGCGCGAACGAGGCCGCTTAGCGCCTTCGCCTCGTTCACTGACGAAAATATATTATACATCAATTTGGTTAAATGGCTCCCCGACGGAGAAGACGGAGCCATTATTCCCATTTTCTCTCTGTCTTCCCATGCACGCACTGGGGGGAGGGCCAAAAGCTACGAATCGCAAAGTTTCATCAATCGCCGCCTGGCCGCTCGACGCCAGGTTGAACCACCCCGCCTCATCTTTATAAGACGCTTGATCTTGTCACTTTGTTCCTTTGTCCTATAATCATGATGACAGTACTTTTGAGATTCCCAGCCTGTTCCGGAAACTTGCCGAGAGGCCCTGATGAGCATCTTTACCGCAGCGATTGATTTGCTGGTGCAGCCGCCTGGAGATCTGGTCTATTTCCTGGTGACGTTGTTCGCCTTGCAGCAGGCCTTGCTCCCGGCGTCGCTGATGCGCCGGGCCGCACCGGAGGCGCCAGCGCCGCGACGCTGGCTCTGGGCGTTGGGCGGGATGCTGGCTGGCCGGGTCGTGCTGATCCTCTTTGGGCTGTTGGGGCTGGCCGAGGTGCTGTCCCCGGCAACGTGGCTGCCGCCGCTGGAACGCCTGATCGAGGTCGCCGGGACGCTCCTGGTGCTGTGGGCCTTATGGAGTGACCGGGCCGCGCGCTGGCAAAGTTGGGTGCTTATCATCCTCTTGCTGGCGACGATTGGCTTCTGCGCTTACGATCTCTACTTCTGGCTGCCGCATGCGGGACAGACGGTCGCTTACAACGCGACCTGGGGGGCCTGGATGTGGGAATACCTCGCCCTCGGAGCGCTGGCCCTGGCGTTGCTCTCCTGCCTGATGCTGCGCCCGCCGGAGTGGGAATGGGCCGTCGGCGCCGTGGCGCTTTGGCTGATAGGACACGGGCTGCAATTGGGCTGGGCCGATCTCAGCCTGCACATTTCGGGATGGGCCCGCCTCACGGGGTTGATCGTCTTCCCGCTTCTGGCCGTCTTTGTGCAGCGAACCCTGTACGCAAACTTCCCCGCCGCCCCGTTGACCCGGCCGACGGAGGGGCGTCCCCGCCGCCAACCGGCAGGCGCCGTGCCCTCCTCGCTCGACTTCAACGGCTTCCAGGCGCTGTTTGGAGGCATCGAATCCGCCCGGGAGCTGGAGCCGGCGCTGATGGTCGCCTCTTCGCGGCTGGCGTACTTGCTCGAGGTGGAACTCTGTGTGATCGCCCTGACCGACGCTCTCGATCCGCCTCGACTGCGCGTCGTGGCCCAACATCCGCCGCTGGGGGTATTGGAATATCCCGTGCTGGATTTGTCGGACTACGAGGTGTTGGAGGACGCCTGGCAGGCCAACGAGCTCCGCGTCGTTCAAGGCAAGTCGCTCCCTGCCTGGCTGAAGACGTTGTTCGGCGAATTCGGCTTCCGCGAGGCGGGGCCTCTGGCAGTCCTGCCGCTGTCGAGCGGCGAAAAGAAAGTGGGGATGTTGTTGCTGGGTAATCCCGATAGCGGGCGCTCCTGGTCGCCGGAGGCGCTGGTGATGCCGCAACTCACGGCGGCGTTGCTGGCTGGTGCCATCGAGCGGGTGCAGCAGCAGGGCGGCTCGATCTTTAGCCTGCGCGAATCGAACGAGGATTACGCAGCGGCCCTCAACGCTGCCAACCCCGAAATCGCCCGCCTTAGCGAGGAAGTGTCGGCGCTGCAGCAGGAACTGGAAGATCGTGGGCGCGAAATCGCCCGTCTGCATGTGCAGCTGGAGGAGCGCTCGCAACCCTCCTCCACGGAGCTGGAATTCTGGCAAAATGAGGTGCGGGAACTGGTCCGCGATCGGGACATGTTGCTCCAGGACCGCAACCGCCTGGGCGAGGAGCTGGCGAAGACGCGCTCGCGCCTGGAGCAGTTGCTGGACGAGCGGCGTCTGTTGATTCGAGAATTGGAGAATCTTCACACGCAGCTGCAGACGGCTCAGGCGACGCCTGCCGGCATGTTGTTGGGGCTGCTGATCGCCGACGCCGGCGGGACGATCGTGATGGCGGATGCGCTCGCGCGCCAGCTGTTGCATCTCCCGCAAGGGGAGGTCTCCGGCATCCCGCTCGATGGCGCTTATCCCAATCCGCAGTGGGCCGCCGCCATCAACGAGCTGCTTTCGCCAGAGCCCGACGCGCGCCGGCGGAGCCATCTCACGCTGCAGGTAGATGGGAAGACCCTCGAGGCAGATCTGGTCGCGCTCACCGGGCGCGATGCGCGCCCCGAGGTGTTGGTGGTGACCCTGCGCCCCGAAGAGAGTTTTGCCGAGCGCCAGGAAGCCATCGTCGGCATCGCCAACGAATTCCGCACCCCGATGACCTCCATCAGTGGCTATACGGCGCTGCTGTTGGGGGAGCAAGCGGGCATCCTCACCGACATGCAACAACAGTTCCTGGAACGGGTTCGCGCCAACGTGGAGCAGATGGGGCAATTGCTCAACGACTTGATTCAGACGGCGTCACCCGATGCGCGCGTCATCGAACTCACGCCGGAGCCGGTGAATTTGATCAGCATCATCGAGGAGGCGGTGGTGGGCCTTTCCGCACGGTTCCGCGAACGGCGGTTGGCGGTGCGGATGGACCTGCCGCCTGAGTTGCCGCCCATCAGGGCGGACCGCGACAGCCTCTACCAGGTCATGCTGCGCTTGCTTTCCAACGCCGCGCTGTGCTCGCAGCAGGGCACGGAGGTGCTGATTCACGGTGAAACGCAACCGGCTGAGGGGGAGCAGCCGCTTTCTATCCACATGACGGTGACGGACACGGGGGGCGGCATTGCTCAAGAGGATTTCCCCAAGGTGTTCCGCCGTTTCTATCGCGCCGGACAGCCGCTGGTGGCAGGGATGGGGGAAACGGGCGTCGGCATGGCAGTGGCCAAGACGCTGGTCGAGGCCAACGGCGGGCGGATTTGGGTCGAGACGCAGCCTGGCGTCGGCAGCACTTTCCATGTGACGCTGCCGGCTTATCTACAGGGGAAGTGACCATGAGGGCGCGGGGGGAAGTGGCGCGTCTGACCGGTGTCCTGGGCGCGGTCGTGATGCTGGCCGCTCTCATCCTGGGCAGCATCGGTTTGAGTCAGCTCGATCCCCAGCTGCGGGTGAGCCGACCTACGCGCATCGCCTACGCGCCGACGCCGACCCTGTATCCCACGTCTTTCCCCTCGCCGACGCCCACAGGTCTTTTTGCTCCTACGGCCATCGCGACGCCGACGCCGCGTTCTCCGCTGGTCTCTCAGTGCCTCACGCCCGCGGGCTGGGTGCCGTATTTCGTCCGCTCGGGAGAGACGCTGATGATGTTGGCGGCGCGAAGTGGCGCCAGCGCTTTCCTGCTCATGCAGGCGAATTGTCTGGGTGGGGAAGAAGTGGCTGCGGGGGATCTCATCTACCTGCCGCCCGCGATTGTGATGACGTCAACGCCGCGCCCCTATCTCTGCGGCCCGCCCTTGGGATGGCGGTTGGTCTATGTGCTGCGGGGCGACACGCTGTTCAGTCTCGCGCGCCGCTATGGCACTACCATCGAAGCGATTCGCTTCGCCAACTGCCTCAGCGGCTACATGATCTACGAAGGCCAGGGGTTGTTTTTGCCGCCCGTCATGATCATGACGGTGACGCCATCGCCGTTGCCGCCTACCTGGACGCCGACGCCGACGGAGACGCCCACGCCGACCGGCACACCGACTCCGACCGGTTCGCCCACACCCACGGAGACGCCCACGCCCACCGGTTCGCCGACTGCCACGCCCACGCCGACCGGTTCGCCCACGCCCACGGAGACGCCCACGCCCACCGGTTCACCGACTGCCACGCCAACGCCGACCGGTTCGCCCACGCCCACGGAGACGCCAGTGCCGCCGCCCACGGACACGCCGGCTCCGACGGCGACTCCTACGCCGACGGAGACGCCGACTGCGACGCCGGAGCCGCCCACGGCCACGGCAACGCCGCTGACGCCCTGAGCTGCTCAGCCATTGCAGTCGCCGCGCAACCAGCGCTGGAGGTACTTCCCGGTGTGTGAGGCAGGCGCTTCCGCCACAGTTTCGGGCGTGCCCTCCGCGATCACCTCGCCGCCGGCGTCCCCTCCTTCCGGCCCCAGGTCAATGATCCAATCGGCCACTTTGATCACATCGGGATTGTGTTCGATGACCAGGATCGTGTTGCCGGCATCCGCGAGCCGTTGGAGCACCTGAATCAGGCGATCCACGTCGGCGGCATGAAGGCCCACCGTCGGCTCATCGAGGATGTAGAGCGTTTTCCCCGTCGCGCGTTTGGAGAGCTCCTTGGAAAGTTTTACCCGCTGCGCCTCGCCGCCGGAAAGTGTGGTGGCAGATTGCCCCAGGCGAATGTACCCCAGGCCCACATCGTTCAACGTCTGCAACCGCTTGACGATGGCGGGAAAGGGCGCGAAGAACTCCAGCGCCTCGCTCACCGTCAGCTCCAACACTTCGGCGATGTTCAGCCCCTTGTAACGCACCTGGAGCGTCTCCCGGTTGTAGCGCGTCCCGTGACAGACATCGCAAGGGACGTAGACTTCCGGCAGGAACTGCATCTCGATGCGGAGCGTGCCCTGTCCCTGACAGGCCTCACAGCGGCCTCCCTTGACGTTGAAGGAAAAGCGCCCGGCTTTGTAACCGCGAATCTTCGATTCCGGCAGCGCGGCAAAGAGCTCCCGAATGGGTCCGAAGAGGTCCACATACGTCGCCGGATTGGAGCGCGGCGTCCGCCCGATAGGACTCTGGTCAATGTTGATGACTTTGTCCAGATACTCCAGCCCGGTGATGTCATCTACCTCACCGGCCGGTTCGCGGGAGCCGTTGAGAATCTGCGCCAGGCGTTGATAGAGCGTCTCGACCACCAGCGTGCTTTTGCCCGAACCGGAGACGCCCGTCACACAGATGAACAGTCCCAACGGGAGGCGCACGGTGATGTTTTTTAGATTGTTGGCCCGCGCGCCGCGAATCTCCAGCGCCTTGCCGTTGCCCTGGCGCCGGTGTTGGGGGACGGGGATGCAGCGGCGCCCCGAAAGATAGGCGCCTGTCTGCGAGGTGGGGTGCGCCAGAATGGTTTCCAGCGGCCCGGCGACGATGACTTCGCCGCCGTGTTCGCCCGCGCCGGGTCCCAGGTCCACGATCCAATCGGCGGCGCGGATGGTCTCATCGTCGTGTTCGACCACCAGGACCGTGTTCCCCAGGTCGCGCATCTCCTTGAGGGTGTGGATGAGGCGGGCGGTGTCGCGTTGATGCAGGCCGACGCTCGGTTCATCGAGCACGTAGAGCACGCCGGTGAGTCGGGAGCCCACCTGCGTCGCCAGGCGGATCCGCTGCGCCTCGCCGCCGGAGAGCGTGTTGGCGGCGCGACTGAGGCTGAGGTAATCCAGCCCCACATTCACCAGGAAGGTGATGCGGTTGTAGATCTCGCGCAAGGGGCGTTCGGCGATGGTCGCGTCCTTCCGGCTCAGGCCGCCAGGTTCGAGCAGCCGTTCCACCCACGCTTGCAGCCGTTGCACGGGCCAGGCGGAGACTTCGTGGATAGCTTTTCCTGCCACGGTCACAGCGCGCGCGATCTCGTGCAGGCGCGTCCCGCCGCATTCTTTGCAGGGCGTGCGGCTCATCGCCTCCTCGATCTTGGCGCGGATGTAATCGGACGTGGTCTCGTCGTAACGCCGCTGCAGGCCGGGCACGATGCCTTCGTAGGGGCGCTGCCTCTCCCAGACCCCGTTGGGACCCTCGAAATGCATCGGCACGACGTCCGTCCCCGAGCCGTAAAGGATGAGGCGCTGCTCGGTGGGGGAGAGCTCCCGCCAGGGCCTGTCCAGGTCAATGTGGTAGTGCCGGCTGACGTTTTCCAGTTGTTGGAAGGTGTAGCTCTCCTGATCTTCGGCGACGCCAATGGCGATGGCGCCCTCGCGCAGCGAGCGGTCGGGATTGGGGACGATCAGCGCCGGGTCGAGCTCGAGTTTGTAGCCCAGCCCCTGACAGGCGGGACAGGCGCCGTGCGGGCTGTTGAACGAGAACGTGCGTGGCTCGATTTCCGGCAGACTGATGCCGCACACCGGGCAGGCGAGGTTTTCCGAAAAGAGCACATCGCCGGGCGCCTGCGCCTCCGGAGCGGGGGAGCGCACCACCTCCACGATCATGACCCCCTCGCCCAGGCGCAACGAGGTTTCGACAGAGTCGGTGACGCGGCTGACGAAATCGCGGTAGGCCGACTCGGGGTCCTCTTCGGGGTCGGGGATGACGAGGCGATCCACGACGGCCTCAATGTCATGGAGCTTGTAGCGATCGAGCTCCGGGACCTCGTCGAGCTCGTGGGTTTCGCCGTCCACGCGCACGCGCGCGAAGCCCAACTTGCGCACCTCATCGAAGGTGGGACGATGGTGCCCCTTGCGCCCGCGGACCAGCGGCGCGAGGACCTGCAGCCGCGTGGCCGGCGGCATGCCGAGGATCGCGTCCACAATCTCTTGCGCGCTTTGCCGGGTCACAGCGCGTCCACATTGGGGACAGTGGGGCACGCCGATGCGGGCATAGAGCAGCCGCAAGTAGTCGTAAATCTCGGTGACGGTGCCGACGGTGGAGCGCGGATTGTGGGAGACGCCCTTCTGGTCAATGGCGATCGCCGGACTGAGGCCCTCGATGGATTCCACGTCGGGTTTGTTCATCTGGCCGAGGAATTGCCGCGCGTAGGCGCTGAGCGACTCGATGTAGCGTCGCTGCCCCTCGGCGAAGATGGTATCGAACGCCAGGGAGGATTTTCCGGAGCCGGATAGCCCGGTGATGACGACGAGCTTGTTTTTCGGGATCTCCACCGTGATGTTTTTCAGATTGTGTTCGCGTGCACCGCGCACGATCAGCATCTCACTTACCATGTCTTAGACTGCCTTTCTCTGTTGCAACCTGCCATTATAACACGGAAATGGCCGGCGCGGGGGGACGTTATTCAGTTTTGTGTTATAATGGAAATGTTTGGTCTTCCACAGCGTCGGTGATCGCTGGGGCAGACATCCATGGGGCAGCGGCGATGTCCCGCATCCCGCCCTGTTCGCTGCGGCGGTCAGTCGGCGGGGATTGAAGGAAACCTGTCACTTGGGAGCTCGCCGCGATGGCCTTATGATAAAGGAACGGGAAAACGCATGGCAGACACAGACACAGTTACTCATCTTTTTATCCTGGCAACGGCGGCAGAAAATGCGGCGGAGGCGATGTATTTGATTTTGGCCCAACGCTTCGCGCCGTACCCCGAAGTGACTCGCTTCTGGCACGAGATGGCTCATGAGGAGGCCGTCCATGCGCGCACGTTGGAGCGGTTGCGTGAGCGTCTGGCGCCGGAGGTGTTGGATTCGCCTGCAGATCCGCTCGTGTTGCGGAAGGCCGAGAGGAATGCTCATGAGGACATCGTCGAGAGAGCCAGAAGGTTAAGCGACCTCGAAGAAGCGTACCAGCTGGCGCATGCGGTCGAGAATTCCGAAGTCAACGCGGTTTTTGAATTGCTCTTGACCACTTTCGCCGAAGATCCGGCAAGCGGTCAATTCCTGCGTGCACAGCTGCACGAACATGTGCAGCGATTAACAACAGCGTTCCCTGGCGTCTATTCCGAAGTGATCACGCGCCGGGCGGCGTTGCCGGTGGATCATCTGTGAGACCTTTTGAGGAGCAACCTATGCAAATACAGACCACGGTAGGTAAGATTCAAGATCAGGAAGCCCAGGCCATTGTCGTCAATCTTTTCGAAGGGGTGACAGCGCCGGACGGCGCGACCGGGGCAGTGGATGCGGCGCTTGGCGGCGCGATTCGGGCGCTGATCGCTGCCGGCGATTTCCGCGGCAAGCGCAACGAAGTGGCAGTGCTCTATCCGGCGGGAAGCCTGCCGGCCCGGCGCGTAGTGGTGGTCGGGCTGGGCAAGGCGGAAAAATTCACCGTCGAGGGCATTCGTCAGGCGGCGGCGACGGCGGCGCGCAAGGCCCGCGACCTGGGCGTGACGCAGCTCCACACGATCATTCACGGCGCGGGAGTCGGCGCTATTGAGATGGAAACTGCCGCGCAGGCCGTGGTCGAGGGGACGATTTTGGGGCTGTATCGCTACCAGGAACTCAAGACCCAGCTGGAAGACGTGCGCCCCAACGTGGAGACGCTGACGCTGGTGGAATTCGATCCGGCGAAGCTTGCGGCGCTCGAAGCGGGCGCGGCGGCCGGGCGTGTCATCGCCGAGGCGACGTGCCTGGCACGGGACCTGATCAACCGTCCCGCCAACCTCGCTACGCCCTCCACGATTGCGGAGACGGCGCGGACCCTGGCGGAAGCTGTCGGCCTGCAATGCCGCATCATGGAGAAGGCGGAGATCGAAGCGCTGGGGATGGGCGCCTTCCTTTCGGTAAACAAGGGCGGCGGCGAGCCGGCGAAGATGGTGATTTTGGAGCACAACGCCGGCCGCGAGGACCTGCCCGCCGTGGTCCTGGTTGGCAAGGGCATTACTTTCGACTCCGGCGGCATTTCCATCAAGCCGTCGCAGGATTTGTGGAAGATGAAGGACGACATGGCGGGGGCGGCGGCGGTGATATGGATGATACGCGTACGGCGTTCCGTTTCGAC
>ENA-UOYA01003877-UOYA01003877.1-activated-sludge-metagenome-genome-assembly--contig:-NODE-3877-length-13009-cov-8.310946_pt1 | contig 13009 bp, 13 predicted proteins | sample MGYA00238163_ERZ764804 | MGnify/ENA primary metagenome ERZ764804 (study PRJEB28919, sample SAMN05720223) | activated sludge metagenome | isolation source: Anaerobic digester | place: Hong Kong...
AGGGGAAATTTCTTGTTTCATGCGGGTTTCTGAGTTATTCAGTAGCCCCTAATTATAACATACTATTCCAGGTGTAACATAAAACACTTGTCTGTAATTTAATTCCCGACTATAATGCCCAGCCATACTCCTATTAACCCCACGGCAATACTGCCGAAAATATATAACAACGCCATTATAACCTCACCATTTCTTAGCAAATTAAACGCTTCCAAACTAAAGGTGGAAAAAGTAGTAAAGGCGCCGAGGAAACCTACGGTAATCATGCTACGTAATTGCGGATTAATTAATAATTTTTCCGTTCCCAGTACATAAATAAGCCCTAATAGAAAACAACCCAAAATATTGACCACAAAAGTACCCCAGGGAAAAAGATAATTCCCCCGATTGGCGATCCACGTAGAAAGGACATAGCGTCCTAAGGCTCCTAATGCTCCTCCAAGAGCAACAACACCATATAAGGCATACTGCATTTCCCTGATGCACCTCTCCCCCTCACAACTCCAATTATGAAATATATTTATTATATTATATCAAACTTCCTCCAACTCCAACTTAACCGTCTTCTTTGGCGGCATGTGCTCCGGCAACATAGCCGGACGACCAGGCCCATTGCAGATTATAGCCTCCGCACTGTCCATCAACATCCAGAATCTCGCCAGTGAAATACAAGCCCGGTACAATTCTCGATTCCATGGTTTTAGGATTTACTTTCGTCGTATCGACCCCGCCTGCCGTAACCTGGGCACTCTGCCAGCCTTTGGTTCCCCGTACTTTCAAGCGCCAATCAGTAAGAAGAGCGGCAATCTGCGCACATTCCCGTGCACTGATGCTTCCGGCTGGCCTGCGCAAATCAGTAAGTCCGGCCTCTTTTAAAACCACCCGAATCAGACGCTTATTAATGAGCCCTACCAGACTAAACTCCACCGTTTTACCGGGATTGTTACGGAAACGCGTCATCAGCAGCTCTTTCAATTCGTCACCGGTGAAATTGTCCAAAACCCTGATTCTTATTAGCGGGGTTTTCTGCTGCCGCAGAAGCTCCCCGGCTTTCCTGCTCAGTTGCAGGATAGGCGGTCCGGAAACGCCATAATTGGCAAAGAGAATATCGCCGCGGTCGGCGGCAATGGTTTTCCCGTCCTCCAGCAGTTCTGCTGTGCCTACGATCTTCACCCCTTGGATCTGGGGAAAGAAGTCCCCTTCCAGCATGATTTGCACTAGACCGGGGAAGACCGTGGTCACTGGATGCCCCATTTGCGTTGCCAGTTGATAGCCGTTCCCATCAGAGCCACTGGCAGGCATCGCTTTCCCACCGGTAGCCAGAATGACCTTATCCCCTTCAATTGCTGTTCCGTCGGCCAGGAATAAAGTAAACCTCTTTTCTTTCCCTTTCCCGATCTCCTTGACAAAGGCATCACAGACAATCTGCACGCCTGACTCTTGCAGTTCGTACATTAGTACATCCAGCACACTCGAGGCCTGATCGGACATGGGAAAGACCTTACCCTGTTCCTCCACCTTGTGGGCAATCCCCAACTGCTCAAAAAAAGCAATCGTCTCTTCAACCCCGAAACTGGCTAAGGCGCCAAAAACAAAGCAGGGGTTGTGGCTATTGTAGCAGGTCGCCTCCGCATAAACATTCGTGAAATTACAGCGGCCATTGCCTGTCGCCAGGAGCTTTTTCCCGATCCGGGGATTTCTCTCTAAGAGAGTGACCGCCGCGCCATTTCGGGCAGCCGCAATTGCGGCCATCATTCCCGAGGCCCCGCCCCCCACAACAATCACCTGTGTTCCACGGTTTTTGCCGCCGCTTCCACCCTTACTACCGGCATGATCAAAATTACCAGCACTCATCGTTTTACTCCTGCTTCTTTGCTTCTCTCTTTGTTCTTTATTTTACCACAACAGAAGATGAGCCGCCAGAAAAGCTCCTGGGGTCCAGTTGCGGGGATTAATTGCGAGGGTTAGTTGCGTCAATCCCAGATATTAACTTTTCTTCTGCTCACTTTATCATGTATAATCAAGACGGGTATATTTAATATAATCGTAATAATAAGTATTATAAGAATTTATGAATACAAATTATTTAATAAGAAATGAGGAGAACAGAAGATGCAGAAACTTAAAGAACAACTCCCTAACTTATTAGATCCTTTTTTGCTGAGCACATTTCTCATTGTGAGCATTAAAATTTTGTTTTGGGGGCTTTCCTTTAATCTTGATACGGCGACCAACAGTATAATCATTACCACCCTGGGCCTGCTTTTTGTTTTATTGAGTCCGGCCTGTTTTTTCCAGGTAAAGGCACGCAAAATATACCTTTTCACGCTCAATTTTTGCGGAACAATCTTTATCATCGCGGATCTTCTGTATTATCGCTATTTTGCCACTCCGTTTTCCGTTTATGTCTTTATGCAATCGGCCAATCTTGCCGATTTGGGGCCCAGTGTATTTAGTCTGCTGCATTGGTCAGACTTACTCTTTCTGGCTGATCTCCCCCTTTTGGCTTTACTGTACTTCTTCCCCTTTTCCCTAAACAATAAAGAAAAAGCGCCACTTTGGGGAAAAATTGCGCTGATCAGTGGTTTAATTCTCGCTTTAATCTGCCCGGTAGCCGATGGACGGGAACACCAGGATGGGTTTGTCCGAAGATACACCGCCAATGATACCCTTTATGCCTATGGCCCTTTGGGCTTTCATTTTCTAGATCTGTTCTTTTTTGTGAAGGACCAGAATATCCAACTGACCCCGAAAAACCGGTCCACCATTGAGGACTGGTTTGCCGAAAAAAAATTGCAGACAAAGCAGGCGGAGACCTCCCCTTACCAGGGTTTAGGCAAAGGAAAAAACTTAATTGTCATCCAGGTAGAATCTCTCCAGAATTTTGTCATCGGCAAGAGCGTGAACGGGCAGGAGATTACTCCTAATCTGAATAAGCTTCTCAATAATAGCCTCTATTTCCCCCACTTCTACCCGCAAACGATCGGCGGCAATAGCTCTGACGCCGAATTAATCATGAATACATCCCTTTTCCCTTTGGAAAAGGGCAGTACCTTTTTCGTGCACCCCAATAACATCTATGATTCTCTCCCTTTGCTCTTAAAAGAAAAAGGATATGAGGCGCTGGCTATTCACGCCGATGAAGCAAACTTTTGGAACCGGCATCAGGCATACCCGAACCTGGGTTTTAAAAAGTATTATTCAATTGAAAAATTGCAACTGACCGAAGAAATCGGCATGGGACTCAGTGATGAAGAAATGTTTAAGCAAGCCATCCCGATTTTACAAGCAGCGAAAAAACCCTTTTATGCCATGATTATTACTTTAACCAGCCATTACCCCTACTATATGCCCGGTGATAAAGCATATTTAAATCTGGAACCGCCCCTGGCTAACTCAGATGTGGGCGCTTATCTGCAAAGCATTCGCTATACCGACCACGCGATTGGTCAGTTTATGGAAGGCTTAAGAGAAAGTGGCCTCCTGGAAAACTCCATTGTGGTAGTCTATGGCGACCATGACGGCCTGTTCAAAAGGGACCAAAAAGAGCTTGAAAAGGTCTGGGCCTTGCAGGAAATCAGTGATGAAGAATGGATTCGGGACTATGCCCCGGTCCCCCTCCTCATCTATGCCGATGAATTATCCGGGAAAACTGTCGATACTTATGGCGGACAGATCGATTTTCTCCCGACGATCAGCCATATCATGGGGATTGAGCAGGAAAAACACCCTTACGCGATGGGGAATAATCTCCTAACCGTTCAAGAAGGTTTCGCCCTCGTGCCGCAGGGTGATTACAATGACGAACCGGTCCGGGTAAGCAGCGATAAAATTGACTTTTCACTCAATACTTTTGATCAGGAAACCCTGAAAGTCGCTGACCTGATGATTAAAACAAACTTCTGTGCCAAGCAATAAGCCTGCCTGTTTCCCCTTCCCTATGCTCTCCGGAGCAAAAACGGGATTAAAAAAAGGATGTTGAGATATCAATTGATATCCCAACATCCTTTTTTATCTCTCTTATTTCTATTCTCTCTTAATAATTGTGAATAATCCTCTCGTACCATGTCCCTGCTGTAAAAGGATCCAGGATCTTCTGCAATTCTTCCGTATTTCTGTTCCATTCCGACATGACGATTTGTTCATTTTCTTTGAGCGGGATACGTAAAATTTCATTCCAGGTTTGTTCATCAATGATGCGATAGAAGATCAGCTCGGTTTTTGTTTTCACCGCCAGGACCTTTTTATCAGGAGAAGACACCGCATCTTCAGCCCCACTCACCTTTTGCAGAATCACTTCCCACGAGGGATAGGCGGTATAATTGGACACAGCCGAGGGATCCAGCGGGATAATATAATCTTCAAAATAGCCTTTGCCCACCTCGGCATTATAATCTAATCTGCCGACTAAGTATAATCTGCCATAAGCGTGCAGCATCCCCCAATTTGCTTCATCCGAATACTGTAAGAGCCGATCACTGTTTTTACTGCGTGCATAAGCCTTATTACTTTCCTCCAGCATCACCTTTTTTCCGTTTTCACCAAACACTTCTGAGAACAGGAGATTATACTCGTACAGATTACTCATATTCGCAATCGGTAAAACGGCTAATTTGCTATAAGACCAGTTATTATTTACCCCCGGGTCTGTTCCATCGGTCGCAAAGGAAACTGACATTAAATCTTTGGTCACATAATTAATAATCGTGGTGTCTGTCCCATTGGCAATACGTAAACGGTTATAATCAGGCTTCTGCATATAGGGCTCCTCATTCATGGGCGCAGCAAAAATCAAATCCTCCATCCACTTCTTGTCATACACCGTTCTTACGACGCCAACATTCCACAATTGGCCATTTTTGAAGAAATACAAATCCTGTGTTTCAAAAAGCGGTTTCTCTGCATTCTTAAAGTCCACAATTAAGGTGCGATATGCAGGCCCCGGGTATTGAGCAACAACATTATAAGGAACAACCTTCACGGCCGGATCATGGGGCGGCTCCGTATAACTCCTTAAGCCAAGGAAAAGCTTATATTCCGTATCCACTGTCTCTTTAAGCTCTTCGCTACTCTGTTGCTGCTGGCTTTGTTGTTCGGGAAGCAGCGACGTTCCCGTCCCGGGCAGTTGGCTATTATTATTATTGCTATTAGTGTTTTTACCTGCATTATTGGTGTTTTGGGATGTCTGCTGGTTCGGCTGATCAGAGGGTGTCTTTCCATCATCCCCCCGAAAAAACTTCAGCACTGCTCCCGTCCCCACCGCCAATAAGAGTACAATAACCAAAAAAATTACTAAGATTTTGATTTTACCGTTCACTTTTAACCCTCCCATCTTTTTTCCCAAAAGTACTCAAAGCGTAACATAATTAATGTTCTTCCCCTTCAGATATTCCATTTCTCGATTGTGACAAGTAAATAAGAGAACCTGATGCTGTTCGGCATAATCTAAGAGAAAATTCAGCGTCGCAGCCAACCGCTTGTCATCAAATTGAACAAAAGCATCATCCAGGAAAAGAGGGAGCTTATGCTCCTTGTTGAAAGCCAGTTCAATAATCCCCAGCCGCAACGCAAAATAAACCTGATCCAGTGTGCCGTTACTGAAATAGTGCAAATTCCTGATCGAATCAGTGTGATCCTTCACGCTGATCAGATAACTCTCGGCTACTTTTACTTCCTGGTATTGACCGGCGGTAATCCCTTGCATGATCTGCCCGACTTTGCCGTTTAAAACAGGGCCAAAGCAGTTCTGCAACTCCTGAAAAGAAGCTTCAAACATTTCCTTGGTAAAATCCAGTACTTCAATCGTTTCTTCATATTTTTTTATTTGGCGGCCGGTTTCGGCTAATTCCTCTTCGATCCGCGCCAGTTCACGAGCGTCCTGCAACCGGTTATTGATCGCCGCATTTAATCCGGTGATCTTCTTTTCTATATTCAATCTTTCTTCGCTAAATTCCTTTATTTTCTTTTCCAGGTCTTCCTCCAGCAGGGCCACCTTCTCCGGGTTATCATTCATGGGCTCAAAGCCGTTTTGCGTCATTTCCTCGATTATCTTCCTGTCGATGGAGTCGGCTAAAGCTCCCAAATCTCTCCCCGCCAGATGTTTTTCGAAATTAATGGTTTCCGCCTCCAGCCGGATCATTAAATTGCTTTTTTGTCCCAAGGCCAGCCTGTACTCTTGTAATATACCCTCAATTCGGGCAATATCGACGATTTCTTCCTGCGGGGAAACTAATAATTTGGCTAAGCCCCTGGCCACTTCTTCCCGGCTGACTGCCAGCCTGGCGAAGCGCTGCTCCATATCCGCGATTTCCCGTTTGAGGTTTTCCCGCTTGCTTGTCCTTTCCCGAAAGGTCGTTAATTTTTCCTGAAATTCATGCAACGAACCGCAAGCTGTGGTATTTAATAACCTGCTGATAAACTCCCGGCTTTCCTCTAACTGTTCGCGCACTTCCGCTTCCTTTTCCAAAGATAAGTACCCCTGCCGATCGGCAATAATCGCCTTTAGAACCCCGATCTCCCCATTCAGCGATTCAAAGGTCCTTCTCTTCTCCAGAAAGCTCTCCTTATCCGTCGCCCCAAAGCGCTGATAAAACTCGCTTAATTCGGCCTGTAACGCCTCATAATCCTTCAGTACACCATTATTCGCGGACAGTTGGGAATCAAGTTCGGCTAAAGTCGCCTTATTCTTCTTCCTTTGCAGGCAAGCGGACAGCACAGCACCCAACCCCAGTAACGCCAAAATGTAACAGACAGGATGTATATACAGTCCCAGCAAGACGCCGCCAACGGTCAGCATTACCCCAGAAATCAGCCCGTTTCTTGCCTTAGAAACCTTATCGGCAATAAAGTCACGTCTTAAGGCTTCGATTTGCTGATCATGCTTTACCTTCTCCTCCAGTTCTTTCCGCACTTTCTCCTGATTGGCTCTTTGTTCTTCCTCTTCAGCCGAGAGTTGATAGAAGTTCACCAGCAAACCTAAAGACGCGTTTTTCTCCTCCAGGGCCCGTTGAAAACCTTCTATTTCCTCTTGATACTTGGTTATACGATCAAGGGCCTCCGTACATCTTTTTCCTTTCTGCTCCTGTAACACCAACTGGGTTTCGATATCTGCCGGCAACTCAGGAAAGCCCTGATAGGCACCCAAATCTGCTTCTGTTTCCGCTAATTCTGCTGTTTTTCCTCTCAGTTCCTCCTCCTGTTCGCCCATCAGTTGCGTTTTCTGCTGCCAGTTGGCCAGTTTTATCTCGCAATCGGCAATAAACGCTGCATCCACGGGGACAGAACCACAGACCAGAGACTGTTCAACCGCCGCCAGCTCGTCCTGCCAGTGTTGCAAGGCATCCGCCTCTTTTTGCAAGTCCAGATACTCCAAATACTGCTTGTATTCCTTTAAGCTCACCTTCTGCTTTTCCAGCTCGGCGAAAGCTTCTTCCAAACGAGCCTTTTCCTCCAGCAAACCGTTTAATTCCGCCTGTTCCCGGATGTTTTGCTCATGCAGGGATTCTACCGTCTGTTTTTCCTGCAATAAATCCGCTTGCCTGCTGCGCAAGCCGTCCAGCATTCCATTGCCGGAACGCAAGGTAAGCTTTTTCCGTTCCTTTTCCAAATCAGCGAGGGCCTTCTGCAGAGAAACCTGTTCCTCCCCGGTCTGCTGCAGATTCATCAGCCGGGCCATAATCTCATCCTCTTTATCGGGCGTAACTGCACAACCCAACTGCGGAATAAAGATTGTCCGCGAATAAGCTGCTTCTCCTAAGCCCAGAATCACTTCTCCGGGATTGGCGGCGGCGTTATATTTGTCCGCCGGCTGACCGGTGACCGCATCAAGCACCGTCCAGTCACCCCCGCGTCTGCTGCCCAGGTTGCGCCGCAGAATGTATTCCCTTCCACCCTCTTCACGGAAATACAGTTCCCCTTCGCCGAAATCGCCATCCCACGGCTTATATCTCAGCCGGTCATTCTCTCGCAAGGCTCTCCGCTGCGAATTCATCCCGTAGAGCATCGCCTTTAAAAAAGCCAGAATCGTTGTTTTTCCGGCCTCATTACTCCCATAGATAATATTTAATTTATCGCCAAGATTTATTTCCAGTTCCTGCAGCTTGCCGAAATTCCTCACCCGCAGCTTAGTGAAAATCATTCAATCCCCGCCTCCCCCTGTTCAAGAATGCGAAGACCATATTTCAACGCCTGCTCAGCCTTCCGCCGCTCAGCTTCATCGGTGGCCTTTTCTTTATACTCGAGCACTTTTTTCACAAACAGCCCTCTTAAGGTAAAATCATGAACTAATAATTGCGGGTCAACCGCAGTTGTTGTTTCATCTTTGATTTGCAAATAATAAAATTGGCCTGCCAGTTTTTCTTCCAGCACAGAGGGGTAGAAGAGAAAATCCTCCGGCAGCGCTCCCTGCAAGACCAGTTTAAAAAGATTCTTCCCCGGCTCCAACGCCTGCACCGTTTCCATAACCTGCGCGGCAATTTGCTCATAGGTCAGGCAGTTACTAAGATCAACCTTTACAACAAAGCATTTCCGTTTCGCAATTGCCCGAAAATCCAACCGGCAGCCGTCCTTTCCGACCTCGCCCAGAATAATGCCCTTTTCCCCTGTTTCATCAAAGGCCCGTCCCTCCGGACAACCGGAATAGGCCCAGCTAGTATTGCCGTCTTTGCATATCCCCGTATAGGAATGACAATGCCCCAACGCAAGATAATCAAGTCCACTGGCCGCAATTTCCTCAGCCGTCAGCGGATTATAGGCACTATCCTGCCCCGGAGCAACAACATCACCATGTAACACCATCATATTAATCTTTTGGGGGTCATCCACAGTAAAACCCCGTAGCAAAGACTCCTGCACATGGGCACGGGTAAAACCGCGACCATACACACAGGCATTTAACTCAGGCAACTCCACCTTCTCAAGCTCGCCCCGGAAAATGTGCACATTTTGGGGCCACTCCACCAAATGGTAGTACGATTCGTCATGATACGGGTCATGATTGCCGGGCGCAATAAAGACCTTAATCTGCGGGATCTCCCGCAAGTAGCCAGTTAGATATTCAATCGTCGTCCGACTGACTCTGCGGTTATCAAAAAGATCGCCGCACAAAAACAAGAGGTGAACATTTTCCTCGCGGGCAATCCCCACCATCCTGCCAAATGTTTCGCGCAGATCTTCTTTTCTTTTTTCTCCCAGGCTATTGGTCAGTTCGCTGAAAGGACTGTCAAAATGGAAATCAGCACAATGAAGTATCTTAATTGATTCCAACTACAGGTTCCTCCTGTTTTTCACTATTTATTAATAATAATTGGACTTTTGCAATAACTCTTTTCATGGCATTGAAGCATCGGACCGTATCTTCGGCAGTAAATATGCGGAGTTCACCACCAGGTCCGGATTCATCCTCTGCGAGAAAATAGCTGTTGAGCACCGCAACATCATCAACAACATCAATAAAGGTCTCATCATATTGCATGGCTAGTCTGCATAAATGAATCAGATTACGTCCTTCAGGCAGCTCACCGGTAACATAAACCAAATACCCAATTAAACATTTTTCGACCGCCTTATGATAATGGGTACAGATGACCCTGGCTTCGGCATCGTATTTCGCGAGGATTTTGGCATTCCTAATTTCGTTCCGAGCTAAAGCAAACCACTGGTTATGCCGTCCGGTCTCTTCCAACAGGATCACTCCATTCATTTTTCAATTTTAATGATGACCAGTCTTACCTATATTTTAACTTTTCTCGTCAAAAAAGACAATGCCCCTAAAACAATTCTGCCACCCAGGCCCAAACAGCGCGTACCGCCGAGCCAATACTTTCTAAAGCCGCATTGAGACTATCCATGATGGTGATCTCTGTGCCAAACTGGTTATTCACTAAAGTAATCCCCAGGGAGATTAAGATTATCCCTAAAACCGCCCCTAAAAAAATCTTCACCGACTTTACAACCAGCTTAATAATAAACAAGAGAAGCAACAAACCAAACAGTACCGCAAGGTCCATCGACATACTCCTTTCTCCTCATTCTCCTCACCACACACTTGTTATACACCTAAATATGTTTCCCAGCCATTCTTACTAATTCGCCTCATCGTTTTTCTGTACTGGTCATCAAACGTATCTTGAGTCGGGTAAGAAAGCTGACTGTTAATTCGATTAAAAATTCTCTCTGCTTCAGTTTGTTTAATATTACCAAAATAAACACATAGGGTCAGAATATTTCTGTGAGTTAATGTTATAAATTCACCCATCCATTTGAATTCGGTGTAATTATCCGATATTATAATCGGTATTCTTAAGGCATGCGCATAACCTGAGCATTCGCTTTCTCCTGGCCCGATCACTTTTCTCTTATCTTCAATTATATCTTTTGCAAGTATATTTATAGACGGATCTTTTGCTCTATCTAGCACACGAAAGATACTTCCGTCTTTATATATAGCGTTATTTATTATATTGTAATACTTTCCTGCTTTTTTCTTAATTTCAACATCATATATGTATTGAGGAATGATTATTACTTTAAATAAATATTCCAAAACATCCAACCTATTAACCATGGCTAAATTAATTAAAATATCAGTGTCGGAAATCGCCCCAATATAATGCATTTAATATTCCTCTTCCTGGGGATATTCATATCCGAAATCATCAGGTGTTAACCCGATGAACTCAAAACTGCTTTTCATATTCTCATATGAAATATTCCCTCTCTCGTAATTGTTTTTCACAAACTCAATATACTCTTTAGAAATATATGTAACTTTTGAAGGAATAATTAAGTCAATGCTAAAGCCTTCCCGTTCGGTTAAAGATTGGAGTTTTTCAATATTTTCTTTAGAACAAATCTCAACGAGTTCCTCATATTTATCTGTTGAACACAGGCTAAGTTGAATAAGCCTTTTTAACATTGCTTTATAACTCACTTTAAAGTAATTGTGCATCCTAATAATATGCCGTGGTAAAACACTGTCGTTATCTACATTAATTATTTTGTAAAAAATTTCTTTAACGTAATCTTCTGGCATTAAAAATTCGGAGGCAAATATATCCGCCGCCTCTTCCTCTTCCTTATATTTCTCTTTATCGAAAATAACCTTTTCCTTTTTTAATATATCTCGATTAAATACAATATGATACAATTCATGGGCTCCCGTAAATCTTTCATGCCCTAAAGTAAAATTACTGTTTAAAAAGACAATGAACTGCTCCTCCAAATAAGTGCTAAACCCCGAAATCTCATCTGTTCCCAGCGGTTTTCTGATTAAAAATGCAGCCTCAGCAAGAACATCAAATATATCAGAGAGCCCTTTTTTGGCAAATCTGCCTCTTACTTCTTCTGCCAATTCCTTTACCCGTAGCCTCGTTAACTCATCAGGAAGGTTATAACCAACTAAACCCAATCTCAACACTCCTCCCATAATGGTTTTCTCTTTATAGGTTTAAATTCTTCATTGAATATTTTCTTTTGATATATAAATACCTTTATCATCGCCTGAAGTTTTTCTATTTCATTAATGGTTTCTTCAGAAAAATTCCTCTTTCTAAAAAGGGTAACTAAATCATCATCTTCATTAAAAAGGCTGTTTATATTTATGCCTAAAATTTCACATAAAGCATTTAACTCAATGGCAGATATACTCCTGTTCCCATTTTCTATTTTACTAAGCGTTTCTCTGCTCATATTGAGACCCTTATCCATAAGTTTCTCAACAACTTCACTTTGGCTAAATGCCTTTTCTTCCCGGGCAGCTCTGATTTTTGTACCTAACTCCTTAATACTAGGCATTTAACTCAACCTCCTTTGTAATATTATATTACATATTTTTGTTCTTTGTGTCAATAACATTGCGTTTTGCGTAATGATTTGTTACGCAAATAACCCCGTAACAGATGAAGATTTCTCCTGCTGTAAGAATAAAATAAAGTCTGCTGCTTACTTGCTAAGATGTGTAATGATATTCTCGAATATCTTTTTCTTTTTCCAAATATTTTTCCTCTTTTTCATAATCAAAGAATGCCTTCCTTACAATATGCTTCATCACTATTCGCCCCCAGTAATCTTTTTGCCATTCTTGATAAATTCTTCTAGCCTTAAAATCTCAGCATTTACAATCTCTTTTCCCAGTTCAGTGATTTGATATTCTTTTAAACATAGGTGTAACCAGGATTGTGGAGAGCAGAAAAAACCCGTGAAGGCACACAGGATTTCTCCTGCACACACCCCACGGGGCTTCACCAAACTTTATTTACTTTTCTGCAGACTTTGTTTTGTTTCTGCAGAGTTTATTTTACATAGACACCCCCCGCCGCCGCCGCGCGCGCATCTACTACGGGATTAGACTTACTCCACGGTCACCGACTTAGCCAGATTACGGGGCTGGTCCACGTTACAGCCTCTTGCCACCGCGGTATAATAAGCGAGCAATTGGAGCGGAATAACGGCCAGCACCGGACTCACCATATTCTCAATCTTAGGTATATAGATGGCCTGGCTGACCCATTTGGCAATTTCGGTATCTCCTTCTTCCGCGATCCCAATAACCATGGCATCCCGTGCCGTAACCTCCATCACGTTACTCAAGGTTTTTTCATAGGTATGCTTCTGCAGAGCAAGGGCAATCACCGGCGTCTCCCTGGTAATCAAGGCCAATGTGCCGTGCTTTAGTTCCCCGGCCGCATAGGCTTCCGCGTGAATATAGGAGATTTCTTTTAACTTCAAAGCCCCTTCCATGGCCAGATAATAATCATAGCCACGACCGATAAAGAAAATACTTTGTGCCCCCTGGATCTTTTGCGCAAGCTCCCGGTAAATCTCCTTCTGCTTAATGATCTCCTCCGCCTTGGCCGGCAACTGCTGTAAAGCCTCGAGAATCACCGCTGCTTTTTCCGCGGGGATTGTCCCCTTCACCTGCCCCAGATACACGCTGAGCAAATACTGGGCAATGAGCATCGCCGTATACGCCTTGGTGGAGGCCACGGCAATCTCCGGTCCGGCCCACAGG
>ENA-UOYA01003878-UOYA01003878.1-activated-sludge-metagenome-genome-assembly--contig:-NODE-3878-length-13007-cov-4.239577_pt1 | contig 13007 bp, 19 predicted proteins | sample MGYA00238163_ERZ764804 | MGnify/ENA primary metagenome ERZ764804 (study PRJEB28919, sample SAMN05720223) | activated sludge metagenome | isolation source: Anaerobic digester | place: Hong Kong...
GCGTCGCTTCGATTGTCGCTAGCGTCTACTTTCAAGAGATTGCCACTAAGATCGTTGGTGAGTTCTTCTCCAGGGCGATTAAGTTCGCTCCCAACAGTGAAGAGCCTCTCAAGGCAAGCGCTAAGGTATCCGACGCGCAATGAGTCTCTTTAGAGCCGAAGCAAACCCGTTTGTAGAGAGACAACGCGGTCTCACGGGTTCAATCGTGCTCGCAAAAGGGCCTTCTGGCACTGGCAAGACAGAAGAGCTTGTCAAGTGTTGGCTTTCCTCTGGTCTTATGACCGGAGGAATGTGCATCGCACTCGCCCCAACGCATGACGTTGACGCCAACGTTCGCTCGTATCTTGCCGGATATACTCGTCGCATGGATTCCACTAGCGGTGCCGCTAGGGACAAGAGCGCTCGCGTTGTAGACTATCTCCGCGGAAACGTCGAAGTCTACAGGGAAGCGGGCGAGTGCTTCGACCGCATTGCAGACATCGCGAGTGAGATTAAGAGCGGACGCCCACTGTTTTCGTTGCTGGTAGATGAGGGTGCGGTAGCGCGTAAAGAAAGCGATATTCTCGCAGCAATCGGCCCTCTCACTAGAAACCTCTGCGGTATCTGCTACATTACTGTACATCGCGGCATGGGAGTACCTCCACAGATTCGCTCTGTGCTTAGAGCGAAGATCCTTTGGAAGTCTTCTGATATGACAGGAGACGAACAGGAGGAGAGAGAAGTAGCCTCTATTCCAGGGTTTCAATACTCACCCGTGATGGCAAGCACTCCCCCGGAAGAACAGTTCTTTAGAGGGATTCGCTATATGCCAGAGGGGCCGGTTTCGTTTGAATACAACCCCAATACCGCACGTAGGCCGGATTGGTTGTTGTTACCTGCATTGCCTACAACAGTTCGCCCGAAGGTTCTAGAAGGGAATCTGACCACATGAGTGTTTCTGTAAAGCGTTGGATGGTAGTCATTGCCATCGTTCTCGCCCTCGGATACGGGGCTTATCACTTCGCGGAAGGTTCCGTGAAGGAACGCCGCCTTTCTGGAGTGATTGGGGCGCTGGTGGGGTATGCCGCGGGGCGTTATATCGCTGATATGGTAATCAGCGACGTTGCGCCTATGGGCCCCGTCGCGGGAGGAGCGTGATATCATGGGAGTTGACGCAATCGCAAAGGGGCAACGTTTCCCGCTTACCTCCGGTCAACTTTTCGAGCTTCGGCTTAACAGCCTCGCCGCTACGGTAGCCTCTACCAACGTAGAAGCTACGTGTGGGCAATATCAAAAGAAGCTCTGCGATGCTTCTGAATGGCAGACCGCGAACGCGGTAGCGTGTCAGTTCGGAGGGGTCGCTGTTGCTATCGGAATCGTTTTCAAGATCGCATTCACTGAAACGATCGCGCATGATGCGGGTCTTTCCGCTTCGGCTCGCGCCGAGATGGATATCTTCAACCGCTACGCGCGCTCTACGATCAACGTTCAGCCCGGTAAGGCCGGTAACTTTTATTACCAGTCGAAGACCGTCTCTCTTGGCGGTTCGTTCCTTGAACAATACACCAACGGCGCTTTCGACGAACAGATTCGCGCCGTTCTCGAAACCTGTACCGCGTCGCGTATCACCAATGATCGCACCGCCGTAACCACGGGTTCGGGTGTGTTTTCGTGTCCTGATAACGCAATGGACGTTGAGACGCGAAGCCTTCTCCCTGACCTGGGAATGCGCATTGTCGCTTGTGGCGGCACTGACATCACGTCGCCCGAGGATGGTACGCCTCTCGTAGACTGCATTCCGTTTCTCTTCACGGAAGACGGTTCACCCTCCGGCGTAGGCGGAGCTGGCATCTCACTCCAGGACGCCTTCGCTACCGAACAATTCTGGCAGTTTACCATCAAGATCGTCTACGATGCTGGCATTCGCTCTGCCAATTCATCACTCACTGGTGGGACTGTTACGATCACCCCCTCTCTGATCTACCGCATCGATCGCGGCAAGCCTAAGTACGGAGCGGCGTGGACGCGTCTTACCAATGTGACCACGCTCAACGGCGGCACTGCTACCGTGATCCCTGGCGGCACGGTCTCTAACCACAACTTCGTTGGTTGGATGCCTGATATCTATGGCGAGGCCGGTGACACCGTTGGAACCGTTGACAATTCCAATTACGTGTTCCAGGAATTCGAGGATGGTAGCGGTATTGCGGGCAAGATCCGCATTGTACCGCCGAACGTACCTCCGAGTGCGTTTCAAACGCAGGGCGAATATCTGCGCATTGGGCGCGAGGGCGGACACGATACGTTCCCTCTCGGGAACAACGTCAACGCTGCATATGGTGACGAGCCCATTCGCGCTTGGAACGCTCTTCATCAATATCTTGCTGAGACGCGCGCTTTCGGCAAGTCGAAGCAACGCCTGGAGCTTCCCTATCTTACCAGTAAGGGAGCTTCTACCGCTACCACGTCTTTCGTAACGCGTGGCAACGTCGCGAAGTACGGTGCGTCATGGGGCGGAGGTAATGTGATTAGCACTATCTCCGCGCCTCGTGGGGATTCGTCGTATCCTATGGGACTCGGCGGCTTTCTTCTCTATCCTATCGCGTGGGTTGACCGTAGCGTGAAGGGGTTCATGGGAGTAGAGGTACGAGCAGCCGATGATATGGCGGGTCTCGTGGTCCAGAACATTCTGAACTTTCCCTCGCCTCGCACGCCCTGGAATAGCTCCAACGCGTCCAATGGCAAGGGAATTACGGTGTGGAAGTCTCTCGGCGTGAGCTACGCCGATGTAGGACTTACCCCCTGCGATACGCAGAATCTCTCGCAGGTTCCCGCGGTTCCCAACGAAAACAGCCCCGCGGCTGCGAAGGGAATCACTCTCACCACTACCTTCACCCCGAAGGTTGAAGTGATGGGTCTCAAGCCGGGTAAGCCTACGGTTCTCTGACAGGCTGAATGGCAGACACGGCAAAGGCGCTATGCTGGTTGATTGAATCGACCCCGTGTCTCTAGAGGTATCCAATGACGATTCTTGATACGATTCTCGCTCTCTTTGGACTTGGCAAGGATACCAGCGCTCCGCGTGGCGCGAATACTTCCAACGTGTTTCGTGGGCTTTCGTCTACACAGACGGATGCTTACCAATTCTTCGATGGATTGAATGGGCGCTCTCCTACGGATTCGATTGAATTCACTCTGTACGAGAAAGACGGCAATGGACGTCCTACGGGGCGAAGCGCGCGACGTCGAATCACCGTGGCGGATATGGTGAATCTTGCGGGTGACTATCAAGAGACAACCAATAACCTGCAATCAATCTATTCCGGCCTTGTGCGCGATGGTCTGATTACCGAATCTCCGCTTGACGCCAGCGCTCAAAACATCATGCTCCGCGGACTTGCGGCGCCTGTCACACAACAGACCCGCGATCCACATATGGCGGACCCTAGGGGCATCCTCCGCGCTCCGTGGCAGTCACAACGCGGTCAGATTCCAGACCCTTACAACAGCGATGACCCTAGAGGCGTGCCTTCATGGTGGCCTAATATCAATGACAAGGCACCTGTTGTAGGATTGACTCCGCGTGTGCTTGACAAGGGTCAAGTATCAACGGAGTCGCTTCGCGATCTTTACCGTCGCATCATCTTCGCGTGCCACGCATACCTTCAGTCGCGTAATGCACCGATGATCTTTCACCCTCTCGCGATTGCTGCGCAATCGCATATCTATCCGTCGCGTTGGGCTTACTCCAACGTAGATAATGAGAGTGGTAGCAAGTCAATTGCAAAGTGGTCAGCGGCCAATAACGACACGCGCTATCTCCTGCAAAACACGGTGCTTGGCTTCAAGTACCCCGAAGGTTTTCAGCACAACGGACCGTTGTTTGGAGCGCACCCTAGTCATTGGGTATGGGAACAGTCGCTTGATAGGCGCTTTCCTATCACGGTAGGAACAGGCACGATTCAATCGCGTGGAGCTTTCGACACTGGCGAACGAATCACGTCATGGCCCATCTATACCGCCGATGCGTTGCTTGAATTGCAGCGATGGGTAAACGTAATGCGCGTGTTGCTTGCAACGGGCAACGTCTCACAAGATCCAAAAGCCTGCATGGTAGACGCCTTCGCAATCAACGCTGTCTATGTAGGTGCACAGAGACGCGCTTACGACCAAGTCAATCTCCCTATGGGATCAAACGTCGTAGGCGCAAGGGAGCGATTCGCGCGCGAAGCACTGGCTCGCAAGGCTGCACAGCGCGGTAGCTTGGGAGTTCCAGGATATCACTCAACTGGCGACGATGCCGCTGACATCTCTATGGGGCTTGTTGGCTCTGTAGCGCTTGCGGTGAGTGATGCGCTGGTGACCGGAGGGTTTCCCGTAGGATTGGCGGTAGGGATCGTGTCTTTCCTTGTGCGTGGCGGGTCTCTCCTCGCAACGTTCCTTGGCGGGCCCGATGCTCCGCGCAATCCCTTCGACTATCCAATTCGTATGAGTGACTCAAACAGTTCTCCTATTATCAATGGGTTGACTGTAAACAACTGTCTTCAACTCCCTCCGCTCTATAGGGTGTGACCGTGGCTCTAAAGGCTCTACTCGAAAACCAGTTCCAACAGATTCAACCCAATGCCGGAGCATTCTTTCCGTTGCCCGAATGTGGGGTTGAATATTGGGTTGACGTTGCTGTGTACTACACCGGGAGCGCCCCTACCACTGGGAGCGTTGATATCGGACACGTAATCCACTTCGGCAACCTGTATCACTACCCTCTGGCCAATGGCGGACTCGCAACCGTTGCGGCGAAAAACATTCCCGCGGGTCTTGTAAGTCCCGTTCGTTCGCTTGTGTCCTTCAAGGCGCAACCTACAGAGGGAAACATCGGAATCTTTAATGGCACTGATAAAGAAGTGTCTGTAACGTATAGAGCTCAAGAAAGAAGGGTGCGCGCGTGAGCAAAGCTGTAACTTACGGTCTCATTGGCCTTGGTGTTGTCGTGGTTATTGGGGGTATTGCGTACGTTGCGACGCGCCCTTCAAGCGACAACGCACAGCCTCAGTTCTCGAATTCTCCGCAACAGGGTAATCAACTTCCCAACAGCGGTGACGCTGCTGTGGAAGCGATTCGTGGCGGATTCGGCCTTGCTAATACGCTGGCCGATAGGATCGCTGGTCAGGTACAGCGTGACAGGGATATCGCGGCTCGCGAAAGGCAGGCTGCAAACGACCGCGAACGTCAAGATCTTATCAATATGGGTAAGGTGGAACGATGAATCACGACGCTACGCCATTCATCATCGGTGTCTTTACGGGCATCGTGCTCGTCGGAGTGACTGTATATGTCACGGCGCCGAACATCGTTGATGGGGTAGTGCGTAGTGCCGTATCGCGTCAAGGCTCAAGGCTGTTGGGATTGCCTAGCAATCTACTCGCTCCGCTGGGAGCTCAACTCGGAGCGCTTGCTTCAAGCGAAGTAAAGGCACAACTTCACTATCCGGGCTCGCGATGAATACAGGCAAAACTGCCGTGATTGCCACTACCGCGCTTGTAACTGGCGCCGCTGCGGCGGTAGCTTATAACCGCATTGTCAAAGGAACTCCGGTCATTCAGTCGGTAACCGATGGAGCGAGGGCCATTGCTAACGCCCCTGTAGCGGCTGTTGGTGGAGCTATCGCGGCTGTAGATCCATTGCGCCGCAATAGTGGCCCAATGGCTACGCCAGAACAACGCGCGGAATGGTGCCGCAAAGTAGGTCGCACGCAAGGCGCTGTAGGGCTCAGAGAAGTCCCTAGAGTTCGTACGCTTGCGAGCTTCGGCGGTTCGTTCCCTACTGACTTGCGAGGCTTCGTGCGATTCGCTGGCGAGGGGTTGGACGTAGGGCCACGCGGCGGGACTGTTCTCGCAGTGCTCTATTCATTCGAGACGAATGCGGGCATTAGCGCTAACGCAGCGTGCTGGAATAACAATTACGGCAACTTCAAGCTCTATCGTGAACAATGGCACGCGGACGTAACCCCGGAGTGCTACTTTCTGGTAGACAATGCCGTAGTGAGTAGGAATCCGTTGCGTATCGGTTCGCTGGATTATTACCCGTCTTTCAGTGAGCCTCAGCGCGGTCTAGCAGCATGGGCCAACGCAACGTTCTTCAACAGCCGATATATGAGCCATGGAGATTCGCGACAAGCGCTTCGCACTGGCAATATTCGGATGTTTTGCAAGATCATCGGAGCCGCTGGTTATGCAGCCTCATACCGTACTAGCCCGCGTGCTATGGACGCTAGAGCCAAGCGCCTTGCGGGTCTCGCTCCCTACCAGAGAAACCGCGCTGTGATCGACGGCGCTAATCTGTTCTTCGACGATTCCATTACCTGAAAGGTACAAACACCCATGCCTCCCGCAACCTCGCTCTCATTCAATGTACAGCCCGTCGGGTCACCTTTCCCTGTGTATATCCCTGGAGGGTTAATCGACTTCGGCAGTAGCGCCGTCGCTCAAGATCTTCTCAAGGATGGTAACATTACCATCAACGCGCGCGGTGCCGGAATGCACACCGTAGCCGTACAGAATACCGCGGGCGGCGGACTTGAATTGCAGGTTCAAGGTTCCGTAATCGCCACTGGTGAAGTGAGAGCGCAAGGTGTCGGTGTCAGCAATGGTGCCAATACCACCACGCTCTCAACCGCTGCTACTGCTGCGCGTTCTGTACAGTTTCCCGATGCTCCCGGCCATGTTCCGCTCCTCGAAACTGATAACTCATGGAGCGGAAAGAACGCTTTCGTCAATAGCGCAATCCTTGGGCCTCTCACTTTCGCTCAAGTTGCCGCGCTTCCGACTCCTACCGCAGGAATTACCGTTTTCGTTTCAGACGCACGGGCTATCACTGGTGTTGATATTCTCACTGGCCAGTTCACCCTTCAAGCTCCGGGCGTAGGAACGGGAGCTCTCTGCACATACAACGGAGCTCTCTGGCAGATTGCCGGAACTACTACGGAGCTTCAGCTGTGAAGCATTCGCTGTTTAACTTGATGGCAATTGCAATCGCGGCGGTTGTCTTCGCTGTAGGAATGTGTCTCTCCGCTCACTACGGACATTGATCAATGAAGATCGTATTCGGTCTCAACGTGCCTAGAAACAAGGCCGATCGCGTTGACCTTAACGCCATGTGCGCCTCTGTTACCAACGGCCTTCGCGCCGACGGAATCTCCCTCGCGTATCCCGTCAAGGCTCAAAACAACGCGCTTGAAGGTACGGTTGCAAGCCTTCTGTCTGGGGTAGTGGGCCAACGTTCAATCTTGAAGGTTGGACTTGCGGTGCCGGAAACACAGATTAGCGCACCCGTGATGCGTAATATCTCGGCGCGTTGTCTCAACGCGATGATGCACTCCACGGGATATCTCTCTCAAGTGACTGCGGCGCTGAATGCACTTCCCCCCAACGGGAGCGGAGGCGGCGGTTTGAATCTCATCGGAGAACCCGGAGGGGTTAGCAGGACAGTCTCGCAAGGAACCGATGAACCTTTTCTTGGTACTGACAATGCAGTATCAGGCTCAACGGTGGTGAATACTAACGGGACGCGTCAACAACCTGGAGACACTAATCCTAGCGGTATCTCGAATGCCGCTAGCAGCGCAAGCGATGCGCTTGGAAGTCTTCGAACTCCCCTCATCGTAACCGGCGTTGCCGTGTCACTGGTAGTCATCGTGCTTGTCGCAAGAAAGGTTCTGTGATGTCTACGCACTGGACTCTCCGCATTCTTGAAGGCGCCGCGGTGATCGCGGTAGGCTATGGAATGTACGAACTGGGAAAGTATGTCGGAAAGAAGGTCGCAGAGGTGACTCCGCAACTTGCTGATAAGGCTTCCGACATCGTACAGCCTTCGGAATCGTGGCACCCTGACATTAGCGGTGAGACTCCGATTGCGAAGTACGTTCCGCCGAAGCAAGCCGCAAAGGCGCAAGTGCCTATTATCCTCCCTGTAATGGTCACTGGTGGCAAGGCTTCAAGCGATACCAGCGAAGCCTCGATTCTGTCATGGTTGACGAGACCGCAAGAGACTCGCGATACGAGTCCGCGTCACTGGTTCGAATCGCAAGCCGATTACATCCAACGAATCTACGCTCCTAACAACGTTCACTTCGACCCCGTGGAGAGATAACCGTGTCAGACGCAACCGCCCGAATCATTCAGAAAGCGATTCCTGATAGTCTTCGACTCAACGAACACCCAGACGCGAAACTGGTGTGTGACGCAATCGCGACTGTGCTGGTAGCTATTCGGGAGAGTGATTCAATCACTCTCAACGGACAAGCGACGGATATCAACGCTGCGCTTTCCAAGTACGATGAGAGCGTTTTCAAGCCTCACATCACGCAAGAGGATGAAGATTGGAACGCGATTAAGGCAAAGGCTGCACTCGCCCCGACTCCAGTAGAGAGAGCGGTGTCGATGTACGGTTCTGCTTCTAACGGTGACGAGTATTGGAACGCGGCGGATTACGCCGCTTCGATTGAACCCCTCACGAGGGAGGACAGGGTTAAGATTCACCACGCATCCGTGAGAGCCCAAAAGCGGATTGGAGGCATGGATCCTGACGCGCCCCCGGTTCCCGTGCCCGTAATCGAGGGGTAGAAGTGAAGCGCGCATTCATCATCACGTTCCTTCTCATGGGATGCGGTACTTCGATTGATTGGAAAACACTCGTCCTGTCTACAATCGACATCGCAGCCCCAATCATCCGAGAGGCCGTATCGTCTGCGATTGCAGATATGGACGCCTCTACCGTCAATGATGCCTCTAACAATAGGAGCATTGTGGATGCTTCACTTGACTAGGCACCATATTGACGTGACGCTGGCGCTTCTCGCGGCAATGGTCTCTCTTTACTTCCGTCTGTCTCCTGCAAAGCGTGAAGCATTCGAGAAGCGATATCCTCGCTTTGCTGCATTCCTGGGAATCCTTGCGGGCTTTCTCCCGTTCTTCCCTCAGATTGCGGAGAACGCTGCAAAGCTTCTAAACCCTAATGCTCACTCTGCGGACATCCCCGATGCTCCGTGGAGTGAATCACCACAAGATACAACGGAGAAGGATAACGGCAATGGCGAACAAAACCCGTAACTTTCAATCGGGCACAAGCGGACGCGAGAAGGGTTCGCGCACGTTTACCTTCAAGGTACGTAGTAAGTCCGGTACGAAAGCAATCAATGCGCGCTGCAATGCCGATGATCGCAGTAAGGTGTGTGCGGTCGCAAAGGAACTGTACGCAAGCGCAGTTCACCGCACCGCGGAGTTCCCTTCGGACGAAGAGGAAAGGGCCGCTGAGAAGTCTCCGAAGCGTAAGCGTATGAGTCACAAGGGAGAGTAGGAAACAATGAAGCTCATCTATGGCCTCGTCTGTAGCATCGCCGCATTCTATTACGCTCGGGAAGGGGTCAACTTTCTCGCAGAAGCATACGAGGAGCATGAACGCGATAGGATGCGTCTCGCAGACGTAGAGGCTGAACTCGCCGCGATGCGATTGAACAAGCATCGCGAAGAGATTGCAGAGAAGGAATCCGTTTCAGCGTAAACCGCTAGAATCACAGCGCTTTCATTCGTTGCATATCCAGCATTCTCCGAAACACCTATAGAATAGGCTCCGCGTGAATGTTGGATATGCACACAATCGATTCCAGAATCTCCCGAATCCATCCAAACGGATTGGACGGGTCGACATAGCCTAGAGCACCCTCGCGCCTCTATTGAGGCTGCTAGGGGCCTTCTCGCGGGTATACACTTGCACTGTAATATTCACACAGTCACACATTGCCTAGCGAATCTCTCGTGCATCGTGGGAATTGTCGCTTTTGCCATGTGGGAGCCTTGACAACAAACCGCTCTACTGATAACGGCGCCAATGACTGAACGTCCATTCAGTGTTCGCGTAGACGCTTCGGACCGATCGCCCTGTGAAGGCTTTCGCGGCCTGCTGATCGACTCTGTAGAGGATCGCGGGCGCGCGCGTCTACACGAAGAGCGGCGCGAAGGCAACAAGAAACCGCCGCGAAGAAAAGTGATGTACCGCTGATCTTTCGGTCGATTCTTTCTTGACCGGGCAAACGAACGGCCTTATTGTCTGGTCATCGGAGCACGGAGCCCAACCGAGTTAGGGAGGGTAGCTCTGAAACCGGAGTATAATCATCATGGGAACTCGCGTTGCTGCTCTCGCTTTCGTCGCAGACAAGGCTACTTTCGTCTACAACACGTTCAAGTGCGATCCCCTGACTGGGGCCACGGAGCGCACTCAATCGCGCCGTGAATATCTCGGAGAGAACAACAGCGCGGCGGTTCGTGCCTTCGCAATCAAGACGCTCGGAGATGCGGCGCAACATTGCGTGGCTCTCGAAGTGGCACCGGGTCTCTTCAGCGTGGAGCTTCCCTCGCCTGAGGATGCCGTTCCCGCGAAGCCTGCGAAGAAGTGATCTAGCCTCTAGAGACGTGTGAGATTACCTATCAATCACGTCTCGCCTTAATGAACGGCTGCGAATGCAGCCTAGTAATGAGCCTCTGACATATAGGCCGCGATGAGTCGCGGGATATGTCACTTGTTCTCTGACAATCTAGTCTCGCTCTCTGGTACAGAGAGCTCCCGTTGCAAGCGGTCATATATCCGTGATGGATAGGTGAAGCGCGAACGATCGTATCAAGGCAACGGGCCAATTCTCCGCGCGACTCTCGTAATAAGAGAGGGTGAGGGCGCAACGCAAAGCCTTTGATTACCGTGTTTTGTCGACACGGAATAGCCGCAATCGGAATCACGGCAAACGCGGAGAATCATAATTGCAATCACGCGAAAGCGTGCGGGGCGGTACGACTGGCATCCGTCAAGTGTCCAGTGCTGGGGAGCCGTTGGTGACCCCTCAATAGGGCGTGCGTCAAGCGCCCGAAACGTGCCCTGGACTAGTGTCCAGAGAGCCCTTACAAGGCACTCGCGATAGGTGCGATCCCTATAGAGCACACCATACCAGCGTAGAACCCTCCGAAACTGGTAGCTCTCAACCTAGAGGGTACAGAGACCAAACATGGCAGACATTCTCGCAGAAGGTCACTACAAGGCAACCATCGCGGCATTCGCGCTTCGCAACGTGGAGGCGAGGCACTCCGACACCGGAGTGAAGCGCGTGGTTCCTGTGCTGGACTTGACTGCAACGGTCAAGGATAACGGCAAGTCTCACAACGTCCGCGGTTCGCTGTTTCTCGCCTCGGATGATGCGAAGGGAGACAAGCCGTGTTCGCGAGATGCGAACTTCCGGCGGCTTCGTGACATCGGATGGAACGGAGAGCCCGACGGTCAGTTCAAGGGTCTCGTGGGTTCTCCTGTAGACATCGAAGTGGAGCACAAGGCAAGCGGAGGGAAGACTTACGCGAACGTGAAGTACTTCAACGTTCCGCCTAAGAACTCCGTCGATATGGGTGCCGCGCGTGCTCTCTTCGGAGACACGGCGAAGCCTCTCGCAGACGACGGCGGAGACATTCCGTTCTGACCATGAAAGAAGCAATCTTCATGGCAGGGTGCGTGTTTCTGATCTTCTACGGCTTTATGTTCTTCGGAATGAGGTAACATGAGGCTCTCTCATACCTGCGCGGAGTGTCGCGCTGACATCTACACTCCGAAGAACACCTCCCAGAACGCAGCTCTCTCGCGTCACTGGGATTCGTGCGATGCGGCAATCGCGCGAGGCATTCGATACACGCAAGCGCTCACTCATACCAACCAGGGTGAGGCTACTGCGGCGCAAGCGGAGAGACGCATCGCAGAGCGTCAATAACCTTCCAAGGATTCGCGTTGGTGTATAGCGCGAACTACACTACCGGGTGACGGACGCATCGACGGCTAGAGCGTGGCTAATGACCACGCGACAAGGGTTCAAGTCCCTTGACCCGGTACGGCACGAATTCGCAGGCTGTATCCCATCCCCCTACAGTCTAACGCGTCACGGTGCTATCGACGGTGATACCGTCTTACTTTGCTGCATTGCTTAACCCACTCTCAGAGCCTTAGCACTCATTGTCCACTTTGGAGTGACATAGGCCGTCAACCGTCAACGTATAACGGGAAGTGTGGAGCCAACTTACAGACGAGTGCTTCCCATGTGACAGGAATGGATAATCACTGTCAACTCCCATTAAACAGCCGCCCATTCAATGACGCTAGGCGTCTTGCGTAGTCCAGCGAATGGGGAGCGGTGCGAGTCCGCTTATGGGAGCCGGGATTAGACGCGAGACACTGGTAACCCCGACAAACCAGCGATACAGCGCGCGGGCGCTAGCGTCAATCCCTCTTCTCACGCGCGACGAGCAGATCGCGCAGATAGCGTGCGAGAGTCTCTTGAGTGCTCGATGCACTCCGCACGCTCCACCTGAGCGTCAGTATCTGTCGTATCGGGCTATGGGTTGGAGTGCTGTCTAAGTCGTCGCTCCAAACCTCATTCGGAGCAGATCCGAACTCAGGGGAAGGCTAAAACCTTCCCCTTTTTGTATCAAGGGGAATTGTACCGCCCCTTGACTAGCGGTAAGTACAGCGTATTCGCAGTCGAAAGGGTTGCACGGCGGACGCGTTGGAAAGTGTTACCTCTACCGTAGGCTAGTTATTCTGGCCTGCTAGCGGTGACACGCCGCTTATCTGGTAGTCGAAAGACTATCAGAACGCGGGTGTTCAGACTGCAAAGCATCGGTCGGAAACGGCCTACGCTAGCAGGAACCGACACCCAACGCGTCCGCCCCTATCTCTGCGTTGCGTGGTCAACTATCAGGTAAGAAGACTAGAGAGGCATGATGGTTATTGACCACTGTCTCACCACGCTATCGCCTCATACGGGCAACGCACGTTCGATGGATTCAGTAGGTAACTCGGTTGACAACACAGCTAGACTGTGCTCTGCCATCTTTGGGTTAGGTATGATGATGCGTCGTGGGGTGCAATTCCCCTCAAGGTAGTATAAGCGGTCCCTCTACCGTCTACCCTCTACCTTATACCTCCATCCTAATACCGGCAACGGT
>ENA-UOYA01003879-UOYA01003879.1-activated-sludge-metagenome-genome-assembly--contig:-NODE-3879-length-13007-cov-4.048796_pt1 | contig 13007 bp, 9 predicted proteins | sample MGYA00238163_ERZ764804 | MGnify/ENA primary metagenome ERZ764804 (study PRJEB28919, sample SAMN05720223) | activated sludge metagenome | isolation source: Anaerobic digester | place: Hong Kong...
AGTCATATAAGTATTCACCTCTTAAAAATTATACTAAATTGATATTAGACCCCACAGCCTAACGAGAAAAATGGTAATATAAGACACATATATTTACTTTATTTCTTACCCATTTTTTTTGCATGTTCTTCAATCGCTTTCGCTAATGTAGGTGGGTCAGGCAAGGCAGATTGAAACGCAGGTATACCGTCTATGCAAATGGTCGGAATAGAATTTATTTTTAAATGTTTCATGTAACCCAAGCCCTCTCGACTTTTAATCTTATGCTCACGGACTTCTACAGGAACAGAGCACAATTCTTTTACCTTAATGGCAGTATCCACAGTGAACAGGCATGGAGCACAAGCCGTCGAGTCCAGCGTAATACATTCTACTAATACATAAGGAAGCGAAGGATAATCAGGGAGAGGAATATCTTCGTATGTATCTTCTACTGACGGTTTCAGAGTCATACGAGCAACTTGCCGTTTGTAGGCATTATGAACCATTTCTGCCACGGCTTCCAGATTTGCAGGAGGGGTATGATATGGCAAATCGCAACCCGGTGAAAGAACAAATCCCTGTGTCCCTCCAGAATCTATACAACGAATTGCATCTAACATTGCATCCGCAGGCTTACCCAATAGTAGAACTGTGGTCAATTTCAAATTTCCACCCACTGATTTTCCATAACTCCGTGCTACCTTACATGCAAGGTCCAGAGGTATATTTTCATCAATAGAAACTTGATGGCAATTGGTCTGACACATAATATCCAGATTTTTTGTAGCATCGCCGCAGACAAATAAGGAGGTATATCCACCTCTGTTTCGAATACTTCTAAACACATCGTCAAGATAATCCTTAACAAATTCTGAAAAATGTTGAGGTGAAATCTGACTGGTCATCGGGTCAACAAGAGCAATTAAAGAACAACCTAAATCCAAATAAAAATCCGCCATCTTCCTGGCTATTGTGGTGGAATAACGCATCAAGGTGTGGGCTTTTTTATCGTCTATTAGCATGTCGGTGAATAAGTCGCTTCCGCGTAAATGAGCAGAAAGAGTGAAAGGACCTGTCACCAGCCCATAAAAAGCAATTTGCTCACCATACTGCGGAATAATTTTTTCCGCTACTTTTTTCAACAAAGGAAGCCTACCTTTTTCGTAACGAAATTCAGGCAAGTCTTCTATCGTTTTCTCGCCAATAAGTGGATGCGAACTCACTGCGGGAGGCACATCATCATACCACTGCAAACCGCAGCCAAGTATTTCTGCTTCGATTTGTAAATCGAACATAAGCGGAATACCATCTGGTTGATAATACTCAATAGCCTTCTGGATTCCTGAGACAATCCGCTCTGAGGAAAGCAAATATTCCCGTGCTGGGATATCTATTAAATATCCACCATGAACCCCGACAAATGGAACCCATGCAGGGCGTTCTGTTTCCTGCCCTTTCAAAGCCTTGAATAATACCTCCTGGGGCTTTTGTTCCATGGCACTATCTCCATATTAAAATGATTTCACTCTATAGTAGCAATCTCATCATCGTAGGTAGGCTTTAATTTCTTACCTGGTGGGAGTACCAAAAAGTCATCGGTATATTTCCACTCTCCCAATAACCACATAATAATCAATATAGGGTCTCCTCTAAATTCGTGATATTCCCAGCCTAAATATTCTGCCGACCTTTGAGTATATTTCTTTGCCCATTCTCGATTTCCTACACCCAAATCAATATATCCGGCATAATGATATTCCCGTTTCCATGTTTCCAATGAGTCTACCAGGTAATCGAGATTCTCGTCTCCATAGATTTCTTTCAGTAATTCACGAAGGGCTTTCTCACGGTCGGGACCGGGCATAACGGTATCTTCTATCCAGCCCGGCGTGAACCAATACATACCCGGAAATTGATTAAATAATTTCCGATAACGATTACGACTGCCCAGAAAAAATGTAATACAATCGTGGGCTTTAAGAAAAATCAACGGTGTATATTTTGATGTGATATTTAATGTTCCATTACTGCACAACCCATAACCTATAAGGATAGCATCGTATCCTGAACCATCTACCTCATCAATCTTTTTTTGGAGGCGTTCGCCAAGACATTGAGGGACATCGTGCAATCCCTGCTCTAAAAAGAAATAATCGTAGACATGAGGCGAAAACGATGAAAAATAGGCTATTTCACGCCAGAGAACATGACACGCTACAATAGCATATCGCCTGGGATTGGAATATCTTACTTTTTGGCGTAATTGTTGTTTAAGTTCAAAAGCGTCCATGCAATAAATATAAATATAATGTGACTAAATAAACAAATTTACATTTCCATTTCCGGCTTCACCAAGATAATAACCCACGCCACCTATCATCACACCATCCATAAGTTCTTCCTTTTTTATTCCCATCACATCCATAGACATAGAACAGGCAACCAATTGCACACCGGAATCCTTAGCCGTTTTTATGAGTTCGGGTAGGGTCATTACATTCTTCTCTTTCATAATATACTTCATCATTTGTGTTCCAATCCCACCCATATTCATTTTGGATATCTTTAATTTGTTTACACCACGAGGCATCATAAATCCGAACATTTTTTCAAGGAAATTTTTCTTTACTACAACAGGGCCTTCTTTTCGCAACACATTAAGTCCCCAGAAGGTAAAGAATATAGTTGTCTTATATCCCATGGCTGCGGCACCGTTGGCTATCACAAAACCCGCCATAACACGGTCAAAATCATTAGAAAAACATATAAGTGTTGCGGCTTTCCCTTTATTAGGCAGTTCACAAGAAAGGGTCTGGGATTCCGCTGCTTGCGTTTCGGGTTGGGTACTTCCTTTAACAATCTCTACAAGATACCCATTTCCTTCTGGTCGTATTTCTAAGATTTTATGTCCCATTCGTGAACACCATGCAGGCACATCGCAGGTAAAGCCCACATCAGTGGCATAGACTTCCAACAAATCGCCAGGTTGAATCTTTTCCATGACTTGTTTAACTTTGAGTATGGGACCGGGACACTGCATACCAGAAACATCTAAACGATGACGATTGGAAGTAACCACAGAATCCACTGACGGAGTAGCCGTTGATACGGTAACATTTTCCGAAGGTAGCGAAGTGATAGTTGTAGGCTTTTTATGAAACCAACTCCATGTTTTAAATCCACCGTTTAAATTCCGAACATTAAATCCCTGCTGTTTCAGAAACCGATATGCGATATAACCTCGCAAACCCACAGCACAAAAGGTAACCACAAGTTTGTCCCGGGGAATTTCTTGAATACGGTTTCGCAATTGGTCCACTGGAATAAGTGCTGACCCAGGGATAGAACCCGCTTCGGCTTCTTCTGGTTCACGCACATCCAACACATAAGCCCCTTCAGGAATATTTTCTGGGTCTACAACTTCAACATCTCCACGCAAAATATTTGAAGCCACATAGCCGACCATATTAATTCCATGTTTAGCACCACCCCACTGTGGAGAGTAAGCAAGTTCCTCGTCTTCTAAATCATAAACTGTGTTCTGATGACGAATTGCCATTGCCAGAGTGTTAATCATACTTTCAACGCCTTCTGAACCTACTACCTGTGCCCCTAAAATTCTGCCTTCTTCGTTAAATAAAATTTTCACGCTAACAGGTTGTGCTCCCGGATAATAGCGTGGATGCTGCATCGGATGAATGTATGCCTTATGATAAGGGATATTCATCGCCTTTGCCTGGCTTTCCATAATACCCGTCTGTGCCACAGCAACATTAAATACCTTTACAATTCCCGTTCCTTGAACGCCTCTAAACGATGTATTCCTTCCACAAATGTGGTCTGCGGCTATACGCCCTTGACGATTGGCAGGTCCAGCCAATGCTACTGTTGCTCGCCCACCCGTTACTATATCAGCCACTTCAACCACATCTCCCACCGCATAAATATTAGGGTCGCTGGTTTGCATAAACTCGTTTACCTGGATATGCCCTGAACGAGATAGTCCTAAACCTGCATCTTTCGCCAGACCACTATTAGGGCGAACACCTGCACATAGACAAACAAAATCACTATTTATCGTCTTACCACTTTTTAAGATAACCTTGCCACCTTCAATTTTTTGGGCTGTCTCCTGCAAATAGACATTCACCTTGTTCAGTAAGAGTTCCTGGAGAACAGGGACAGTCATCTCCCCGTCCATACGCGGCATTACATGGTCCTGCATTTCCACAAGTGTTACTTCCAGCCCACGATGTTTTAAGTTTTCTGTCAACTCCAAACCAATAAATCCAGCACCAATCACGCATACATGTTTACTGTTTGGCAATTCCTCAACAATTTTGTCCATATCGCTTAAATGATTTAATACAAATACCTTTGAACTATCTACTCCTGGAATAGGAGGAACCATGGGAACGGAGCCTGTAGCCAGGACAAGGACATCATAAGGAAAAGTTAATGTTGAATTATTTTCCAAATCCTTAACTGTTATCTCTTTCTTTTCTCGGTGGATTGCCACTACTTCATGATGGGTGCGAATATCAAGTCCATATCTCGCTTGTAATCCTCGCTTTGTTTGCACCAGCAATGAGGAACGGTCAGAAATAACCCCTCCAATATGATACGGCATACCACAATTAGCATAGGACACATCGCCCCCCTTCTCAAATACAACCACCTCTAAATTATCATTTAACCGCTTCAATCGGGTAGCACAACTCATACCCCCAGCTACCCCACCTACAACAACGACTCGTTTCTGTGTCATTTTTCATTTCCTTCTTTAAATAGTTCAATTTTATCCATTAGAACAAATCTTTGAAAATAATTTGACTATATTTTCCTTAAATTCCTTTGCCTTTTTTGTATCCTGCCCAAACGAAGTAACGCATTCGTCCAGGTGTTCGCGTAATATAACCTGCCCTAACGATTGAAGAGCCCCACGCACTGCCGCTACCTGTTTTAACACATCATAGCAGGGACGCTTTTTTTCTATCATCTGTCGAAGTCCACGCACCTGCCCTTCAATCCTGTTCAATCGTTTAGTGAGATTTTCCTTCTTGTCTTCTTTATTCATTAAACTATTCCTTCTTTTTATGTTTCATATACAAATACTATGTATGAGTATATATTATATAACTTATGTTTATTAAATTGTATTCCTCTTATGATTAACTTTTAATATACAATTATTTTAACAGGGAAAAATCTATGTAATTTTTTAAGTGGTCGGTAAGGATACCAAGCGATTGGGCTCGGTGGAAGGCATCTTCCGTTTTTTGTTTTTCAAGTGTAATTGCCGCAGGTTGATAAATAAAATGCCAACCCAAAGGCAGAACAGGCTGAAGATGAAAAAGCATGTCCCAACAAAAATCTGCTGTTTGAGTTTGTTCTAATTTGTCATAGGTACAGGCTAAAAACCACCAGAAAAGAATCTCATCAGGAGAATCAGAGACCAATTCTAAAAATATTGGCAAAGCACCTTCAAAATCATTTTCATAGTAGCATTTTACCCCAGACCAGAATAGAGAATTTTTATCGTTTGTATTTGTGCTATTATCTCCGCTCCTTCTTTCTTCATTGTTAAACACATTTGAAATTAATTCATAGCATTTTACAATCTGGTTGGGGTTGCGTTCCCATGCCGTTTGCAGGAAGTATCCCGCTTCCTTGTATCTGCCTTGCGTTGTCAATTCTATAGCACAGCGAATAAAATGAAACTCAATCCGGTCATGGTCGTAACGGTGCCTTTTGTAAAAGTCATCCAATAAACCCCGTTCCTTTAAAAATACTGTCTGTAATACTTCATCTAAATTCCATTTTGGCAGGGAAATCTCTGTTTTTATTAAGTTTCGTGGTGAAACACGATAAAGCCAGATTTTTTGTTCCCCTGGAAAGGTTTGCACAAAGTAAGACAAACCATACTTATCGAGAACAGCAGGAAAAGAGGTATGGCTTGCACCATATATGTTCGGTATAATTATCCACACATACGGCTTTTCTGTTTGCTCAAAGTTTAAACTGAGGAAGAGAGTTCGGGCTACATCTGCCAGACCTTCTTCGGTATATGCCTCAGAAACAGGTAAAGGCAATTTGGGATTATTAATGTTAAAAATAGGTCGCCAGAATGGGTCTTGAATGAGGATTAAATCTTGTGGGGTTGCCTTTTCGCGAATTGTTTTACCCACGCCTTTCCAATCCATACGCCAGGGAGTATTCATCATAATTCCAAATTGATAAAGGAGGACTATCACAACGAAAGAGATGAAAAGACTTTGAATACCCTTCCTCGTTTTTGAAGTGAGAAAGCCTAATCCAATAAAGTGTAATGGCACTAAAAAAGAAAGGTATCTTGTCGTAAACACAGGGGGTCCCCACCGGGCAAGGACAAATAGCAAAATAGATGGAATGATAAAGAAGGAAAGGAGCAGGAGGAAAATATATCTATCTCCATCGTTTGAATTTCGGGTTCTGAAATATCCATAACCATATCCAATAAAGTTTAGTAGCAACAGAATCATAAGGGCAATTGTAAAGCCTTGATAAGAATGGTGTAGGAATTGAGCAAATGATGAAAAATCAAATTCCCAGGGATGAGTATTGCCGACAGGGCATATTCCCCCTGTTCCAACCAGGTTAAGAAGTAGTGGAAATGAGAACAAATTTTGCAAAGAAGGTTTTAAATAATATTTGTGTAATTCACCGGGTTGAGGAGGAATGGTAAGTATCCATAGGACCCAGGGAATCATAAAGATAATGTGTATTACTATAAGGTAGATAACCCTTTTAAGTTTTCCCCTGTCTTTCCTATATATGGTTAACAATAGTAAAAATTCGGTTGCCCAGATAATAATTCCAATATGATGTGTCCATAATAGCAATTGATTGGTCAGAAACCAAAGAAAAACGAACCTTCGATTTGATAGGTCTTCTATAACTTTTAGCAACAGAAAGAAGGAGCACCAAACAAAGAAGATATAAGCCATATACATCCTTGCTTCTTGTCCTAAAAAAATGAGGGCGGGAGAAAAAACAATACCAATGCACACAAACATGGTAATATTAGAAGGCAACCGTTTTTTCTGTTCCAGTTTTTTTAAGGAAAATAGAAACAACATATAAAAAGCAGACCAGAAAGAGATACTCAATAGGCGTAGGGAAACAATACTTGTTCCAAATATTTTTCCCCAGAAATATTGTAACAGTGGAAATAAAATCCCCCCATAAGGATAGGTGTTCCTCTGTTCGCGTATAAAATGAAGAATGGATTCGAGATTTAAATTGGCAATGCACGCATATTCTTCCAGTGAAATGGATTCCTGCGATATTCGATAAAGTCGGAGTAAAATTCCAATCCCAAATAACATGGTATAAAATATAAATGCAATAACAGAACGCTTTGTATGTTTAACAGATATGTCCATATTATTTGGGTAAAACATATTGATTGGCTATTTTTATATTTTCTTGAACATTCTTAAATTCCCAGGAGAACCGCCAGTGTTTGTAATCACCTTTAAGAGGGGCGTCGTGAGGCACAGCCACAGTCATTAAAAAAGGCTCTGCCGATGTATTTTTTGCCCGATATAGCCCTCGAAAAGACGACTCAAATTTACCGGGCAACTCAATCCCTTTCCAATTGCCTCGCACCCATATTATTGGTTCCTGATTGAGGAATATGGTTTCATTTCGCGGCTTGATAGTAGACGCATAATAAACTAAGAAATAGACACTCACTTGAAGTGGTCTGGTTGTGCGCATTTCATAAAAACAAAGCAAAGGCGATAACGGTTCAGAGAAGTCCACAGATTTATAAGTATCTTCATATCTTGAATAGATAGAAATGGGTTCTGTCAGTTCAAAGTCTGCCCGAAGGAATTCAAATGGTGTTTCCATAGGGGGCAAATCGCGAGTTTGCTCAGAAGCAGACAAGGTTTGCGATGGTTGGAATAAGGTATCGTTTCCTTTTTCTACCTTTGTGGTTTCTACCTTTTCCCAATCAAATTGAGAATAGGAAGAAGCAAGATTTGATACTTGTCGTTTTTGCCATAACAATAATGTGCCATAAAGTAGAGTGCAAGAAATTACTACAAACAGAAGCACAAATACACCTTTTTGCAATTCAAGGACAACAGTTTTCCTCTCCAATTCTTTTTTATACGCTTTACTTGCCAATGTTATTAAACTGCTTATAAATTTTACAAAGAATATCACTGTAATCCCGTATAAAATGGGCGTTAGATGAACAATATGCCGATACTCAAATAAGATAGAAGGATAACCCAACAAATATCCTAATACCACGGCAAGAAGAATCCCCTTCCCTATACTTTTCATGCCCATAAGGAAAAGAATTCCTAAACATATCCACGGTCCTATGTATGCAAGAGGAATATCCCAATACTTAAAATGGTCCGTTGGAAAGAATATCCATGAAGGACGACTAAACTCCGGACAATTTTGTTTTTGTTCTCTAAAAAAATGGTAAGGCATTGTGAAGCAGTTGCTACATGCAGATAAGGTCCGTCCCCAGAGGTCTGCTGGAAAATGCCGTATTACAGACTTAAAATAAGACCTTCCTGCCTCACCATACGCAGGAGAAAGGTAATTATCAAACGGCTTTTGAAAACCTATTCGTCTGGCATAAGAAGCAATCGTTGAATGCACCAGCATATCGTCAGGTTCGTAGACAAGCCGATATGAGGCTGTTCCTCCTAACGATTTCTGTTCCACCGTTGTTGCCAGACCCTGGACCAAAGAATGAGAGGATACAGCACCATTGTCTTGCGCCACCGCGGATAAAATGGGAGAACCTATACTAAAAAATGCAAACAGATAAGCAAGCATACTGAGGATACCTGTCCATATCTTTTTTTTGCGGAACATATAAACACATACAATCCCCACAAAAAGGACACCGGGCAAAAATAAGATGAGCACATCTTGTCGAAAACCAAGCCCCAAACCTATTACCAGTCCTAACAATAGAGAGAGAAAAATTATGCGGCGGGTTTCTCTGTTCATAGAGCAAAGCAGTGTTGCTACAACAGCAAGGAATAGCATGAAAAAGGTCGTTTTGGAATAGTCGCGTATGGAAGGGAGCAAGAACAAAAGAGACGGAGCATTCATTACAAGACATGCTGTAATAATAGCAGATAATCTCCCTGCCAACATATATATAGTTATATAGGTAGATAAAACGGTTATAACAAAAATTATCCCCGCAAATAATTTTAACACCCCCCATCGAATACCGAACCAACGCCATAAATAGCCAATACTCATTATCAAATAACGGTGTGTCTTAACAAAAGGACTGTTATCCCACCTCTGCCAGTCTTTGGGCAGGTCGGATGACTTCATCAAATCCGTCTTTTGTTCCAGAAACAGTCGCATATTTTCGGGATAAGGTGCCACAGGCGTGGTAAATCCCTGCTTGCAAGCCACCGATATTGCACTAACCAGCCATTCCTGTTCAAAACGGTAGTCCCTCCCAATGGTCTTTACACGAATAGTTAAATGTTTGTAAACAATCAATATGGATAAAAGGACTACAATAGAAATGAAGATTATGTCAATAAACCACCGTTTCATTTTATAGTTCTTATATCAATCCTATCTATGGGTTGTTTTTTCAAAGGTATATTAATTCTTGCTATTTTTAAGATTCATCATTATCCTTAGACTGTCCTGTGCCAATCCATCATAAGGATAATATTTCAAACATTCTTGATACATTTTTATACTTTCATCTACATTGCCCAAATTGGCATAGACATTTCCCAACAATCGTATGGCAATTCTTGAATGTGGATATTTTGTCCAGAATCTCTGTGATACTTCCAACGCTTGTGATAATTTTTTGGTTTTTAGCAACCATTCAATCCATTGCAGATTTATCTTTTCATCGTCAGGATTTGCTTGATATGCTATTTGATAACCTTCCTCAATTTTTTCGTCCAGGTTACTACCGACCAACTTTGACAATCTTTCCTCTTTCTGTTTAATTATTTCAAGAGAAACAGGTTCGGTAATCACATTTTTTTGCATTTGTAATTGTAATAACTCTGTAGCGTAGTTCCATCCTAAACATCGTGCACAATCTTCCATACTTACGGGGGAAATAAGATTTTTGTCCAGAGAATAGCCCTTTTCATTTAGTCCGGCTACTACTGCTTTGAACCATTCACACGCAACCAGATAATTTCCTTCAAAAGTAAAGTGGATATTATCACAAAAAAAATCATAACCAGGAATACCCTCGACACTTTTTTGGGCAAGGGTTTTATCAATATCAACCTTACACACCCGTTTTGTCTTCGATTCATACGATTTACAAATTTCAAGGATATACTGGTTCATTGTTGTCTCTCTAAAAGACAGAGAATCCCATTCCTCTTTCTTTTTCCCATATTCGCGGTTATAAGACAGAGTACCCACAATCACATAAGAGTTGGCTTGAATACCTGTGTCTATCATATCCTTTAAGTTTTTCTTATAAAGTTGCAAAGTCCTCGTTTCCTGCCCCTGCCCGGGAAGATACGGTGTCAGGTCAGTAGGTTTTTGTTCTCGCCAATCCTTTTTTAGATTTTGTTCCAGTAGTTGCACTGTCCGTAAAGATTTTAGGTAGATATGACTCCGAATGATACTGCTCCTTCTTAACCACGGAAATCTGTATAATAAGGAGTGTTCACCATAAGGACCTATCGTCTCATTGTTGCCCATATAAATAATAAAAAAATCTGGTGATAGTTTTGCACATGCCTTCGCCAAAAAATAAAGCACATGCGAATTGATACCCGGGCAGGACACATTATAAATTTCCCATTTCTTCTGCGGAATAGCCTGCCTTAATATCACCCCCAACTGCCGTGTGGAACTTTCCAGTCCATACATTGCAGACTCGCCAAACACAAAAATACGAACTGCGTCAGGGTCTTTATGTTCGGGAACATAAAAATCAAGATGGTCCCAATTTACAAAATTGTGCAATGGAATATCAAAAAATTGCTGGTAGAAACTACTATTGGGAACACACAGGGTTATGTCTTTAAACCTCTTTTTTATTAACGGATTTCGTTCTTCACCTACATCCAGGGCACACAAAAAAAACTCTAATAAGATAAGTATGACAAAAGGAAGAGAGTATAAAAAAAGTTGAAGGCATAAAACCTTCACTTTTTGCTTAGTGTTATGATGATTCGTTTTCATGAATTGACCATTTTCCAAAATGCCGCAGATTAAACTTACAGTTTGTTTTCACGCTTCCACTTTTCGCGAACAACAAAGGCAGGGATTCGATATAGTGCCAGAAAGGAACGGATAGCAAATTCCCCAATCACAGAGAGGATAGCCATAATTACTAGCAATGACAAAATGAGAACATTTAAAATGAGGCCTGGGGTAACCTCACTCATAATTTGAAAATTGAAAAAGAAGGCAAGAAGAATTCGGACAAAGAACAGAAATCCAAAGAACAAGCACACTGCCGCTAACCACTGAAATAGGCGTGGAGACAGACGCACCAGATTATCCATATTGTATTGCCACAGCCGCAGAAAGGTATATCCAGACCTGCCATAAGGTCGTGGAAAATGTTGAACAGGCACTTCTATACATCTTCCTGCACGCGAAACTACATCCGCCGTACGGAAGATATAAAACGGTCCATACTCAAAAGCACGCACAAGGTCTGCACGGTAAATCTTATAAGTGCAACCGAAATCGGACAAAGGCATGCCTGAGGACTTTCGCATAATCCAGTTAGCAATTTGCGATGGGATTTTTCGCAAAAGGCTATCCTTCCGTTGAATACGGTATCCACTAACAATGTCATAGCCTTCATCATATTTTTCTATCAATTTAGGTAAGTCCTCCGGTGCCAATTGCAAATCGCTATCTATGAGCACAACGGCTTTACCTCGTGCCTCCGATATGCCCGCGGTTACAGCCGCTTGTTGTCCTGAATTTCGATAGAGATTAATTACGGCAGAAATATGTTCATCTTTTTGATACAATTCTTTTAATTTATCCCATGTCCTGTCGGTGCTACCATCATTCACCAGAACAATTTCATACGACCTACCTGTTTTTTCTAAGGTATCCTTGAGACGATGATGAAATTCTTCTATACTTTTCTCTTCATAATAACAACTAATGATTACTGAAAACTCAATGTCTGATTTTTTTCTTACTTCACTCATTTTTTATTTCTTCCCTTTTATAGAAAGCGGTTGCAATTGCTTTGCAATAGCGAAGATAGAGCCACATAAGTCGGGGTATTCCAATCCTAATTTGTATAGTCCTTCAATCTGTGATGGTCCCAGGATACCCATAGAATATAATTGGTCTAACTGAAAATCTGCTAGAATTTTCAGAAAGATACCCCCCTGATGAACAATGGAAAAACTTGCATTTTCCAATTCACGATTTAATCGCACCCGGTCATAAACCCTGCGGTGCCCATGTTGTAGGTCATGTTCCGTTAGGTCTGTAAGTTCTTCTATCAATCCTATATGTCGTGCCAATTGACGAGATAAGGCACGCGAATTTGGGACTACCACGAACAATAGTCCTTCTGGTAAAAGTAATGGTTTTATTTTATCTAACAATGATGGAACATCCTGCACATGCTCCATCACATATATAGCAAAAATAACATCATACTGTCTCCCTGTCTTTTCAACAGTCAGTTCTTCAAAAAGCGATGGGATAAACCGAACATTGGGGTGATTCTGCTTCCTTCCTTCGCGGAGAAATTCCTCATTTGCTTCTACTATATCCAACTGAGACAGGAACGGTACTAACATTTCTGTATCCACACCTTCGGCATAACCCAATTGAAGCCCTACCATTTTGCGTGTGAGATAAGGAGAAATTGTATGGACAATGAGTTCGCGTATAACACGGTCCTGTATAGACCCTTTTGTATAGGTTTTGCCCACTTGCTCTAAAAATTGTCGCTCATCCATATTTACATTCTCCAATCAATTAAACTTTCAACCATGTCCACACTAAACACAGGG
>ENA-UOYA01003881-UOYA01003881.1-activated-sludge-metagenome-genome-assembly--contig:-NODE-3881-length-12998-cov-4.167813_pt1 | contig 12998 bp, 13 predicted proteins | sample MGYA00238163_ERZ764804 | MGnify/ENA primary metagenome ERZ764804 (study PRJEB28919, sample SAMN05720223) | activated sludge metagenome | isolation source: Anaerobic digester | place: Hong Kong...
GCCGTCGGCCGACGGCGGAAAACCCGACTATTTCGGTCGCAAGCCTGCCGACGCGCTATTCGTCTCGACTGCGGTAAAGCCGGACGTCGACGGCAAGAGCGCCGCGATCGACGGTCAGTTGACGCTGAACGGGGTGACCAGGCCCATAACCATTGCCGCCGTGTTTAGCGGGGCCGGCAAGAACCCCCTTACCCACAAGCAGACCCTTGGGTTTCAGGGGGCTACAACGATCAAGCGTTCGGACTTCGGGCTTGTCCGCGACATTCCGTTGGTCGGCGATGAAGTGCAATTGACTATCAGCGCGGGCTTTCAGCGCTAGAGCATCTTTGCAAAAGCCGTCCTGAGCTCGCGCACGAAAGCTTCCGGCTGTTCCCAGGCGGCGAAATGGCCGCCCTTGTCCATATCGCCCCAGTGGACCAGGTTGGTCACATTGCGTTCGACCCATTTGCGCGGCGCGGGCAGGATTTCCTTTGGGTAAGCGCTGACCGCGACCGGCAAGGCAATCTCAACCGGCGCAAAGCTGTTGAAGCTCTCCCAATAGAGTCGCGCCGAAGAGGCGCCGGTGCCGGGCAGCCAGTAGAGCATCAGATTGTCGATGATCTGATCGCGGCTGAGCGCATCAAAGGGCGACCCGGCATTGTCGGTCCACGCCCACATCTTTTCCAGGATCCATCCCGCCAGCCCGACCGGACTGTCGACCAGCCCATAACCCAGCGACTGCGGCCGCGTGCTCTGCTGCTTGGAATAGCCGGCATCCCAGTCCTGATAGTGCTGCAGCGCCTGCAGCGCCCTGACCTCGTCCGGCGCGGGATTCTCAAGATCTTCGGGCAAAGGCCGGGCAATCGGCATGTTGACGTGAATGCCCAGGCAGCCTTCGGGCCGGATGATCCCGATTGCGGCAGTCACCGCAGAACCCCAGTCCCCGCCTTGCGCTACCCAGCGCGAATAGCCCAACCGCTGCATCAGCTCGATCCAGCAGAACGCGATCTTCGGAACGCCCCAGCCGGGCTCGGTCGGCTTCGCGGAAAAGCCAAAGCCAGGCAGCGAAGGCGCAACCACATGGAATGCCAAATCACCCTCGGGCGGATTGGTCAGGCGGTCGATCACCCCCATGAATTCGATCACCGATCCGGGCCAGCCGTGGGTAATCAGCAGCGGCACGGCATCCGCGCGCGGCGAACGGACATGGAGAAAATGGATATCGAGGCCCTGGATAGCCGTCTTGAACTGCCCCAGCGCGTTGAGCCGCGCCTCGCACCGCCGCCAATCGTATTGATGACGCCAATAGCCGACCAGATCCTGAAGCACCGCCAGCGGCGTGCCCTGCGACCAGTCATCGACCACTTCCTTTTCCGGCCAGCGCGCCAGATCAAGCCGAAGATTAAGATCGTCGAGTTGCGCCTGCGGAATGTCCAGCGTGAAGGGTGTAATCGTGCTCACTGTCCGTCCTTCATGGCTGCCTGCGATGCAGCCTCAACTCGCGCGCGATCGGCCAGCATCAACGTGGAACTTGCGGTGGCCAGCAGTTCGCCGTCCGCATCTTTCAGGCTCCCTTCGACGAAGGCGGTCTTGCGTCCGGCCTTGACGATCCAGCCCTCCGCAAAAACCGGGCCGGGCCGCGCCGGGGCCAGGAAGCTGACCTTGAGCTCAAGCGTCATCGGCACCACTCCATCGCCCAGCCTGACAATCACCGCATGTGCCATTGCTGCGTCGATCCAGCCGGTCACAAACCCGCCTTGCACCACCCCACCCGAATGGCATTGCTGCGCCCGCGCCAGATATTCCAGGCATGAACGTCCAGCCGCCCCATCCATGCTGACGATCCGGGTCAGCCCCATTTCCGCGTAGAGCGAGTTTTCAGCCATCAGTTCAATGCCGCATAGATCATCGTCTTCAGCTCGCGGCGGACCGGATAGGTGCTGCTGGGGGAAAGCTGGGTCATGAAGACCATCGTCACTTCCTCAACCGGGTCGACGAAGAAGTAGGTCGAAAACAATCCGCCCCAATTGAATTCGCCAATCGAACCCGGCAGCATCGAGCGTGCCGGATTAAGGTTCACCGCGAAGCCCAGTCCGAAGCCCACCCCGCCATACGATTCCTCGCTGAACATCGACTTCGACATGCTGGCAATATCCGCTTCGGCCGGTAGGTGGTTCTGCGTCATCAGTTCCAGCGTCTTGCGGCCGATCACCCGCTCGCCCTCCAGTGTGCCGCCATTCAGCAGCATCAGGGTGAAACGATGATAGTCCAGCGCAGTCGAAACCAGCCCGCCCCCGCCCGAAAGCTGGCGCGGCATATGGCTCCACGCGCTTTCCGCGCCCTTGTCATAGATCACCCGGCCCTTGCCGGGGATGAAAGTGTAACAGTCGGTTAGCCGATCGATCTTTTCAGCTGGAACCATGAAGCCGGTATCGTTCATCCCCAGCGGCGCGAAGATATGTTCGGCGAAATAGGCGTCCAGGCTTTTCCCGGAAAGGCGCTGCACAACCGCACCCAGGACATCGGTGGAAACCGAATAATTCCATGCAGTACCGGGCGAAAATTCAAGCGGCAGCTTGCCAAGCGCGGCAATCAGCTCGTCAAGCGTCAGGTTGCCGTGCCAGTTCTCAAGCTTGCCCTGACGATAGGCAAGGTCGATGTTGCTGCGGTTCTGGAACGAATAGGTCAGGCCGCTGGTGTGGCGCAGCAGATCCTGCATGGTCATCGCCCGCTCGCACGGCCGGGTCAGAAACGGGACACCGCCCCCGCCACCCGCATAGACGCCAAGCCCCTTGAACTCGGGCAAGACGTGGTGAACCGGCGTATCGAGCGCTACCTTGCCAGCTTCCAGCAGCTGCATGAAAGCAATCGACGTAATCGGCTTGGTCATGCTGGCGATGCGAAAGATCGAACTCTCGTCGATCGGTGTGTCGGAACCTTCGCGCGCCGGGCCTTGCGAAGAAAAATGCGCGATCTCTCCCCCCCGCGCAACCAGCACCTGGGCATGGGCCAGCAATCCGGTATCGAGATAACGCTCCTTCACGAAAGTGTCGATCAAGGCGAGGCGGGCAGAATCGAAGGCTTCGGACATCGCGGCTCCGGACAGATCGGTTGCAGTTTCGCACCGACTATTGCGACTGGCAAAGGCAAGAGCAAGCCCCGATCATTCGATCAACACGCCTTCCTTGGCCAGTAGCCGACAAGTGCCGGCGAGACGCTCGAGCATTTCGTGGATCGCGAGACGGACATCGGGATCGAGGACCAGCCGCTGGGCGCTGCGCAGGCCGCCGTCCAGTTCGGTAAGGATCCCGCGCTTGATCAAGTCTGCTACGCGGCGCCTTGCCGTTTCGCGCGGCAAATTGGTTGCGCGCGCAACCGCGCGCCGCGAGACCGGCACAATCTGGTCGATATCCAGCCAGGACGGGGCGATCGCAAGTCCGTCTGGATCGGGGCTTCGCATCAGTCGCTGAACCGTGCCAAGCGCCACCGTGAGGACAATCAGGAGGTCTTCGGGATCGAGATCCAGCGCACGCCGCAGACTGTCACTTGTTGCCAGGAATTGATTTACAACCATGAAGCCCGCCAGCCGCAATTTGGCATCGGCCATTTCATAGTCGACCCGCACCCGCATTCCCCTTGATGACCTGAAATGGGTCACCTGTCGCTAGCACTGCGGGATCCGGAATGCCAGTGTTCGACAACATAACGGGAGAGAAGACCATGGCGACGCAGAGCTGGAACGAAGTTCAACTGGGCCCTGTCATCGGGAGCGAGGTGACCGGGATCGATCTGAACCGACTTGACGATGACCTGGCCGAAAGGTTGCGGCAGCGCCTGGCGGAACGGCAGGTTCTGGTAATCCGTGACCAGCAGCTGGAGCGGGAAGCACACAAGGCCATAGCGCGCCTGTTCGGTACAGGCGAACTCCACCGGCATGCCCTGGGCAAGGCGCGCGGGACCGACGACGCCGAAGTGCTACACGTAAAGACGACCGCGGATTCGAAGTACACCGCCGGAGAGGGATGGCATACCGACGTATCCTGCGATCCCGCCCCGATCGCCGCAAGCTTGCTCTACATGAAGCAATCACCGGCTGGCGGTGGCGGCGATACCATCTATTCCAGCATGTACGAATGCTATGAAAGGCTTTCTCCAGAGATCAGGAATCTGGCCGAACGGCTCAGCGCTGTCCACGATGGCGCCTTCCCCTATCGCCAGATTTACGGGATCGAGCCCGAAGGCGGCCAATATAACCGCACAGTCCATCCCCTGGTAGTTCGTCACCCTGTAACCGGGCGGAAGCTGCTGTGGATCAATCGTGGTTTCACCACCGGGATCGAAGGGCTGAACCGTGTCGAGAACCGGCATTTGCTGGAAATGTTCTTCCAGCATATCGAAAGCACGCTGACCGCCCAGTGCCGGATACGGTGGGAAGATCGGACGCTGGTCATTTGGGACAATGTCGCAACCCAGCATCATGCGGTCTGGGACTACTTCCCCAATTCGCGCCATGCTGAGCGGATTTCGGTAATCGGACCGAAAATTGCCGCCTGAACTGACCACTGGCCAAAGGCGTCCCGTTTGGATTAGGGCGCGGGCATGTCATTCCCGCACCCTCCAACCCTGATCGCAGCGCTCTATCGCTTTGCGCCGATAGCCGATTTGGCCGCGCTGCGTGCGGAATTGCTGGCCCTGTGCCTGGAACATGACGTCAAGGGCACGCTTTTGATCGCGCCCGAAGGAATCAACGGAACGATTGCCGGCCCTGACACAGGTATCGAAGCCGTGGTTTCCGCGCTGCGTGGTTTGCCCGGCTGCGCCGACCTCGACGTCAAGTATTCCCGCGCAGCAAGTCCGCCATTCCGCCGCACCAAAGTGCGGATCAAGCGCGAGATCGTTACGATGGGCCAGCCTCAGATCGATCCGCTGGCGACAGGGCACTATATCGCCCCAAGCGCATGGAACGAGCTGATTTCCGACCCCGAAACCATCGTCATCGACACCCGCAACGATTACGAGGTGGCAGTTGGAACCTTTGCCGGTGCGATCGATCCCGGCACCCGCAGTTTTGGCGAATTTCCCGAATGGTTTCGGGCACACCGCGACGAACTGCTGGGCGAAAACCCCAACCGCAAGGTTGCAATGTTCTGCACCGGTGGGATCCGCTGCGAAAAATCGACCGCGTTCCTAAAGTCCGAAGGGATCGAACAGGTCTATCACCTCAAGGGCGGCATTCTCAAATATCTGGAAGATGTGCCCGAAGCGGAAAGCCTGTGGCAGGGTGAATGCTATGTTTTCGACGAACGGGTAACCGTCGGCCACGGGCTCGTCCCAGGGCACTTCACATCGTGCCGCCAATGTGGCAGGCCCGTTGAGGAAGATGGCAGCGCCGCGCCCGACGATGCCGATTGCAGGCGCTGCCCGCACTGCACGGGATGACCATGGACACCCGATGCTGTGCCGGCACCGTGGCGATGATGGCTCAAACCGAGGAATGCCGATGATCGTGCGATATGTCAGGCGCAATTACGCCGCGATCCTGACGACTTCCTGGGTCGCCGTGCTGATCGGCCAGTTGCTGTCGCCGTTCCTGCATTATGCAATCGGGATCAAGGATGGGACCGAAACCTATCAAACGATCATAGCTACAGCGATGATCCCATTCTTGCTGGCGCTGCTGGTCCTCTACGTGCTGATTTTCAGTCGAAGGCTACGCGACGAGTACCAGGAAAAGATCTGGCTGCGATCGGTGCGCGGCTTTGCCCTGATCATCTTCGCCCTGCCTTGGCTGTGGCTGTTGACCTGGGCCGGCAAGGGACTGTTTTTTCCCGATCAGTACTGGCTACCAAGGGACCCGACCGTTTCTCTGTTGGGCCGATGGGGTGAAGATCCCCATAGCATTTCCCACCAGGAAATGGCCGGTATCGACTTCGTCCTGAAACAGCTGTGGACCTATTCGCCATTGGTATTCGTTGCCCTGTTCAAATGGCACACCTGGCGCGATCAGAAGTAGCGAACCTGCTGCAAGGCCCTTTACAGCGCGGCATCCTGCGGTCATAGGCTCCGCTCATGATCTCGCCTCTGGCCCTTACCCTGCGACTTATCCGCCCTTGGGCGTGAACCGGCGTGCGCATGGGCGGCACGCGGTGCCGCTCAAGGGAGTGAGAATCGCCACATAGTCGCAGAGCCAAGCAGAGATACCGTCATGACCATGCTGAACAATCCGGGCGTCAAGTACCGTCCCTTCCCGCCGATCCAGTTGCCCGATCGCACCTGGCCTTCCAAAGTGATCGACAAGGCCCCGCGCTGGCTTTCGACCGACCTGCGCGACGGCAATCAGGCACTGATCGATCCGATGGGCGCGGAAAAGAAGAGCCGTTTCTTCGACCTGCTGCTGAAAGTCGGTGTGAAGGAAATCGAGGTCGGCTTTCCCGCCAGCGGCGCAACCGATTTCGATTTCATCTCGGGCCTGGTCAAGTCAGACCGCATCCCTGATGACGTGATCGTCCAGGTCCTCACACAATCGCGGCGCGACCTGATCGAGACCAGCTTTGCCAGCCTTGAAGGCGCCAAACAGGCGATCGTTCACCTTTACAACGCGGTCTCGCCGGTGTGGCGCAAGGTCGTTTTCGGGATGGGCAAGGACGAGATCAAGGCAATCGCAATCGAGGGAGCCAAGGTCCTTCGCGATCAGGCGGCAAAATATCACGGCACCGACTGGACCTTCCAGTACAGCCCCGAGACCTTCTCGACCGCCGAGGTCGATTACTCGGTAGAGGTCTGCGCGGCGGTGATGGACATCCTCCAGCCGACTGCCGCAAAGCCGATCATCTTCAACCTGCCGGCCACGGTCGAATGCGCCACACCCAACGTCTATGCCGACCAGGTCGAGCTGTTCAGCCGGATGATCCCCAACCGCGAAGCAGTGGTGATCTGCCTGCACACCCACAACGATCGCGGCACCGGTGTTGCTGCCGCCGAACTGGGGCTGATGGCCGGCGCGGACCGCGTCGAGGGCTGCCTGTTCGGCAATGGCGAGCGCACGGGCAACTGCGATCTGGTGACGGTTGCGCTCAATATGTACACCCAGGGCGTCAATCCGGGGCTCGATTTCTCGAACATCGACGAGATCGCGCAGACGGTTGAATACTGCAACCAGCTGCCGATCCACCCACGCCACCCCTATGTTGGTGAACTGGTCTACACCTCGTTCTCGGGTAGCCATCAGGACGCGATCAAGAAGGGCTTCGCGGCGATGGAAGCGAAGAACGACCAGCTTTGGGAAATGCCCTACCTGCCGATCGACCCGGCCGACCTGGGGCGCGATTACGAAGCGGTGATCCGCGTCAATTCGCAGTCCGGCAAGGGCGGTTTCGCCTGGGTGCTGGAACAGGACCAGGGCCTGAAGCTGCCGAAGAAGATGCAGGCGCATTTCTCCAAACACGTCCAGGAACTGGCCGACGAAGCCGGTCGCGAACTGTTTGCCGAAGATATCTGGCAGGTTTTCCAGCGGGTCTATCACGTCAACACCCCGCAACATTTCCAGCTGGTCGATTACGAGGAAAGCAAGGCGACAGACGGCACCCGGCTGTTCGCTGGCAAGATCGCCGTCGATGACAAGGAACAGTCGGTTTCGGGACGCGGCAATGGCCTGATCAGTTCGGTCGTGGCGACGATCGGCGAAACCTTTGGCGTAGCGCTGGAGGTCAAGGACTATGCCGAACACGCGATGACCGCCGGGTCCGATGCACGCGCCGCGGCCTATGTCGAGTGCGTCACGCCAGCCGGCAAGACGATCTGGGGTGTCGGGATCGACGAAGACATCGCAACCGCCAGCGTCCGGGCTGTGCTCAGCGCAGCGAATGCAGTGGCGGCGGAGTGACGGAAACCCCTTCCTCACAAGGAAGGGGCGTCGTCAATCCGGTCGCAGGACCATCTTCAGTGCCCCGGCCTCGCGCGCCTCGAACAGGCGATAGGCTTCCGCCCCGTCACTCAATGGCAGGCGGTGGCTGATGTAGCGCTCGGGCTGGAGGCGGCCGGACTGGACGAGCGGGAACAATGCCGGAAGCTCCTCCGGCACCGAACAGGTACCGGCACGGAAGGTCAGCCCTGCGGCGAAGGCACGTTCGAGCGGGAACGGATAACGGCGGCTCTGCTGGACTCCGATCACCGATACCGTTCCTCTTCGTGCAACCAGCCGCAGTGCCAAGTCCACGGTGGCATCGCTGCCAACCACTTCGACAACGCACTCCAGCTTATGGCCGCGGGTATCTTCCTTGATCCGCTCGAGCACCTCGTCGGGATGGAGCGCGATCGCCCCGGTATGCGCGGTCATCGCCCGGCGCTCCGGAATAGGATCGATCGCATAGACGACGTGCGCACCCATCACGAAGGCGCTTTCTACGGCCATCAGTCCGATCGGGCCCAGCCCGATCACCGCCACCGAAGACCCGGGCCGGATATCCGCCCGCCGTGCCCCGTACCAGGCGGTGGCAAGCGCGTCGGTCATCATCAGCGCCTGATCCATGCTTATTCCATCGGGCACCTTGACCGCGTTCATGTCGGCTGCCGGAACCCGCACCGCTTCGGCCTGCGAACCCTGCAGCCGCGCCGACAGACCGTAACAGGCACCCAACCCGAATTCGCAGTTGGCGACATTGCCCGCCAGGCACGATCGGCAGGCCCCGCAGCCCACCGCCGCAGGCAGCATCACCTTGTCGCCTACCTTGACCCGGCTGACCGCCCGTCCGACTTCAACCACCTCGCCCACCGCTTCATGGCCGACACAGAAGCCCAGATCCTCGCTGAACCCGTGGCCGTGGTAGATGTGCAGGTCCGATCCGCAGATCGAGCAGGCAGTGACCCTGACCACCGCATCGCGGTCACTTTCAGGCGTGGGATCATCCATCGCCTCATAGCGCACATCACGCGCGCCATAGTACCTGAGGGCCTTCATGACCTGTCCTCTCTCAATAGATCGTATAGCCGCCGTCGATTACGAACATGTCGCCGGTGTGGTTTCGCGACGCCCGGCTGGCGAGATAGACCGCGATCCCGGCGAAGTCCGACCCATCGAGCCAGTCGCCGGTTGGCACACGGCTGATCACCGCGTCGGTGAACTTGTCCCAGCTTTGCAGCCCTTCGGTCATCCCCGAACGGGTCCAGCCCGGCAGGACCGAATTGGCGGTGATGCCATAGCGCGCAAGTTCCACCGCCATAGCGCGGATCATCGTCACGACCGCACCCTTGGTCGCGGCATAATGCTCGTTGCGCGCGGCACCATGAATTGCCGAAGTCGACGAAATCCCGACCAGCGATCCGCCGCTGTCGCCCGCCTTGTGACGCTCGATCATGTAACGCGCGGCTTCCCGCAGGGTGAACAGCACCCCATGGACATTGACGGCCTCGATCCGGCGAAAGTCCTCTTCGGTGATGTCGAACACGCTCTTGCGTGAAATCGAAATCCCGGCGTTGGCCACTGCCTGGTCGATCCTGCCGAACTCATCGACGATCGCCTTGACCCCGGCAGCTACGGCAGCCTCGTCGGCAACGTCGACTATCCGTTCGCGCACCTCGCCCCCGAAACCGCGCAGATGCGCAGCGGCGGCAGCATTGCGTTCGGGATTGGTGCCCCAGATTACGACCGAGGCGCCGTGCTGGGCCAGCCCTTCCGCCATTCCCAGGCCGATGCCGTTGTTGCCACCTGTGACCAAGGCCACCTTGCCGCTCAGATCGAACAATGAAGTCATCGCCCTACCGCCCGTTCATCGAAACGTATTCCTTGATCTTCTGCTTGCCGAGCTGGCTCATGTGGACCTCGTCGGGGCCATCGGCGATTCGCACGAAGCGGTTGAGCGTGAAGAACCGCGCAATTGGCGTATCGTCGCTGACCCCCATCCCGCCATGGATCTGGATCGCGCGGTCGCAGACTGTCTGGGCCATCTGCGGCGCGACAACCTTGATCGCGGCGATGAGATCCTTGGCAACCTTGTTGCCATAGCGGTCCATTGCGTCGGCGGCCTTGAGCGTCAGCAGCCGCGCCATCTCGATCTCGCAAAAGCTGCGGGCGATGTCCTGCCGGATCGAAGACTGGTCGGCCAGCTTCTTGCCGAACGCAGTGCGACTGTCGGCGCGACGGGCCATGATCTCAAGCGCACGCTGGGCCTGGCCGATCGAGCGCATGCAATGGTGGATGCGGCCCGGCCCAAGCCGCCCCTGTGCAATCTCGAAACCGCGCCCCTCGCCCAGGATCAGGTTTCCTTTGGGCACACGCACATTGTCGAACCGCAGCTCGCATTCGCCGCCGGGCGAATTATGCGAGCCGAACACGGTCAGATGGCGGACGATGGTGATCCCCGGCGTGTTGGGTTCGACCAGGATCTGCGAATGCTGGGCGTGTCGCGGGGCATTGAAATCGGTCTTGCCCATCACGATCCAGATGTCGCAACGCGGATGCATCGCGTTGGAAATCCACCACTTGCGGCCATTGAGCACATAATGGTCCCCGTCAGGCGCGATCGACAGCTCAAGGTTGGTAGCGTCGGACGAAGCAACCTGTGGCTCGGTCATCACATACGCGGAGCGGATCGAACCATCGAGCAGCGGCTTCAACCATTTCTCTTGCTGCTCGGGCGAACCATACTTCGCGAGGACTTCCATATTGCCGGTATCGGGCGCGGAGCAGTTGAGCACCTGGCTGGCCCAGGGGACGCGGCCCAGCAGCTCTGCTACGGGCGCATATTCAAGGTTGGTGTAGCCGGGTGAGAAGAGACCATATTCGTGCGGCAGGAACAGGTTCCACAGGCCCTGCTCCCTGGCTTTGGCTTTCAGCTCCTCCATACCCGGCCATTCCTGCCACTGATTGGCGGGATCGGTCACGAACAGGTGATAAGCCTCTTCGTTGGGGTAGATATGCTGGTCCATAAAGGTGCCAACCCTGGCCAGCAGGTCCTTGACCTTGTCGCTGTGTTCGAAATCCATCCTGCGCTGTCCTTTCAGAGCGAGAGCCCGCCATCGACGATCACGGTATGTCCGGTGACGTAGGATGCGAGCGGTGAGGCCAGGAATATCGCGGTGCCGGCCATATCTTCGGGCGTGCCCATCCGTCCGTCGGGAATACGCGCCAGCGCACCAGCCAGGCGATCGGGGTGTTGGGTGGTAACCTTGGTCAGCTTGGTATCGACCAGCCCCGGCGCAAGGCCGTTGACCCGGATGCCGAACGGTGCCCAGGCTTGGCCCAGAGTCTTGGTCAGGCTGATCGCTCCCGCCTTCGAGGCGGCATAGGCAGGATTGCCGATGTTGGCCTTGAGTCCCGAGATCGAGCTGACGATGATCACGCTGCCTTTGCTTTCGGCCAGCTGCTCACGAAACTTGTTCGCGCAGTGCATCAGGCTGTCGAGGTTGACCGCCATTACGCGGTCCCAGCCCTCACGCTCAAACTCGCCGCGCTTGTAGACCACGGTGCCCTGACACAGCACCAGCACGTCGAGCCCGCCGAAAGGCAGCGGTGCCGCCAGGATCGCGTCAGGATCGCCGACATCGACGCATGTATAACCAAGCGCAGACAGGTCCGATCCGTCCGCCGGATCGTATTCAGCCGCGCTCTTGCGGGTTCCCCAGACGTGGACCTCAGCCCCGCGTTGGCGAAATGCATGGGCGATGCCGTTGCCGATGCCGCTTGATCCGCCAACCACCAGCACCCGTTTGCCGGAAAAGTCGGTATCGCCGCCCATTGCCCTCTCCACTTTTTTAATCGAGCGATTAATGTGCGTGCGATGCGCGCTTGTCAAACGCCAAGGCAGGCATAAGCTGCACGCGAAAAGGAGAGGCAAGAATGAACGAAGCGATCCTGGAACCCGATCTGCCGATCATCGACCCGCACCACCATTTGTGGGATCTGCGTCCGCTGATGGGGGCCTTTCCCGAACCGCTTCACCCCTTCATCGCCGCGATAGCGCTGTCGCCCTATTACACCTTCAACGAATTGCACGCCGATGTGACCAGCGGTCACAACGTGATCGGCACCGTGTTCATGGAATGCGGCGCGTTTTATCGCGCCGGGGCCAGCGATGAGCTCAAGGTTGTCGGAGAGGTCGAATATGTGAACGGCGTTGCCGCGCAAAGCGCCAGCGGGCTCTATGGCAATGTGCGGATGTGCGATGCGATCATCGGCCACGCCGACTTGCGGCTGGGCAGCGAGGCCGGTGATGTACTCGACACGCTGATGGCTACCAGCCCGCGCTTCAAGGGCATCCGCCATGCCGCTGCCTGGGACGCCGATCCAGATGTGCTGGGGCCGCCGTTTCATGCGCCCAGTGGGCTCTACCTCGACGCCAAGTTCCGCGAAGGCTTTGCCGAACTTGGCAAGCGCGGGCTGACCTTCGACGCCTGGCTGCTCGAACCACAGCTTGACGATGTGCTTAGCCTTGCACGCGCATTTCCCGATCAGCCGATCTGTCTCGATCACTGCGGTACGCCGCTGGGCATGGGCAGCTACCATGGCAAGCTGCACGAGCGCTTCGATATCTGGCGCGACAAGATCCGGGCGATCGGGCAATGCACGAATGTCACGGTGAAGCTGGGCGGGCTCGCCATGTCGTTTGCCGGGATGCCCGATCACGGCCCGGCTGCAGGGCTCTCATCCGAAGTGCTTGCGGCAATGTGGCGCCCCTATATCGAGACCTGCATCGAGGCGTTCGGCCCGGACCGTGCGATGTTTGAAAGCAATTATCCGGTCGATAAATGGGGCGCGAGCTATGCGGTGCTGTGGAACGCCTTCAAACGCCTGACGCTGGGTGCATCGGCCGATGAGAAGCGGGCGCTCTATTCCGGAACAGCAGCGCGGTTCTACAAGATCGAAACACTGGCGGGCTGACAATGGCCGCAATCAACCTGCCGCGCGACATCCGGATCGGTGGCGGGGTGCTGGCAGAGCTTCCCGCCGTGCTCGCGCAAGCAGGACTGTCGCGTCCGCTGATCGTCACCGACCGGGCGCTGGCCGCGCTGCCGGTGCTGGCAGA
>ENA-UOYA01003886-UOYA01003886.1-activated-sludge-metagenome-genome-assembly--contig:-NODE-3886-length-12992-cov-8.447012_pt1 | contig 12992 bp, 17 predicted proteins | sample MGYA00238163_ERZ764804 | MGnify/ENA primary metagenome ERZ764804 (study PRJEB28919, sample SAMN05720223) | activated sludge metagenome | isolation source: Anaerobic digester | place: Hong Kong...
GGCGGCAGAGCTGCGGTCGCGCTCTACGTCGTGCTGGCGATCGTGCTCGGCGTCGCTCAGTTCCTCTACCCGGATGCCCGCCGCATCCTCTTCGCGCTGGTGCTGCTGCCCGGGGTGATCCTCGAGCTGACGCCGTTCATCGCGGGCCGCGGACCGGGGTCACGTCGCTGGGTGCTCGCGTCGCTCGCCACCTTCGTCGTTGCGTACGTGGTGTGGATCATCGACCAGTCGGCGCTGTGCGACCCGCACTTCTGGCTGCAGGGCCATGCGGTCTGGCACGTGCTGGGGGCGGTCGCCGCGCTGCTGCTCACGGTGCACTGGCGGAGGACGCCCCATCCCAGTTCGGGCCAATCGCGCGAATAGCTCACTAATCGCCCACCCCGGGCCTAGGCTGTGGTGACCTCGGAAAGCAGGACGCCATGCGCGCATCCAGATTCGTCGTGGCCGCACTCGCGGTCGCACTCGCACTGCCACTGACAGCGTGCGCAGGCCCGCAAGGCCCGGCGGGAGCGGATGGCGCAGCCGGTCCCGCTGGTGCTACCGGTGCACCCGGCCCCACGGGAGCACCCGGCCCGGCTGGGCCTCAGGGTTCCAGCGGTGGCGGCGCGACCGGCGCGACCGGCGCGACCGGCGCGACTGGCCCGGCCGGCCCGCAGGGCATCCCCGGCGTGCCCGGCGCACCCGGCGCGCCCGGAGCGCCCGGCGATGACGGCGCGCCCGGTGCCCCCGGCGTCGGCGACTCGGCTCTCTTCTACGCCGTCATGCCGCCGGACAACAGCGAAGGCGTCGCGACCGGCGCCGACGTGCAGTTTCCGCAGGACGGTCCCACGACCAGCCCCGGCACACTGCGAGTCAACGAGTCAGTCTTCGCGCTCGCCGAGATCGGTGTCTACCGAATCACGTTCCGGGTGCCGGTCATCGAGTCCGGCCAACTGCAGATCATGCTCGACGGCGTCGCCGTTCCGTACGCGATCGCGGGCCGCGCCACCGGTACGAACGACATCTCCCTCACCACACTCGTGAGAACGACAACCACCGAGACCCTGCTGTCGGTGCGCAACCCGAGCGGCAACCCGAGTAGTCTCACGATCACGAATTTCGCCGGCGGCGCACAAGCCTCCTCGGCGACGCTGCTCATCGAGCTCGTCAAGGCTGGCTAGCAAACTGCGCAGCTGGTTCAACCGTTGAGGATGCCCCTCACCGCAGGCACGGCGACGTAGGCCACGACGGCTCCGAACACGAGCACGTTGATCACCACGGTCACCCAGAACGTGCTGCGGAAACTCTCCTTGGTCGTCTTGTGCCTGAACACCAACTGTCCGACGATCGCGCCGGGCCAGCCGCCGATCAGGCCGAGCAGCAGCAGGGTCGTTTCTGGCACCCTCCATCGTCCCGACTTCGCACGTGCCTTGTCGTAGCCGTACATGGCGAAGGTGACGATGCTCGTGACAACGTAGATCCCCACGAGCTGGATCGGTACGGAGTAGACCATGGTGACGATACTCAGCACAGCGACAAAAGCCAGCACGACCACCACGCTGCTCGCGCTCGCGCGCTTCGGTTGCGTGCGCAACCGTCCGGGCCCGTGCACGTCGAGGGCCTGGGGCCGACCGTCCTTGCCTGTGCCCGGCCGGTAGGAGATCACGTCTCCGACCTCCGGGCGATACGCCATTGCTCCGAACGATGACACATGCACGAAGAGGTCCGCCGAGCGGTCGGTCGGCCGAACGAACCCGAACCCCCGCTCGTCATTCCACGAGACGAGAAGTCCGTCGACGCGCGCGCTGGCCATGCGCCGATGTTAGCGGCAGCAGCGCTACCTGCGCCGCACCACCTCAACCCCGCGACCCGGATGCCACGACTCGACCACGAGCTCGTCACCCTGCACGGTCGTCACCACCGCTTCGGAGATCTGTAGCTCGAAGTACGCACCGGGGACCCCGCCCTCGGGCGCAGAAATTGCCACCAGCACCCCGGCCAGCTTCGCGTCGCCAGCACCGAGAGACCCGGGCGGCGGCTCGAGCGTGGGCGAGTGCAGGGCAACTCGCGGGTCGCGCTCGACATCGGCGAGCTTGCGGGAGCCCGGCATCATGCCGAGCGTCACGTGGTCGTCGTCGAACGCGAGTTCGCTGCCGCTGATCCGCGGCGAGCCGTCGGCACGCAGTGTCGCGAGGGTCTTGTTGGTGCCCGCCTCGAAGGCGGCGCGGACGCAAGCGGCGAACTCGGGCGCATCCGATCGAAGCTCTCCCCAGGTTGTCATGGGGCCACCATACGAAGCACGGGCGACATCCAGCCCTCGCTCTACTCGCCGAGGTGTACGCCCCGGCTCTCGCCCGGTTGGGTTAGTACGCCAACCAGGCGCGCACGATTGCCCGCGCGGCCTCCGCGTCGAGGTCATCGGTGACGAGCAGGCTCGCACGGATGTCGGAGTGCCACGTCAGCAGCGCGTGCGGATCACCGGTGAAGCTCGTTGTGGCACCCTTGTGCTCCGCCACGCCAGTGCCGCGATGCAGGATGAGGCGCACGGCTCCCTTGCCGTCGACGTTGACCGTCAGCCGGTCCTCGCCGGCGAGCGAGAAGTTGGGCGAGTTCCACTTGATCGCCTCGACGGTGCCAGGTTCGGCATCCGTGACGAGAGTACGGAGGAGTTCGACCTTGGGGCGCACCTGAGGGGTCTGGGCGGCAAGAAACTCCTCGACCGTCGCGAACTGGGGCCGGGCCACGGCTACCCGCGATCCTTCAGCCGCACCCGCCGGGCCTGCCCGTCCTCCTGCAGTTCGGCGACGGCGGCCTGAGCCTTCACGAAGTCGGTGAAGGACTTGTAGCCGATCTTCTTCTCGTCGAAGCCGGCATCCAGTCGCTTCATCTGCTGCTTGAGACCGGATGCCGCGACCCACCCATCCACGTTGTCGTCGCCGCGGCGCACCCGCAACGCCCGCACCATGAGCTCGACCGCGTCGCGCTTCGGATCGGGCGCGACAGGCTCTGCGGTTGCAGGGGGAGCGGGCTCGTCGTCGACGAGGTCGCCATAGTAGCTGAACTCGTCGCAGGCGTTCTTGAAGGCGGCGCTGGTCGATCCCTGCACTCCGATGCCGATCACGGTGCGTCCCAGCCGGCGGGCGCTCTGCGCGAGCGGAATGTAGTCGGAGTCGCCGGCCACGATCACGATGTGCGTGATGTCGCGCAGCCGGAACAGGTCCTCGACGACGTCGATGGCGAGCCTGATGTCGGCGCCGTTCTTCGTGCCGGAGGTGTTGAAGAGCTGCACGAGATCGACAGCCCGATCCACCAACTGCTTCTGATAGCGGGTGTTCGCGGGTGCGGCCCAGTCGGCGTACGCGCGGCTGATGGCGACGGCCCCGAAGGACGACGCGAAGTCGAGCACGGCTCCGATGTTGACGGTCGCCTCCTGCAGCCGGTCGCCCGTCTTGCCCGCGGCACCGCGCGCCTTCTCCTTGATGAAGGCGCCGCGGCCGTGCACCGCGTCGTACTGCGAGATCACGACGTTGTCGAAGTCGATGTAGACGGCGACGCGGGTTTCGGTAGGGTCGGCCATGGTCACACGCTACCCGGTGCCTCGGTGGTACCCCGCGAAGCCGGCTTTAGTATTGCCGGATGCACGAGCCCGTGACCCTGCGCCGCGCGACCCCCGATGACTGGCGCGCCTATCGCGCCCTCCGGCTGCGGTCGCTCGAACTCGCACCCGATGCCTTCGGGTCGACCCTCGACGCGGAGTCCCCGCAGCCCGACGAGTGGTGGCGCGGTCGACTCGCCACATCGCACACCCTGCTTGCCGAGGTGGACGGCGTCGCGGTCGGCATCGGCACGGGCATCCGGGACCGTCACGAGATCGGGTCGCGCGAGATCGTGGGTCTATGGGTCGAGCCGGAGTTCCGTGGGCGTGGCATTGCACGCGAGATGATCCAGGCGCTTGCGACCTGGGCTCGGGATGCCGCGGCGCACGCCATCGCGCTGTGGGTCTCCGACGGCAACCCTGCTCGGAGCGTCTACGAACGCGCGGGCTTCGTCGCGACGGACGAGCGCGACGTGGTGCGCGGAACCCTCATGGAGGAGCGGATGCGTCTTACCCTCGAGCGGTCCGAGCCGCAGGAGACTCCCGGCTGGCGTTCCGGTGGAGTTGTTCTCGATGGGGAGCCGCTCGATCTCGAGGGGATCAACCCGTGGCTGCACTCCTGGGTCGACACCGGCGAGATCGTCTGGATGCGGCATCCGTCGTACCCGACGCAGCTGCACGACATGCCGATGTATCTGATCGTGACCGAGGATCGTTACATCACCTTCGCCGCTGGTGAGTTGTCGAACACCGTGTGGGGCTTCTACCTCCCCGTCTGACTACCGGGCTTCCTGTCTGGGCCGCACCACGCGCTCGAAGATCAGGATGCCCGCCGCGACGACAGGAATCGCGACGAGCGCGCCGAGGATTCCGCCCAGCGATGCACCCCCGATAGCGGCAACGATCACGAGCGCCCCCGGCACCGCCACGGCTTTGGCCATGACCTTGGGGCTCAGGATGTATGCCTCCACCTGCATGTAGACGAGCATGATCGCTCCCGCGATCAGCGCACCCCAGAGAGTGATGGGCAGAGTGGCGAGCACGACGATCGAGGTCCCAATGACGGGGCCGACGACGGGGATGAGCGCACAGATGAACGCGACGAGCGCGAGGAGCAGAGGAACCGGGCCCCCCACGATCGTCACCACGATGAACGTGATGACCGCATTGCACAGAGCGAGGAACAGCTGCCCGGCCACATACTTGCCGACCGACTGGAGGATCTCATCGGTGACCGACATGAAGCCGGCACGACGCGACCGCGGCACCGCCTGGTACACCTTCGTCATCACCAGGGGCAGAGTGAGGGTGAAGTACAGGGTCAATACGGTGACGACGATCACCGCGGTGACGGCCTCGCCGAGGCCTGAACCGATCGCCAGGATCCCGCCGCCGATGGTGACCCACTGGGCGGGGTTGCTGATGAAGGCGACCAATTGCTGGGTGAGCGCGTTCGTGTCGATCCAACTGCCGAGGTTCTGGGTGACCCACTGCACCCACGGTTGACTCGGCAGGCTCGCGGCGAAGGCGGGGGCGTCCCGGATGATGTTGCTCACCTGGGCGATGATGGTCGGCACGACCGCCAGCGCAACGAGCGCGCCGATCACGAGACCGAGCACGACGATCGCCAGCGATGCCACCCAGCGGGGCACCCCTCGCCCCGTGGCCCAGCGGATCACGGGCTCCAGCGCGAGCGCGATGAAGAACGCCACCCCGATGTAGGCGAGCACCGTGCCGAGTGCACTGATGGCGCCGAGGATGAACAGTCCGATGCCCACGCCGAGGGTGCCCAGCAGTCCGATCTGGAGGGCATTGACCTGGATGCGCCGGGTCGCCGCCGTGGGCGTGCCGGTCGACTGCGCGAGGGATCGCGATGGCCTGAGGGTCGGTTCGGATCGTGTCATCGTGAGGCGAGACTAGCGATCAACTCTCGTCGTAGGGGGGAGGCGCGGCGACCGCTGTCGGGCGCCTCCGCCATTGCACAACCGCTGCTGCGAGACCAGAAAGCATCACCACACCGCCGATCAACTCCAGCGCGCCCGGCACCTCGCCCTGCACCAGCCACGCCGCGACGATTCCGACCACGGGCACGATCAGCGTGAAAGGCACGACGGCGCTGGTCGGATAGCGCGCGAGCAGGGTGTTCCAGATGCCGTAGCCGATCAGCGATGCGGCGATTGCGGTGTACAGAGTCGAGAGGATCGCTGCGATCGAGAGGTGGGTGAGGGCATCCCAGACCACTGGCGGTGACTCCACGATCACTGCCAGGGCTAGCGCCGGCAGGGGCACGACGGCACCGCTCCACACGACCAGCCCGAGTCCGGATGCCGCCTTCGAACGGCGGGACAGCACGTTGCCGATCGCCCACGACAGCGCCGAGCCGAGCACAACCAGCAGCGGCAGCCAGGGTGCTGACGCACTGTGCCCGACGATGACGAGCACGAGGCCGAGCATCCCGATCAGCACACCGATGGCTTGCCGTCGCGATGGGCGCTCCCGCAGGAACAACGCCGAGATCACGATGGAGAAGATCACCTGGGTCTGCAGGATGAGTGACGCCAACCCGGGCGGCATCCCGAGGGCGAGGGCGAGGTAGAGCAGGGCGAACTGGCCGAGGCTGAGGAACGAGCCGATCAGCAGGATGTTGCGCCACCCGATCGTCGGCGGCTTGATGAAGAAGATGGCCGGGATGCACACGGCGACGAATCGCAGGGCCAGGAACACCAGCGGGGGAACGTCGACCAGCCCGGCATCGATGATCACGAAGTTGGCACCCCAGATCACCACAACAAGAAGCGCGAGGAGTGAATGTCGTGGGCTCATGGGCATCCTCACACTATCGTCATCAGCATGACGACCCCGCGCCCCTGGATCTCGCGCAAGCGCCACTGGATTCCGCTCGCCCTGCTTGCGGCGGGTGTCAGCTTCGCCGTGGTCGCGACCCTTAGCCCTTGGCCCGCGGCCCTGCTGATCCGTGCGCTGTTCGAGCAGAGCGCCGCCAAGACGGTCGCCGAGATGCAGCCGTATGTTCCGGCATCCGGTCTTGATGCCCAGCTGGATGTCGCCTACGCCGACGGCGGCGCAGACACGACGTTCGACGTGTTCTCGCCGTCGGGCTCAACCGAGCCGCTGCCCACGGTCGTCTGGATTCACGGCGGTGCCTGGATCTCCGGCAGCAGTCGCAACGTTGACCCCTACGTGCAGATCCTCGCATCGAAGGGCTACACAACTGTGGCCCTCAACTATACGGTCGCTCCCGATGCGACCTACCCCGTGGCGCTCACTCAGCTCAATGATGCGCTCGCCTTCCTGGTCGCGCACGCCGATGAGTACCGCATCGATCCCGCCCGCATCGTGATCGCCGGTGACTCGGCGGGCTCCCAGTACACGAGCCAGCTGGCGACGACGATCACGAGTCCGGTCTACGCCGAGAAGGTGGGGTTGACGCCGGCGCTGAGCCCCGATCAGTTGCGCGCGGTGATCCTCACCTGCGGCATCTACGACGTGAGCGGCATCCCCGATGCGCCCGGCCTGGGCGGCTGGGGATTCCGAGTCTCGCTCTGGGCCTACCTGGGAACCAAGAACTGGTCCAACACCCCCGGTGGCGAACTGATGTCGACGCTCGACGATGTGACGGCGGACTTTCCCACCACCTGGATCACGGGCGGCAACGGCGACCCGCTCACCGCCACGCAGTCGATTCCGCTCGCCGAGAAGCTGTCAAGCCTCGGCGTGGATGTCACGACCGTCTTCTATCCCGACGACCACGTGCCATCACTGCCGCACGAGTACCAGTTCCACCTCGATGACGCCGACGCCCAGGCCGCGCTGACGTCGATGGAGGCGTTCTTGGGCAAGGTCACGGGCTAGCTGGCATGGGCTAGCGATCCCGGGCTAGCGATCCCGGGTTAGCGATCAGCGGTCGCGAATCGCTTCGCGGAGCGCTCGCGCGCCTTGGCCGCCTCGACCTCGCGGTCCTTCGGGGGAGTGGTGGCCACGAGGTCCTCGAGAAGGTGCTGGGTGATGTGGGCGATCTCGTGCACGGCACGATCGAACGCGTCCTGGTTGGCCTTGGACGGCTTCGTGCTGCCGCTGATCTTGCGTACGTACTGCAGAGCGGCCGCGTTCACCTCGTCGGCGTTCGCGGCGGGTTCGAAGTTGTGAAGGGTGTGGATGTTCCGGCACATGACATCGAGGCTAGCTGCGCGCCGCGACATCCACACCCCTATGTCAGACCCGACTCTGACGGGCGATGAGCATCATGCGAGCGAGCGTGATGAAGAACACCGCGAATCCGCCGACGAGTGCCAGCCACGACCAGAGCCAGCCGACGGTCATGGTGAGCACGATGAAGACAGCAATCGCAACCGTCCAAATGACGACCGTGTAGATGCCGAATCGCGCCGCAACCGCAGGGTTCTGCGTGAAGGGGTCATCAGCCACGTACTGGCGCTGCAGCTCAAGCGCCCACGGCTTCGTGCGATTGGTCTGGGTGACTCCGAGCCACACGAAGGCGAGAATCGACAACACCGTCGGAGGCACACCGAGTACGACCGCCCAGAACGGCTGCTGGGTGACGAGCGCGGCTGCGAGGGAAACACCCAGTGTCATGGCCAGGGATGCCGCTCCGAAGGCGAGCGCCCGGCCGGTGGGCATCGGGTAGTGCTGCGAGGTCTCCTGGCGCAAGGCGAGCGTCACAATGACTCCGACCGAGAGCGCTGCGGCAACGGCGAAGGCAACAGCCGTCCACATCGGAACGATGCCGAACGCGCCGAGCACCACCCACGTCACGCTCTTCGCAAGAACCAGCGAGAACAGCACCGTCAGCAGCACGAAGATCGGACGGAGCCGCACCCGCTGGCTGGGGTGCGGCACGCCGGCGGGGTGTCCATCGGCCGCGAGACCGTCGAGCAGGTCACGGATGTCGCCGAGCTCGCGCACCGCGGTGGTGGCTGCGGTCGCGTCATCCGCGCCGCCGGACACAAGCTCTGCGACGCGGGCCGACAGGTTGGAGCGCAGCTCCTCCTTGAGGTCGAGCGAGTCTGGGGTGACGGGAACTTCGGCGAAGGCCTCGTCGAGGTAGCGGTGGATGGAGGTGACGGTGCTCATGGTCACGCGCCTTTCAGGTTCAGGAGGGAGTTGATGATGCGCTGGGTTGCGGTCCAGTCGGCGAGATTGCGCCGGTAGATCGCCCTGCCGGCGTCGGTGATGCGGTAGTACTTGCGGCGGCCACCCTGGGTCTCGTCGCCCCAGTAGGCCTCGACGAGTCCGTCCTTGACGAGGCGGCGGAAGGTTGCGTAGAGCGTCGCTTCTTTGATCTCGTAGTCGCCGCCCGTGGCATCACGGATGGTCTTGTAGATCTCGAAACCGTACCGATCGACCTTCAGCAGCACGCCGAGCACGATCGTGTCGGTGTGCCCCCGGAGAAGGTCGGAGGAGAGCGGTTCGCGTTCGAGGGACTCGGGCATGTCAAGTACTGTATCAGGCACAGTAGTTCACGGCAAGAACCTGATGCTGCCCGATTGGCGACCAGCCCCAACGACTGGCACAATAGCGAGCATGATTCACGACAGCGCCCATAATCGCAGGGGCCGGATCGGCAGTATCGCCGCGGCATCCGTCGCTCTCATCGCAGTGCTGACCGGATGCTCGCCCACCGGGCCGATCACGCCGGTCGTGACGTCTGCCGGGCTCGACCCCACGCTGCCCGGGTACATGCAGGCGACCGGAAGCGTCTCGGGAGTCTCGGAGGACGGTGGCAAGTGCGTCTTCACCTTCTGGGCAGACAGTGGCGCAGCCACCAGACTCACTGGCCCCGGTCAGGCGACTGGACTGCGCACCGACTGTGGTCCCGTGAAGGAGGCCGTCGGCTTCCTCGTCGGCGGCACCTACCAGGTGGAACTCACGTACGAGGCGCTCTCGGGCGAGACGGTCAAGGGCGCGCGCGTCCCGATGGTCCTTCCGGTGCCGACCAACCTGAACCCGTAGCTTTCCGCCGGGAGTAGCATCGAGCCATGAGGTTGCTCACCGGCAGATTCGTCGCGCTCACCGCGATGCTGCTCATGGCGTTCGCCCTGGCGCAGGGAGCCACTCCCGCCGCCGTGGTCGCCTCGGTCGCCGCAGTCGTGATCGCCACCGCGGGCGCGATCCGCCTGACCTCGGTGATCGTCGGCTCGCGTCAGGTCTCCGTCGGCGAGCAGGCCCACGCGCGCCACCTCATCCAGCTCGGGATGCCCGCGCCGCAGCATCCCGACACCGCGGGTCGCCCCCGCACCCGAGCCCCTTCGATGGTGGTCGCCACCACGTAGTCCGAACCGCTCTGAGCGGATGCTGCGTGGTACCCACCACCCATCCGTTTCAGATCGAAGGACTTCTTCCGTGGACATCTTTGCGTTTCCCCCTATCGCCGCGCTCCTCGAGGGCGCCTACTGGCTCGTCCAGTTCCTCTCCTCGCTCGTTCATCCGCTTGTCGGCACCGCGGCGGCGGCTGTCGCCATCGTGCTTCTCACCGTGCTGGTGCGGGCGGTGCTCATTCCGGTGTCGGCCTCCCAGGTGAAAGCCGAGTGGGGTCGCCGCCGTATCGCACCGCGGCTTCAGGCCCTGCAGAAGAAATACAAGAAGAATCCGGAACTGCTGCAGCGCAAGACCCTCGAGCTCTACCGGTCCGAGAACGTGTCGATGTTCGGCGGATTCCTGCCGACCCTGTTGCTTCAGGCCCCCGTGCTCTCGCTCGTGTATGCACTGTTCCTGCACTCGACGATCGGCGGGCATCCCAACGATCTGCTGACCGAACGGCTGGGGTCGGTGCCGCTCGGCTCGACGCTGTGGCAGGCGGGTTGGCCCGGAGTGCTCGTGTTCGTTGTGCTGTTCTGCGCGATGGGGATCGTCGCGTGGTTCTCCCGGCGAACGGCGCTACGGCTCGCTCTGCCGAGCGAGGGTCAGTCGACGCTGCTGCGAGCACTCAGTTGGGCGCCCTTCCTCACCATCGTGTTCGCCGCCTTCGTGCCGCTCGCGGCGACGATCTACCTCGCGACGACAACCCTCTGGACCCTCATCGAGAGGGCACTGCTGCGGCGACGGCACTGGGGGGAGTCCGGCTCTGCCGTCGGGGCGGTGCTGACGTCGTCGTAATTACTCGGGCACAGCGGCGAGCGCACGCGCGACAGCGTCTATCGCGGTGGCGATGTCGTCGTCATCCGTCGACCAGTTGCTGACCGAGATGCGCAGGATGTCGCGGCCATGCCACTTCGAGCCCGACATCCACACGGCTCCGTCCGCGATCAGTGCCTGAGTCACCGCGCGGGTGCGCTCGTCGCTTCCGAAGGCGAGCGACACCTGCGTGAACACCACCTCGTTGAGCACCTCGACTCCCGGAAGGGCGTCGAGGCCGTCGGCGAGGGCTCGGGCGGTCGCCGCGAGGCGCTCGACCATGGCGATGGTGCCGGATCTGCCGAGTTGCCGCAGCGCCGCCCACACTGGGATGCCGCGACCACGCCGCGACATCTCGGGCACCAGCTCGAAGGGATCCGCCGGCGCGCCCGCATCCTGGATCAGGTAGCTGGTCTTCACGCCCAAGGCCGCACGCGCGGCCTCCGGGCGCGCGACTATCGCGACCCCGCAGTCGTACGGCACGTTGAGAGTCTTGTGGGCGTCGGTTGCCCAGGAGTCGGCCAGCTCGATGCCGTCGAGATGCTCGGCCCACTGCGGGCTCGCCGCTGCCCACAGGCCGAATGCGCCATCCACGTGCACCCAGGCACCGTGGTCGTGGGCGATCGTGATGAGTTCGCGCATCGGGTCGAACGCACCGGAGTGGAGGTTGCCGGCCTGCAGCACGACGATCACGGGGCCGCTCACGAGGGCGAGCGCCTCGGCGAGGGCCTCGGGGCGCATCCGGCCCTCGTCGTCGGCCTCGACCAGCGTGGGCAGCCCGAGCCCGAGGTAGCGCAGCGCGAGATCCACGCTCGCGTGCACCTCGGCGCCCGCGAGCACGTGCACCGGCGGGGCACCGATCAAGCCCTTGCTGTTGAGGTCCCAGCCCGCTCTCGTGAGCACGTCGCCGCGCCCGGCGGCAAGGCCCACGAAGTTGGCCATCGTGCCTCCGGTCGCGAAGCCGACGTCGGATCCGGCGGGAAGGCCGAGCAGGTCGAGGATCCAGGCGCCGGCCGCCTCCTCGATCGCGGCGGCCGCCGGTGTCGCGTAGCGCATGCCGGAGTTCTGGTCCCAGGCGCTGACCAGCCAGTCGGCGCCGAGCGCAGCGGGCAGGGTGCCACCCATCACCCAGCCGAAGAATCGGCCAGATCCGATCGCCATGAGACCCGGATCCGCGGCGAGTGCCAGCTCATCGACGACCTGCGCCGCGTCGGTGGGGTGATCGGCGAGTGTGCCGCCGAACGCCGCGAGCATGTCATCGGCAGTGGCGCTGGGACGAATCGCGCGCGTCGGCAGCGTATTCAGCCACTGCCTGGCATGAGCGGCCGCACGGTCGAGGGGCGCGGTGTAGTCGTCTGGCTCCAGTGGCATGGCTCGACGGTACTCCGGCGGTTCGCCGACCGCACCCCCGGCGTTGGCCCGATACGATCGCCGCGTGGGCGGATCTGGGGAGAACGTAGGTGGATACGCGTTCGACCACGTTCTCATCGCAGCCCAGCAGGGTGCGCCGTGGGCCAACACCCTTCTGTGGGCCGAGTACGCGCCCGCGGTGAAGGCGTTCCTGACCGCGCGCGGGTCAGAGGAGCCGGACGACCTGACCAGCGAGGTCTTTCTCGCGGTGTTCGACGGGCTGCAGGCGTTCTCCGGCGACGAGTCCCAATTCCGATCATTCGTCTTCACGATCGCCTACCGACGCCTGGTCGATGAGTTTCGTCGCCGCTCGCGTCGAGGCATCCACTCCGAGTGGTCGCCCGACTCCGATGGCCGCGCGGCCGCGAGTGCCGAGGACGAGGCTCTCACCCGGGTGGGGGATGCCGCGGCCAGAATGCTGCTCGATGGCTTGCCGGAGGATCAGCGCAACGTGATGGTGCTGCGCATAGTCGCCGATCTCACCGTCGAGCAGGTGGCTCAGGTTCTGGGAAAACGACCGGGTGCGGTGAAAGCACTCCAGCGGCGGGCGCTCGACTCGTTGCGAAGAAAGTTGTCCTGACCCGTACCCTTTTCTGCTGGTTCAGCGATAGCGATCAGTGATGGACGAGAAACGGCTGACCGACGCCCTGCAGCGGTTGCGGGCGCACGCGTACGCGCGGCCGCCGCAGCCGTCGCGTCAGCTATCGGATCGCCTCGACCTGGGGATGCTCGCCGACCCGCCGCCCGTGAACAGCCCAGCGCAGGTCGCGGTCGTAGTGGCCGCGCCAGAGCGTCGGGGCCGACTGCGTGCCGTCCTGTCGTGGCTGGCCGGACTCGGCATCGTCACCAAGATCGTGCT
>ENA-UOYA01003888-UOYA01003888.1-activated-sludge-metagenome-genome-assembly--contig:-NODE-3888-length-12991-cov-6.666589_pt1 | contig 12991 bp, 14 predicted proteins | sample MGYA00238163_ERZ764804 | MGnify/ENA primary metagenome ERZ764804 (study PRJEB28919, sample SAMN05720223) | activated sludge metagenome | isolation source: Anaerobic digester | place: Hong Kong...
TGTTCACGTCGAGACCGGTCGTGAACATGTGGTGCGCCCACACGATGAAGCCGACAACGCCGATCGCGACCATGGCGTAGGCCATGCCGAGATAACCGAAGACGGGCTTTTTCGAGAAGGTCGAGATGATCTGGCTGACAATGCCGAAGCCCGGCAGAATCATGATGTACACTTCGGGGTGGCCGAAGAACCAGAAGAGGTGCTGGTAGAGAACGGGGTCACCGCCACCAGCCGGATCGAAGAAGGTCGTGCCGAAGTTGCGGTCCGTGAGGAGCATCGTGATCGCAGCGGCAAGAACCGGCAGCGCCAGAAGCAGGAGGAACGCGGTCACGAGAACCGACCACACGAACAGCGGCATCTTGTGGAGCGTCATGCCCGGTGCGCGCATGTTGAAGATGGTCGTGATGAAGTTGATCGCACCCATGATCGAGCTGGCACCGGCAAGGTGCAGCGAGAAGATCGCCATATCAACCGCGGGGCCCTGCGAGCCATAGGTCGAAAGCGGGGCATAGACCGTCCAGCCCGTGCCGGCGCCCAGACCCGTGCCACCCGGCACGAAGGCCGAGCCAAGCAGCAGCGTGAACGACGGGATGAGCAGCCAGAACGACACGTTGTTCATGCGCGGGAACGCCATGTCCGGCGCACCGATCATGATCGGAACGAACCAGTTGCCAAAGCCACCGATGATGGCGGGCATGACCATGAAGAACACCATGATCAGGCCGTGCGCCGTGATGAGGACGTTCCACATGTGGTACGCCTGATCAAGGCTTGCGCCCTGACCTTCGAGGATGGCGGCCCAGGTCGTGAGATACTGGATGCCCGGCTGGGCGAGTTCGGCGCGCATCAGGCCCGAAATCGCGCCACCGACGATCCCCGCGAAAATCGCGAAGATCAGGTAGAGCGTGCCGATATCCTTGTGGTTGGTCGACATGAACCAGCGGGCAAAGAATGCCGGCTTGTGGTCCGCGTCGTGATGATCATGCGCATGATCGTGCGTAGCAGCGACGGTGGTCATGGTCTTTACGCCTTGGTGTTGGCTGCCGGCGCTGCCGGAGCGGTTTCATTGGCGCCTTCAGCCGGGGCGGCCGCGGGAGCGGCAGCCGGGGCAGCGGCGGGAGCGGCAGCAGCAGGCGCGGCAGCGGGTTCGGCACCCGGCATCTTGCCACCCTTCGACGCCACCCAGCGTGCGAACGTTTCCTTCGAGACGACTTCGACCGCAATCGGCATGAAGCCGTGGCGAGCGCCGCAAAGTTCAGAACACTGGCCGTAATAGAGGCCTTCCTTGTCGACCTTGAACGTCACTTCGTTCAGGCGGCCGGGAACGGCGTCCATCTTGGTCCAGAAGGCCGGAACGGCGAACGAGTGGATCACGTCGTCCGAGGTCACGATGGCCTTGATTTCGGTGTTGACCGGCACAACGATGCGGTTGTCGACGGCCAGCAGGCGGGGCTCACCACGCTTGGCCGCTTCTGCTTCCGGAAGCATGTTCGACACGACTTCGAAATCGCCATGATCGGGATATTGGTACGACCAGTACCACTGGTGGCCGATGACCTTGATCGTCACCGCATCCTTGCCGGCCGGTTTGTACTGGGCGGCGAGAAGGCTGATCGACGGGATCGCGACGACCACGAGGATGATGACCGGAATGAGCGTCCAGAGGACTTCGATCAACGTGTTGTGGCTGGTCTTGGACGCAACGGGGTTTGCCGAGCGGCGATAGCGGACCATCACCCACAGCAGCAGACCAAGAACGAACAGCGAGATCACCGTGATGATCGGCAGCAGCAGCGCATCATGCAGCCAGAGCGCACGTTCGCCATTTGCCGTCACCTGCACCTGCATGCCAACCTTGCCATCGGTCGGCTGACCGATGCCCGGAACGGGCTTGAGCGCGGCGGGCGCTTCGGGTTTGGCCTGTTCGGCAGCCGGGGTTGCAGCGGCATCCGCCTTTGCGGCGGGCGCGGCAGTGACCGGCGCGGGAGCAGCAGCGACCGGCGCCGGAGCGGCGGGGGTTGCTTGCGCCATCGCAGACGCCGGTGCGAGCACCAGGCCGATTGCGATCAGGGCAGATCTCAGCATCTTCATTACCTGTTTGTCCATCGTTACGACCCGGAATTCCGGGCAAAAAAGGGCCCCTGGAACGTCCGAAACAAGACGCTCCGCCGCGGCCTATACGCGGCAAATCCCAGAGGCTCAAGCGATTCAAGACGCATTTTTTGCGCAGGATTGCAGCCATCGCCCTGCCACCTTAATGGGCAGGAAACCGCTTGTTTAAGGCTTTGCACCAGATGACAATGACAGACGACGACATTCTCAATGAATTCCGCGCCGCAGAAGCGCTGCTTGAAGGCCACTTCATCCTGTCATCCGGCCTGCGCAGCCCGCGTTATCTCCAGTGCGCGCGCGTGCTGATGAACCCGGCGCGCGCCGCGCGGCTTTCCGATGAAATCGCCCGCCGCCTGCCCGCCGACCTGCGCAATGCCATTGATGTCGTCGTGTCGCCCGCCATGGGCGGCATTATCATAGGGCATGAAATGGGCCGCGCGCTCGGCAAGGACGCGGTCTTCCTTGAACGGCCGGATGGTGTGTTCGGCCTGCGCCGCGGCTTTCGCCTCGAACCCGGCCAGAAAGTGCTGATGGTGGAAGACGTGGTGACAACCGGCCTTTCTTCGCGCGAAGCCATTGAAGCAGTGAAGCGCGAAGGCGGCGAAGTCATTGCCGAAGCATCGCTCGTCGACCGTTCGAACGGCTCGGTCGATCTCGGGGTTCCCTTCTTCCCGCTGATCCGCCTTGATGTGCCGACCTATGAGGCAGACAATCTGCCGCCCGAACTCGCAGCCCTTCCCGCGATCAAGCCGGGAAGCCGAAAGGAAGCCGCTTGACCCCGCATCTGCGCCTCGGCGTCAACATCGATCACGTGGCGACCATCCGCAATGCGCGCGGCGGGGACCATCCCGATCCGTGGCGCGCGGTGCAGGTGGTGGAAGCGGCGGGCGGCGATGGCATTACCGTCCATCTGCGCGAAGACCGGCGCCACATCCGCGATGCCGATCTTGATGTGCTGATGGCGCGCACCACGCTGCCCATCAATCTTGAAATGGCCGCGACCGAGGAAATGCTCGAGATCGCGCTGCGCCACAAGCCGCACGCGGCCTGCATCGTCCCTGAAAAGCGCGAAGAGCGCACGACCGAGGGCGGGCTGGATGCAGCCGGCCTGCACAACCATCTCGCGCCGATGATCGCCCGGCTCAACGACGCGGGCATCCGCGTGAGCCTGTTCATCGAGCCCGACGCCCGCCAGATCGACGCCGCGATCCGCCTCAAGGCGCCCGTGGTTGAACTCCACACCGGCCGCTACGCGCATTGCGAGGGCGCAGAGCTGGCGACCGAGCTGCGCCGCATCTCGGATGCCGCAGCCCTTGCCGCGCGCAATGGCATCGAGCCGCATGCGGGCCATGGGCTGACCTTTGACAATGTCGGGCCGATTGCCGCCATTCCGCAGTTGCGCGAACTCAACATCGGCCATTTCCTCATCGGCGAGGCAATCTTCATCGGGCTGGACGCCAGCATCCGCGAGATGCGCGCCCGCATGGATGCGGCGCGGGGCTAGGCGATGATCGTCGGCATGGGGTCTGACCTCTGCAATATCGAGCGGATCCAGAATTCGCTCGACCGTTGGGGCGAGAAGTTCACCAACCGCGTCTTTACCGATGTGGAGCGTGCCAAGGCCGCGCGCCGCCCGTTCACGCAGGCCGGCACCTACGCCAAGCGCTTTGCCGCCAAGGAAGCCTTTTCAAAGGCCGTTGGCACCGGCTTCAAGCGCGGCGTGTTCATGAAGGACATTGGCGTCGTCAACGCCGCCTCGGGTGCGCCCACACTGGCGTTGACGGGCGGTGCGCGCGCCGCGCTCGACGCATTGGTGCCTTACGGCTATGAGGCGCGCATTCATCTGACGCTCACAGACGATCATCCATGGGCGCAAGCCTTTGTGATCATTGAAGCCCTGCCGACCCGAGAAAGCGCCTGACCACGTGTCTTCCCTGCCCGATCCTTCTCTCACTGAAAGCACCCCCGCCAACATGCCCAAGCCCCGCAAGAAAGACGAAGCTGTCGACTGGTGGGGCGAGATCAAGGGCGCGGGGCTCCTGCTGCTCGCGGTTCTCGGCTTTCACAGCTTTGTGGCCAAGCCCTTCTACATCCCGTCCGAATCGATGGTGCCGACGCTGCTCGTGGGGGACCGGCTGGTCGTGAACAAGTTCGCTTATGGCTGGAGCCATGTCTCGCCGACCATTCCGTCAATTCCCGCCATCTACCGCTGGCTGGTCCTGCACGAGCCGGTCGAATCGCTCGCGGTGCAACTGCCCGACTGGAAGGGCCGCATCTGGGGGAGCGACCCCGAGCGCGGCGATGTCGTCATCCTGACGCCGCCGGGCATGAACACCGATTACATCAAGCGCGTCGTCGGCCTGCCCGGAGACCGCATCGAAGTGCGCGGCGGCGTGCTCATCATCAACGGCCAGCCGGTGAAGCGCGCGCCCAAGGAAGAGCGCCTCATCCCGGTGGACGCCAACGATCCCTGCTCGCCCGAGGACTATCCCGATCGCCGGATCGCCAAGGATGATGGCACTTTGTGGTGCAAGCTGCCCATCATCCGCGAAACGCTGCCCAACGGCCGCAGCTATGACACGGTCGATGTCGATCCCGATTCGCCGGGAGACAATTTCGGCCCGATCACCGTGCCGGACCGTCACTTCTTCCTGATGGGCGACAACCGCGACCACAGCGCCGACAGCCGCTTCCCGCAATGGCAGCGCGGCCTTGGCGGCCCGGTGCCGTGGGAGAATATCGGCGGCAAGGCGGAAATCATCACCTTCTCGCTCGATGGATCGAGCAGCACCTTCAATCCGGTGAGCTGGCTGACTGCGCTGCGCGCCGGTCGCGCCTTCACGAGCCTTCAGCCCGTCGAAGGCAAATAGCTCCAGCCAACAAGAAAAAGGGGCGGCGACAGAATGCTGTCACCGCCCCGTTTAATTCTCGCTTTTGAGGCTTAGCGCCCCGCGGGCTGCGGCGCGCCGCCCTGCTGCTGCTGTTGCTGTTGCATCATTTGCTGCATCATCTGGACTTCGGCCTGGCTCTTGAAGTCGAGCAGCTCGACATCAAAGATCAGCACCGAGTTGGGCGGGATGGTGCCAGCGGCCTGTGCGCCATAGCCAAGGGCGGCCGGGATGCAGAGGCGATAGCTGCCGCCGCGCTGCATCTTCTTCAAGGCTTCCGAAAAACCGGGGACGACGCCGCCAACGGGCATCGGCGTCTGGTTGTTCGCATCAAATTCGGTGCCGTTCTGCAGCGTGCCCTTATAGTTGATGAGGGCAACGTCCTCATCGGTCGGGTTCGCGCCCTTGCCGGCCTTGCGCGTCTGGAAGTGCAGGCCCGATTCGGTCGTTTCCGCAGCCAGCGTGCCATTGCCGACCGGCAGCATGTCCGTGGCGGCGCAGGTCTGGCCAACGGCCTTGGCCGTGCCGGTCCATGCCAGCGCGCCTGCGAGAGCCGCAACGATGGCAACGCCACTCCACAGCTTGGTCATCGATCCCTTGGCAATCGGGCGAATCGGAACGGCAGTGCTCGACATGGATAAACCTCTATCTGGTCTTTGACGTGTTGCGGGCGCCTATGGCGCATCCCAAAGGCGACGCCAAGGATAAACGAATTTTGGCGCGCAAACGAAAAGGGCGCCGGGAAAGCCCGACGCCCTTTTCGTTTCTGGCAATCGCCGTGTGGCTCAGCGGATGCCGTCGCGTTCCATGCGCTTGCGCTCCATCTTGCGGGCGCGACGGACAGCAGCAGCCTTTTCGCGGGCGCGCTTTTCCGAGGGCTTTTCATAGTGGCGACGCAGCTTCATTTCGCGATACACGCCTTCACGCTGCAGCTTCTTCTTGAGAGCCCGAAGCGCCTGGTCGACATTGTTATCGCGAACGATGATCTGCATAAAAAAGCCACACTCCAAGTTCGATTGCACACCGTCGAACCGGTGCGCTGAAAGCCAAAATACAAGCGTCGTCGCAACTCGCGCCGCACCGTTGTGACGGGCCACTAGGCCCCGATTCTCCAAAAATCAAGGGGAAAGCCCAAGATTGCAACTTCGCGTGCGCCCGTGTCATAGGTGCAACAGCACCGGAGAGGGAGGCAAGGGACAGCAAATGGCAACCGCATTCAAGTCAAACGCACGCTTCAGCGAAGCCGAATGGGCCGCCCGGCAAGAGCTTGCCGCCTGCTACCGCATCTTCGCGATGATGGGTTGGGACGAGATGATCTACAACCACATCACCGTGCGCGTGCCCGATGCCGAGGGGCAGTTCCTCATCAATCCCTATGGCATGCATTTTTCCGAAGTAACCGCGACCAGCCTCGTCAAGATCGACATCGACGGCAACAAGCTGGACGCGGACAATCCCTGGCACATCAACAAGGCGGGCTTTGTGCAGCATGGCCTGTTCCACCGCGTGCTGGGTGACGCCCATGCCATCATCCACACGCACACCACCTCCACCATGGCGGTCTGCTCGCTGGAGGGCGGGCTCCAGCCGACCAACTTCTACGCCTGCCAGCTCATCGGCAAGATGGGCTATCATGACTTTGAAGGCATTACCGTGCGCGAGGAAGAAGGAACGCGGCTCGTCGAAAATCTCGGGCGTCACCGCATCCTGATGCTGCGCAACCACGGCCCGGTGGTGATGGGCAAGACGCTGCCGGAAGCCTTTATCCGCTATTGGACGCTCCAGCGCGCCTGCGACATTCAGGTCGCGACGCACGCCATGGGCCAGCCGATCACGGTCGATGAGGACGTGCTGACCATCCACCAGCGCGATCTGCACCATGTGCAGCTCCCCGGAGGCGCCGGTCGTGCCGAGTTCGACGCCATGGTCCGCCGCATCGACAAGCTTGATCCGAGCTGGCGTGACTAAGTTTACCGTCAACAACCAGCCGGTTGCCTATAAGCTTGATCCGGAGACGCCGCTTCTCTGGGCGCTGCGCGATGCCTCCAACCTGACCGGCACCAAATATGGCTGCGGCACGGGGGATTGCGGGGCCTGCACCGTGGATGTCGATGGCCGCGCCGTGCATGCGTGCATGGTCTCCATCAAGGCGCTCGAAGGCAGCTTCGTGACCACCATCGAAGGCCTGTCGCGTGATCGCAGCCATCCGGTGCAACAGGCGCTCGTCGCCGAGGGCGCCGTGATGTGCGGCTTTTGCACGCCCGGCATCGTGATGGCGGCGGCGACCTTGCTCAAGGCCAATCCACGGCCCGGCGATGCGGAGATTGACGCGGCGATCACCAATTTGTGCCGCTGCGGCACCTACCCCCGCGTGCGCCGCGCCATCCATCGCGCCGCGCGGATCATGCAAGGCACCGAAACCATCGCCGCCGCCCCTCCCCCCGGCATTTCGCCCGAAGACGCCGCACGGGCGGTTCCGGCGCTCGGCACGGACAAGAAGGCTGACTGAGCGCTGACCTTGCTGGACGCTGACAGGCACATTCAGCCACCGCTCATATCGCCAGACGCACATTCAGCCTCAGGAAGCGAAGGTGCGACTCGCTCCTGTTCGAGTGGAGAATGACTATGCGTAAGTTCCTTATTCCCGTCCTGCTCGCGGCAACGGTGGCGAGCCCTGCCCTTGCCCAGCGCACGCAGGAAGACATGGCAGACCGCAACGGCGGTGATCGCACCTTTGAACGTCGCGGCGGACAGGGTGGCGGTCATGGCGACGGCAATTGGCAGCGCCCCGCACGCTCTGCCGCACCGCAGGCAGCCCCGTCGCAAAACACCCCGCAAAACGCGCAGCCCCAATATGGCCAGCGCCGCTGGGATGGCGGCGGCCGCAGCAATGGCGGGATGACGACAACGCCCGACGCGCCGCGCGGACAGGTTGATGGCGGGCGCCGCTATGGCTGGAATGATCGTCCGCAACAGCCGCCTGTTGCCCAGCCCCCGCAGCAAATGCCCAATCGCACCTTCGACCGGAATGGCGATGGCCGTCCCGATGGTCGCTATGACCGCAACCGGACGTGGAACGGCGCGGGCGACAATGATCGCGACCGCAACTGGTCAGGCGAGCGGCAGGGCGACCGGCGCTGGCGCGGCAACACCAATGATGGCCGCTACACCAATCGCGCGCCCGACCGGCGCTGGGACAATGACCGGCGCTGGGACAATGACCGCAACGATGATCGGCGTGGGCAATGGAACCGAGGCTGGCGCGACGACCGCCGCTATGACTGGCGGCGCTATCGCAACGAGAACCGGAATTACTACCGGATGCCGCGCTATTATGATCCCTATGGCTATCAATACGGCTATCGGCGCTTCTCGATCGGCATTTTCCTCGACGATCTGTTCTTCAGCAGCCGCTACTGGATCAGCGATCCCTATGAATATCGCCTGCCACCGGCCTCCGGCCCCTATCGCTGGGTCCGCTATTATGACGACGTTCTGCTCGTCGACCTGCGCAACGGGCGCGTGGTGGACGTGATCTACGACTTCTTCTGGTAAACCCTGAAACGGCGCGGGCGGTTGCCAATCAGCGGCCGCCCGCTGCCAGTCTTTCCAGCTTGGACAGCGCATCGCGCAGCACATCATCATTCATCGGCGTTGCGCCGGATCGCTGATATTCCTCCAGCCCGCGGCTGAAGCGATCCACCAGTTCAACGATGCTCGGCGCGCGTGAGGCCACGACGCGCGGACGCGGTGCCACAAGCGGAGCGTCTTCGGACGTCGCTTCAACAGGCGGCATTTCCACCTGAACCTCGGCGACATCATCGCGCACGACATCCTCGGCCACCAGCGGCGCGACGGGCGCTTCAATCACCATGTCGGGCGCGAGCAGGAATTCGTCCTCAGCCTCTTCGGGCGCCATATCTGCTTCTGAAAGGTCGAATACCTCCTCAACCGGCCCATCCTCAACCGGCACGGCATCGATGATGACGGGCGGCGGCGGCGCGAGAAAGCTTGGAAGCTCGGGCTCCGGGGCGGGGAGAATGATCTCTTGCACAGGCGCGGCCTCGGGCAGGTCATTCTCCGCACGGCGCAGCGGCTGGACTTCGACGACAACCGGCGCGCGGTGGCTGCTTCCTGAGAAAGGCAGGGCTGCCACAAGTGCGATCAGCCCGGTCACGCCGCCCGCGAGCAACGCTGAGAGCAGCCGCGCTTTCTCTCCGAGCGGAGGGGCAGCGGAAGGCAGCAGTTCCGAAAGACCAAGGCGCACGACCTGTTGCTCAAGCATCCAGACCGGCATGGCCAGAACGAGGATGACCGCAACAGCGGCAAACATCAGCGCGACAACGGGCGCAAACGGCAATCGCTGGAGTTGCTTCAACACGTCAAACGGCCCCCTGTGCACTGTCTTTTTGTCCACCTGCCCCGCAATGGTTGGCAATCCGGTGGTAAACAGGTCCGTAACGGGAAATGTTTGACGACCAGTTACGCTCCGCTTCAACAAATTTGCGCGCTGCCGCCCGGCGCGTCTCCCAGATGTCGTGCGCGGCGAGGAGCCCGCCCAGCGCATCGGCAATCGCTACGGGATCATCGGGTGCAAACAGCGTTCCCGTCTCCCCATCGCGGATCAGTTCGCGATGCCCGCCCACATCGGAGGCCGCAACGAGCCGCCCTTGCGCCATCGCTTCGAGTGGCTTCAAGGGCGTCACCAGATCGGTGAGCCGCATCTTCTTGCGCGGATAGGCCAGAATATCGACCAGGCTGTAATAGCGCTCCACCTCGTCATGCGGCACGCGGCCGACAAAGCGGATGCGGTCCGCAACGGGCGAGGCTGCCGCCTGTGCGCGCAGATCGGCCTCCATCGGCCCGCCGCCCACGAGCAGCAGCGCCGCCTTGGGTCGCGCCGCGACCAATCGCGGCATCGCGGCAATCAGGTCATCAAGGCCTTCATAATCATAAAAGCTGCCGATGAAGCCGATGACCTCTGCGCCAGTCAGGTCAAGCTCGGCGGCAAGTTCTGCATCATGCGCGGGCGGGGTTCCGAACAAATCCATGTCCACGCCATTGGGCGAGACGGTGATTCGCGCCGGATCTATCCCGCGCGAGACGAGATCAGCCTTCAGCCCCTCGCAGATGACGATGACGGCATCGGCCTGGCGCACCGCCCAGCTTTCCAGCGCCTTGGTCGCGCGATATTTCATCGAGCCTTCGGTACCTGTGCCATTGCCGACGGCGGCATCCTCCCAAAAGGCGCGAATCTCGTAGACAAAGGGAATATTGCGCCGCCGCGCGACGCGCAGCCCGGCCAGCGCATCGAGCACGGGCGAATGGGCGTGGAGGACATCGGGCTTCCACTGATCGACCAGCGCCTCGATTCGTTCCGCAAAGGTAATGACTTCAGACCATTCGCGCGCCACCGGCAGGCGCAGCATCTTGCCGCGCGTCCGGTGAAAATTCAGGCCGTCGACGGTCTCCATGTCCGGACCGGAGGCCGTGTGCCGGAGCCCGGTCACGCCCTTGACCTCCCAGCCAAGCGCCTGCTGCGCCTTCAAAATCGCGCGCGTGCGGAATGTGTAGCCCGAATGCATGGGCAGGCTGTGATCTAGAATGTGAAGAATACGCACGACGACACTGGTCCGACCTGGAGTTCCCGAATACGAGGCGATTCCTGCCAGAAAGGACTTAACGCGACGTCAACCGGAACCGTCTAGGCCCAATCGCACGATGATCGACAATTTTTCGCTGCTGCTGACACATGGCCTGCTGCTTCTGGCGGCATGGCGCCTGCTGTCGCGCGACGATCTTGATGTCGATCCGCCTGCCGAAGGCGATGCCGATGCATGACCTGTTCCTGATCGGCTTTCTCGGCGCGCTGCTCGTTGCGGGCTTTCGCCGCCCGTTCCTGTTCGTGCTCGGCTATGTCTATGTCGATATCGTCGCGCCGCAGCATCTGTCTTATTACCTGCTCAACTCCATCCCCATTTCGCTCATCTTCTTTGTCGCCGCGGTCGCAAGCTGGATGATGACGGGCGACAAGAAAGCGGCGGCCTTTGGCCCAAGGCAGGCCGCGATGCTCATCCTGCTGCTCTATTGCTATGTTACGACCGCCAATGCCGACTTCCCCATGGAGGCGCAGGAAAAATGGTCCTGGGTCTGGAAATCGCTGATCTTTGCGGTGTTCCTGCCGCTCACGCTCACCACGCGGCTGCGGATCGAAGCGCTCGCCGTGTTCATGACGCTGTCTGCGGCCTCGATCATCATCGTCGGCGGCATCAAGACCTTGTCGTCGGGCGGCGGCTATGGCGTGCTCAACCTCATGTCGAGCAGCAATACCGGGCTGTATGAAAGCTCGACGCTCGCCTGCATCGCCATCGCGCTCATCCCGCTCATTCTCTACCTCATGCGCAACGGCACGATCTTCCCGCCCGAATGGCGCGTGACTGCCTTTTGCCTTGCGCTGAGCTTTGCCTGCCTGCTCATCCCCGTTGGCACCGAAGCGCGCACCGGGCTCATCTGCATCGCGGTGCTGGGCGTGTTGATGCTGCGCGCGACCAAGAAGCGTTTTCTCTACCTCAGCATTGTCGGCGCGCTGGCGATCATCTCGATTCCCTTCCTGCCCGACAGTTTCACCAAGCGCATGGACACGCTGAACGAAGTCCAGTCTGACCAATCGGCCTCGACGCGCCTTGCCGTTTGGAAATGGACGCTCGATTATGTCGGCGACCATCCCTTTGGCGGCGGGTTTGACGCCTATCGCGGCAACAGCTTCCGCTATGAAACCAAACCCGCCGACAGTTTTGATGCCGCCAAGGGCACCAGCCAGTCCGCCGTCGTGGTGCAGGATCAAGCCCGCGCCTATCACAGCGCCTATTTCGAGATGCTGGGTGAGCAGGGCTGGCTTGGCCTTTTCATCTGGCTCTTCATCCAGTTGGGCGGGCTTGTTCGCATGGAAGTGCTGCGCCGCCGCTATCGCCACAGCCCGGCCGATGGCGATCAATGGATCAGCCAGCTCGCCACCGCACTTCAGCATGGCAACATCATCTATCTGATTGGCGCGGGCTTTGTAGGGATTGCCTTCCAGCCCTTTATCTACATGCTGGTCGGCATGCAGATCGGGCTCGACAGCTATGCGCGCAGGCGCCGCCGCGCCAAGACGCGCAATCCGCTGTTCGCAACGACCACGCCGCGCGCATGACGGCGGCCCGCACGCAGCTTGATGCGCTGACCGGCGCGCGCGGCCTCGCGGCGTGGTTCGTCGTGCTCTACCATATCCGCCTCGCGGCAAGCACCGTGCTGCCTCCGCCCGTCATGTCGGTGCTCGCCAAGGGCTATCTGGCGGTGGACCTGTTCTTCGTCCTGTCGGGCTTTGTCATGTGGCTCACCTATGCGGGAACGTTCCGCCAAAAGGGATTGTCCGCCACGCCCGACTTCCTGTGGCGACGGCTCGCGCGGATATATCCGCTGCACATCGCGGTGCTGGGCGCGACACTTGCATATGCGCTTGCGCTCTGCTTCGCGGGCAAGGCCAATGCCGAGCAATATCCGATGGCAGAATTGCCGCTGCACGCGCTCCTGATCCAGAATTGGGGCTTTACCCCGCGCTTGAGCTGGAACGACCCAAGCTGGTCGATCTCGACTGAATTCGCCGCCTATCTGCTGTTGCCGCTGGCCGCCGTGACGCTGTTCCGGCGGGACTGGCCGCCGCTTTTGTGCGCTGCTGGTGCACTGGGCCTCGCCGTGCTGCTCGATGCCTGGCTCACCACGCGCGGCGCGGCGACCTTGGGCGTCGATATCGTCACCAATGGCCTGCCGCGCTGCCTTGCGGGCTTCTTCTCGGGCGTGCTGATGGCAATGGCGTGGCAGCAGCTTCGTGCGCGCGCGCTGGCGACGATGATTGCCGCCGTCATAATGTTCGCCGCCGCCATCGGCTTTGCGACGGGCCTGCTGCGCGAGAGCCTTGCCTTTCCCATCGGCTTTACCGCCCTCGTCTATCT
>ENA-UOYA01003890-UOYA01003890.1-activated-sludge-metagenome-genome-assembly--contig:-NODE-3890-length-12980-cov-4.690445_pt1 | contig 12980 bp, 8 predicted proteins | sample MGYA00238163_ERZ764804 | MGnify/ENA primary metagenome ERZ764804 (study PRJEB28919, sample SAMN05720223) | activated sludge metagenome | isolation source: Anaerobic digester | place: Hong Kong...
TTCCTGGGATATAATAAATGTTGCTGAAACGAGGGCGGATGGCGAAGTGGCAACGCTGCGGTCTGCAAAACCGCCATTCACCGGTTCAAATCCGGTTCCGCCCTCCATTTTTTATCCTCACATAAATCCTCACATAGTCCCACATAAACGTGCCGGGGTGGCGGAACAGGCAGACGCAACGGACTTAAAATCCGTCGGGTGGTGACACCCGTACCGGTTCGACCCCGGTCCCCGGCACCAAATAAGTAATCTATCCCACCGGATTTGGTGGGATTTTTTGTGCATTTCGGGGGTGGTTGACCTTATGGCGGCTATGCCGGCCTATGTCCCCGTTAATGTGCGTTACGGGCCGATAGTTGGTTGCTTTCCTACCAGGAGAAATCTATAATGAAAACAGTTTGAGCATCGGGAACAAGTCGATTTGTCAGAATGTTGGCATAATTGGCGGGACCGGTGTGGTTGTTGTTACAGGTTGGTTATTGATACCAGACCTTACCTAATACATCCCTGATTCAAGCACTAAGGAGGTTATGTTTGTGAAATTGAAAGAGCTGTTTGATCTATCCGGCAAGACTGCCATTGTTACCGGCGGTTCAGTTGGTCTTGGCAACCAGATGTGTCACGCGCTGGCTGAGTACGGGGCCAATGTGGTGGTAGCTGCCCGTAAGGTGGAGCGTTGCGAAGCTCTGGCCAATGAACTGGTGGCTCAGTATGGAGTCAAGGCGATCCCGGCCCGGTGCGACGTTTCCAAAGGCGAGGAGATTGAAAATCTGGCCGACCTGACCATCAAGGAGTTTGGCAAGGTCGATATCCTGGTTAACAACGCCGGGGTAACCTGGGGGGCAGATGCCATGAATTTCCCGATGGACAGGTTCCGCTGGGTGTTCGAGGTCAACGTGGTTGGTCTCTTCCATCTCAGCATGCTTTGCGCCAGAAACATGAAGGAGAACGGCGGGGGCAAGATCATCAACATAGCTTCCATCGCCGGCTTGGGTGGAAGTTTTCCCGAGGAGCAGGATACCGTCGCCTACAATGCCAGCAAAGCCGCGGTGATCAACTTGACCAAGGATCTAGCGGTTAAGTGGGGCCGGTATAAAATCTGTGTTAACGCTATTCTGCCGGGACCGTTCCCGACCCACATGACCGAGAAACACTGGGCCAATCTGGGCGGGGAAGAGGTATTCTACGATACCACCCCGCTGCGCAAGGTCGGCGGCCCTGATGACATGAAAGGCGCGGTTGTCTTCCTGAGTTCAGCCGCTTCCGACCACATTACGGGTCATTCCATACCCATAGATGGAGGCATCCACGCTCACATCGGATAACATATAAAAACATATCGGGGTATCCAAGTCGCCTGTTTACCAGGAACAGCCTTTGGATACCCCGCATTGTTAAGCACATTTTTTCTGTTCTTGCCTAGAATCCTAAAACAGAGCGCCATCTGGCGTTTTAATCGTTGCCCCGTTGGTCCTTAAACAGACAAGGCCAATTTCTCGTCAAATCTTATTGATTAGGAGGCTTTATCATGAAAGCTGTGGCCATTGAAGGTAAATGTCAACTCAAGGTGGTAGAAGCGGAGCGGCCTCAGGCCAGCGAATCGAAACTGATCCTGAAACTTGAAAAGACCGGCATCTGCGGCTCAGATATCCATATGTGGCATAACGGAGTTCCGGTGGGTCTTATTATGGGGCATGAGTTTGCCGGGACCATCGCCGATCCAGGTCCGGCCAAGGACCTCTTCAAGGTAGGGGAACGGGTTACCGCCCTTCCGGCCAATCCCTGCATGGAGTGCAAGTTCTGCAAGCGGCAGTTGTACGCCGCCTGCGTAAACTACATGGCTGATGCCCCTGGTATATCGACCCCGGGAGCGTATGCGGAGTATATCGCGGTCAATCCTATGATGGTGCGTAGACTTCCGGACACCATGAGCATGGAGGAGGGGGCGATGGTGGAGCCCGCTGCCGTGGCCCTGCGCGCTATTCACCTGGGCAAGGTTGAAACCGGAGACAAAGTTTTAATCGTAGGATCTGGCATCATCGGACTTCTGTGCGCGGCCTGGGCCAGGATTTCCGGAGCCGCTTATATCGCCCTTTCGGAAATCAACCCCCTTCGCCGGGAAAAGGCCCTGGCCTACGGTGATGTGGATGAGGTTTTCGATGCTGCGGATCCGAAATTGCAGAAGAAGCTGTTAAAGATTACCGACGGCGGCTTCGACAAGACCTTTGAATGTGCGGGACCGGCTCCGGCGGTGCAGGCCGCCATCGGAGCTACCGGATACGGTGGGACCGTGGTCCTGGTCGGAGTAAACTATGATCTGGTTCCCATTTACACGATGCGGGTCAACATGCGGGAGATCCTGATCAAGGGTTCATACGGCTATTCTCCTGAAGAATTTGATATGTCAATCGATTATATGGCCCGCAAGGTTTTGAAAACCGAAAGGTTCGTCGACGACATGGTCGATTTTGAAGGACTGCAGAACGCGTTTGAAAGACTCAATGATCCCAAAGGGGATGCGGTTAAAATCATGCTCAAGCAATAGGCATCATAGGCAATTCTAAGCTAATGCTTAAGGCCGGATCCGCCGAACGGGTCCGGCCTTATATTACGGGGTGACGGCATTGTAACCCGCCAATGCCGAGAGTCCGGTCGACCTTTCTCCGCAAGGCTTGCATTTTAGGCGAGGCGAGTACCAGTCGCCAGGATTTTAAAACCGCATTTATTAACCGAGGTAAAATTCCTCTCATCCCCTGGCTTCCTATTGATGTGACCCCAAAGCTATTCCTCGCGCAAACTTATCCCGTATCTGGCTGCCTTGCGGACTATGGTGGGCTGGCTGACGCCCAGTTCGGCCGCGGCTTTGCGGGTGGAGCCCAGTCGGTGAAGGGATTCCTGGATCAGGCGCTTCTCCAGTTCTTCCACCGCATCCTTAAGCTGGGGGATGGAGGAAGAAAAGGTGATTTTATCATCACCCGGGGGCTGTGTCCCTGGCAAACCAATATCCCGGATGACGTCTCCAGCATGGGTCACCACCAGCCGCTCCACCAGGTTTTCCAGCTCCCGGACATTTCCGGGCCAGTCGTAATTGATCATGGCCGTTATCGCCTTCTCATCCAGGCGCTTGTTGAATCCGTACTTATCGTTGAATTTCTTCAGATAAAAGGCGGCCAGAAAAGGTATTTCCTCCTTTCTGTCCCGGAGAGGAGGCACGTACACCGGTATTACGTTCAACCGATAAAATAAATCGCGCCGGAATTCCTTGCGCAATACCATCTCCCACAGATCCCGGTTGGTAGCCGCTATCAATCTGACATCGATCTTGATGGGGGCCGTGCTCCCGATCCGGTTGATCTCCCGCTGCTGGATTACCCGCAAGAGCTTGCTCTGCAGGTGCAGAGGCAAATCGCCGATCTCGTCCAGAAATAATGTACCTCTGTGAGCTATCTCAAATATGCCCGGCTTGCCTTCCTTCTTTGCCCCTGTAAACGCCCCGGGGGCATAACCAAAAAGCTCTGATTCAAGGAGGTTTTCCGGGATGGCGGCGCAATTGACGCTGATCAGGGGACGATTGCTTCTCTGGCTGTAGTGGTGAATGGTTCGAGCGATGACCTCTTTGCCCACCCCGGACTCGCCCTGGATAAGGACGGTGGTGTCGACCTGGCCCAGGCGGGTGCTCAATTCCATCAAATCCTTCATTTTCTGGGAGTGAATAACATATTCGTCCTGGAGTTTATAACGGTTCAGCTCCACCTGGAAATGCTGGGTCAGGTTTTCCGCTTGCTGCAATTGATGACGCAGGCGATACAGTTCGCTCAGGTCCCGGGCATTCGTGACCACCCTGACGATCTCCCCGGCTTCATTGAAGATGGGATTGCCGGTAACCAGGATGGTGTTGCCGTTCTTCAGTTCCTGGGAGACGGTTACCCGTTCCCTTTTTTCCAGCACCGCCAGGGTGGCCGATTGCTTGATGACTCCCTCCTCGACCAGATCCCGGATAGATCTGCCTACCAGTTCGTCGACCCGGAGCCCGGTGATCCGGCAGTAGGCTTCGTTAACCCGGATGGTGTTTCCCTGGCCGTCTGTAACGTATATCCCGTCGTACGAAGACTCGATTATGGCATCCAGTTCTTCCTTCATCTGCTTGGTGTAGCTCAATTCCTCCGAGATCAGTTCCAGTTCGGAAATATCCTGAAAGACCGCTACCGCCCCGATTATCTTGTTGTTGGAAATGATCGGGGTTCGGTTGGATATCAGCGGCCTGCCCTGGAAGGAGAGTTTTCCTGATTCCCTGCGGCCCGTTTTCAATACTTCGGTAAGACGGCTGTCGGGAATAACGGAGGTTATGGGTTGGCCTACCACCTGATCGCGCGAGACCTGCATCAGTTTTTCGGCGGCGGTGTTGAAGAGCACGATGTTGCCTTCTTCGTTTACGGAGATCAGGCCGTTATGCATTGAATCAATAATGGTCCTGAGCTCCTCCTTCAACTTCAAGACTGTGCTGAAATAAGCTCTGATGGTATCGGAGAGTGTTACTATGCCGACCACCCTGCCGTTATCCACCACAGGCAGATTTCCCACGCTGACGGTAATCAGGGTGGATACATCCTCGTCCGGACCGGTAACCGCAATGTCCGAACGCATGATATCCCGCAGCGGATGACTCAGAGGGCGGGAGTGAAATAGTTCGCGCAGTACCATGGTCTTGGTGACCAATCCCACTAGGTGGCCGTCATCCCCCACGATGGGAACCCCGTCTATGCGGTGGTTAAGAATGATCTCAAGGCTGTCCTGCAGGGTGTGGTTGACCGTTAGAGTGTAGGGATCGGGCCGCATGAAGTCGCGCACCTTAAGGGTGCTCTTCACGATAATATTGGTCCCGTCCCGGATAAGATCGCTGACGATGGAAACCCAGGGGTCGTCCGTGGTGAGATTGTTACTCAAAGATCTCCCTCCCCGATGGAAGAATCCATATCCTCCGGCATAGTTGATACAAAAATGCATCGCATTCTGATTTCTATTCTAGCACGATTCCGGTCGCAATTTGATATCGGACAAAAAAAATTGAAGAATAGGACCACAATTTAATATTTTCCCCGCAATTTAGCAGCCGGATTACATTATAATGGTAGGTGAAGGATCCTGTGGCAGCCAACCGTAGCCGATTCATACTAGTGCCATGCGAAGAGGGTGATTATCAGTCGCTGCTTAGAAATTAAAAAAGATATGGCTTGGCTTGCGGATAAGAACAGAACAGGAGGGTGAGAGAATTTGATCACCAGTGCGTCTGTAGAGCATTTCAAAGATATTGCTCCTATGCTGGTAAACCTGATTCCCGGCGGGGTTATCTTTGGGACGACCGATCTGGAGAAGTACACCTGGAAGCTGGCATCGAAAACCTTCGACATGCCGCGTTTCCAGGTGGGAAACAAGTTCAGTCAGGGCGGTGCGGCAGATGAAGCAATAAGGAGCCGGAAGATATGCACCAGGATATTGGACGACGGCGCGGGCGGACGGGTATTAGTGACAACAGCGCCGGTTTTTGAAGGAGATCAGGTGGTCGGCACTTTTCGCGTCATTCAGCCGCGGGTGAATCCGATTATTCCGGCTTTCCCCAATTTTGCCCCCTTGATTGCCGAGATGTTTCCCGAGGGGGCTTTCCTGTGGCTGACAGACACCCAGAAAAACCTAGGTCTTCAAGGTTCCGAGAAGTTTGACATTCCTCAGTACAAGCTGGGAGATCCCCCTGAACCGTTTGTCCTGGAGATCCTCAAAACCAAAAAGCCGAATGCTGTGGAATTGGACGCCCAAATATATGGAGTCCCCATTTTATCAATGGGCCAGCCGCTGTTTGATGTGGATGAGAAGGACAAGGTGGTGGGGGCCTTCGGTATAACGATGCCCAAACGAAACGCGATGCGCCTGCGCAATATGTCGGACAAGATGGAGAAGAACGTGGGTGAGATCGCGGCCGTGGTGCAACAGCTGGCTGCTGCTGCATCACAAATCGCCGCTAACGAAGGCGTGCTTAATAACAGCATTGCCGAGATTTATCAGGTTTCGGAGAGAATTGAAGAAGTTTTGGATTTTGTCACCCAGATTGCGGCCGAAACCAAGATGCTCGGGCTAAACGCGGCCATTGAGGCCGCAAGAGCCGGGGATGTGGGGCGCGGTTTCGGGGTGGTGGCGGAAGAGATCCGCAAACTATCGGATCAATCCCGCAGTACCGTCGTGACCATAAAAGAACTGACGGATCAAATCAAAGAACGTCTGGATCAAGCTCGTACGGTGAGCGAGCTGACTCTCCGCTCCAGTGAGGAGCAGGCGGCTGCGACCCAGCAGATTGCGGCCAGCGTGCAGGAACTAAATAAAGCGGCGGAAAGACTTGACCAGATCGCAAAGCAGATCTAGTCCAAAAGAACTGCCCTCGGTTCGGCTGATCATAGACGATGATACAGTGTTGTATCGGCATTAAAGGCGCAACGGTAGAGACTTTTGAGCTTAAGGGTGAAATCGGGCCTTGGTGCCGATGCACATATGTATCGCCAGATGTTGTTGGTGAACCGGAGTCTTTCCTGTTTGGCTCCTAAAATAACCCCCCTTATCTTGAAAAACGATGCAATAGTGAATCGAATCTCTGCTTTTTCCTTGGATGTCTCCCTTCCGCAAACCCTCTCAGGATTAAGATCCTTCGACCCCGGCATCCTTCACTTCTTATAACTTCCCGGCGATCAGACAAAACCCGCAGTCTTAGGCTTCCATTTTTTTAGGTATATTCGTAACCTTCGGCCAGGTGGTACGATTTTTGCATTGAGACTATAGTAACTGGATTTTGACTTCGTAGTACCTGGACTCGGCCTGTAGTTTTCAACTGATTTGAGAGAGGTGGTCAGTATGACATTGAAGACGCCCCAGGAGTACATTGAAGACCTTAAACAAATGGATATCAAGCTGTACATGTTTGGCGAGCTGGTCAAGGACTATGTAGATCATCCCATGATACGGCCTTCTATCAATGCTATGGCCATGACTTACCAGCTGGCGCAGAATCCGGAGTACGAAGATCTGATGACCGCGACCTCCAATCTGACCGGAAACAAGATCAACCGCTTTACTCATCTTCACCAGAGCACCGAAGATCTGGTAAAGAAGGTAAAGATGCAGAGACTCTTAGGGCAGAAGACCGGTTGCTGTTTTCAACGGTGTGTGGGCATGGACGCCTTTAACGCGGTTTATAATACCACTTTTGAGATAGATGCGAAGCACGGAACCAGATACCATGAACGGTTTCAGGAGTACATGAAATACGTGCAGGACAATGACCTGACGGTTGACGGGTGCATGACCGACGCTCGCGGGGATCGGAGCAAATCTCCGGGGGAACAGGATGATCCTGATGCCTATCTCCGCATCGTGGAGCGGCGTCCGAACGGGATCGTGGTCCGGGGATGCAAGCTGCATCAGACCGGGATGATAAATTCGCACGAGATCCTGGTTATGCCCAATAACTCGCTGAAAGAGAGCGAGAGGGACTGGGCGGTGTGTTTTGCCATTCCGGTGGACACCCCGGGCATGATTTATGTATATGGTCGCCAATCCTCTGACACCAGGAAGATGGAACCGGGGAAAATTGATCGGGGCAACATCTTTTTCGGCGGTCAGGAGATCATGACCATCTTTAACGATGTTTTTGTTCCCTGGGAGCGGGTATTCATGGATGGGGAGACCGACTTCACCACCATGCTGGTTGAGCGCTTTGCCGGGTACCATCGCCAGAGCTACGGCGGATGCAAAGTTGGAGTGGGCGATACGCTGATCGGTGCGGCCCAGGCCATTGCCGAATACAACGGCGCCGCCAAAGCCTCCCATATCAAGGACAAGATAATCGAGATGTGCCACCTGAACGAAACCCTTTATGCCTGTGGGATTGCATGTTCGGCTGAAGGGAGAAAGACAGCGGCGGGTAACTACCTGATCGACCTGTTGCTGGCCAACATCTGCAAGCAAAACGTGACCCGCTTCCCCTATGAGATGGCCCGTCTGGCTCAGGATATCGCCGGAGGATTCCTGGTGACCATGCCCTCGGAACAGGATTTCAATCACCCTGAGATAGGCCCGCTGGTGGCTAAATATTCGACTGCCCGCAGCGATATTCCGGCTGAGCACCGGCAGCGGATGCTGCGGTATATAGAGAATCTGACCCTGGGCTCGGGCGCGGTTGGATACCTCACCGAATCCATGCACGGCGCCGGTTCTCCCCAGGCCCAGAGAATAATGATTTCACGACTGGTGAATTTGAAACACCGCAAGGAGCTGGCGGAAACCCTGTGCGGTATCCGGGAGAATTGTGATGTGACATGGTAGGGAACCGGGTTGGGGTCAAATTCTGCGGTGGTTGCAACCCGCAGATCAACCGCTCGAAGCTGTTCAAGGAATTGGAGCGTAAACTTCCGGTAAAATGCGGAATAATTAGGGATCGGGACCAAGAGGTCTGGGACGTCGGAATCATGCTGGGCGGATGTTCGGTGGCGTGTGCTGATACAGACGAAATCCGAAGACTGGCCCGGAACTGGATAATCGTCAGCGGCAGCATGGTGGACCTGTTTCCGCTGGAGGAATCGCAAATCGCCGATGCGGTGGTGGAAAAATGCCGATTGCTGTTAAATCCGGTTTGAGGGAGTCGGAGGAAGGATAGTTGGCGACCGGCGGATTGCCCTCCAGTGCAGGGTAAGATCCAGTTATATTTTTCACATTTTATGTAATGAACCAAGTTTAATTCGCAAAGGGAAAGGAGAGTTCGTAATGAGAGAAGTTGTTATTGTCAGCGGGGCGAGAACCCCCATCGGAGATTTTATGGGATCACTGCAGGAGTACAATCCGGTTGATTTGGGAGTATTTGCTCTCCAGGGCGCGCTTGAAAAAGCGGGTCTGGCCGCCGATCAACTGGACGAGGTCATTGCCGGTCACTGCAACCAGTCATCATCTCCTGGCAACAGCGCCCGTCATGTGGCCTTGAAGGCAGGCTGCCGGGTTGATTCCATCGCCTGCACCGTCCACCAGCAATGCCCCTCCTCCATGCGGGCGGCCGAGGTTCTGTCTCAGGAGATAATGTTAGGCAAAGTGGACATCGGTGCGGCGGTGGGAATCGAGAGTATGACCAACACCCCCTACTACCTGTTTGGAGCCAGAAAAGGGTATCGCCTAGGGAACGGGGAGCAGATTGTGGACGGGTTGATGAAGGGTGGTCTGATCTGTGAGTTCGTGGGCTACCACATGGGGGTTACAGCCGAGAACATCGCCGAGATGTACAACATCTCCCGGGAAGAACAGGATGAATATGCCCTGCTCAGCCACAAGCGGGCCTGTCGAGCCATCAATGAAGGATGGTTTAAAGATGAGGTGGTACCGGTCGAAATCCATACCAAAAAAGGAACAGCCATCTTTGACACTGACGAACATCCCCGCCCGGACGCCAGCCTGGAGGCTTTCGCCAAGCTGAAGCCGGCGTTCAAGAAAGGCGGCACCGTGACTGCGGCCAACGCCTCCGGCCTGAATGACGGGGGATCCGCCATCATCATGATGGCGGCCGAGAAGGCTAAAGAACTGGGTATTAAGCCTCTGGCCCGGGTGGTATCAACCGCCTCCGGTGCGGTGGAGCCTCGCATCATGGGCATGGGTGTAGTCCCGGCGGTCCAGCGGGCGTTGAAGTTTGCCGGCATGGAACAAAAAGACATCGGGTACTGGGAGATAAACGAAGCCTTCGCCGCTCAGTTCCTGGGAGTTAACCGCGAACTGAAGATCGATCTGGAGCAGGTTAACGGGGTTGGTTCCGGTATTGCCCTGGGACACCCGGTAGGCGCCACCGGTGCACGCTTGATTCTGACCATGATCAACGAGATGAAACGCCGGGGTGTGAGATACGGTTGCGCCTCGCTCTGTGCCAGCGGCGGCCCTGGAGTTGCCTTCATCGTGGAATCCATTTAAGCTGACGGCTGAAGAATCCCAGCCATCAATGGTTGCTGGTTTAAGGGATAGGCTGGCGGGTGCAGGCAGCTTAGCTTTAGATAAATGATTAAGAGAAGTGTGTCTGTTCCCGCCGATTAATAATTCTCACAGAAAGGGGGGGTAGTTTGTTTTTTTGGGTGCAAACGCCGTTTATTTGCAGCAATAGATGAGAAACACACATTCCTTGAAATAGCACTACATGTCTACCAACTGCCCCGATTCGCCAAAGTAATATGATGCTGCTTCCCTCGTTATCAGCACCCCAGGTCAAGGACTGATCAAGCCTATTACTCAGTCTAAAGTTTTGTATCAGTTGGGGAATAATCACCCCTCATAAGGGCGTTCTCCGGTTCTGCGGAGCGGTTGCCCAGGTACTAGTCTTTCTACCGGCTAGGAGTTATCAGAGCCATTGTATTCGAAGCTTACAAAACAGCAGGTTTTGTCGCCCGATTATAACCAGGCTAATGAGTTCCGTTAATTCCTACAGTCGCGGCAGTATTGTATTTTGAAACACACTTGTCAAGAACCCATTTTGTATAGCGGTTTTCTGATCAGGACCGCTTTTGAAAGTGGGCGATTGCAATGGCGTAGAATGGTTGACTGGAAGAGATCTAACAACAAAAGGGGGCTTATTTGAATGTCATCATCGGTCTATGCAAGTCGTTTCTGGCTCAAAAGCTATAACTGGAAAACACCACATACCATCAATTACCCCAAGACTCCCGCTTATTACATTCTGCGTGATGCCAGTGTTTTTACACCCGATAAAGCTGCGACCGAATTCTATGGTGCGGAGATCACCTTCAACGAGCTTTATCACAAGGTAACTCGTCTAGCTAATGTCCTGGTGGAACAGGGCATCAAGAAGGGCGACCGGGTAGGGATTCTGCTCCCCAACTGTCCCCAGTTTGTAATATCTTACTGGGCCATTCTGATGGCAGGTGCCATCGTGGTGAACCTGAACCCGATTTACACTTATGATGAACTGAAATTTACCTTTGCGGATGCAGGCCTGACTGGTCTAATAACTTATGATCCTTTGATTCCGCTGGTAAAGCCTCTAATCAAAGAATTAAACATTCCTACCGTACTGGTTACCAAATTATCTGACTTCATGCCTGGCGGTGTTGTCAGCACTGCTGAGGAGTTGGGTCTGGAAGAAGGCTGGCTCCATTTCTCGAAAGTTCTGGAAACTGACCGGATATGGGCTCCTCCCCGCGTTGACATCAAGCACACCGACCCGGCAGTTATCCAGTACACCGGAGGCACGACCGGTGTTCCTAAAGGAGCAGTTCTAAGTCAATATACGATGACCGCGGCCGCCATTCAGGTGGTTAACTGGTGTATCGAAATGGTTGAAAATGAGCCCCCTGAGATTCAAAGAGTGTTGGCAGTAATTCCTATGTTCCATGTTTATGGGGAAGTCTGCTGTATATGTTACTGTGCTTTTGCTCGCATGACCATGGTTATACTTCCTCGTTTTGACATCAATGAAGTATTTGATACCTTGGCCAAGCATGATCAGTGGGCTTACTGGCCAGCCGTGCCGACCATGCTCCAGGCTCTTTTCTGGAATCCCCGGGTTAAGGACTTTGACTGGCATCGCAAATTTGTCTATTGCGGTACCGGTGCTGCTCCCGCTTCGCTTGAACTTTACGAACGCTGCCGGGACTATGACTTTAACTTTTACGAAGGTTACGGCATGAGCGAAACTGCGGCTTTGGCCGTCAGTACCCCGGGCGGCAGACCCAAGGTAGGAAGCGTAGGGGTTCCCTACATTGATATGGATGTTCGTATAGTCGATGAAGATGGCAATGATGTCCCGCTCGGCGAGCGCGGCGAGATCTGGATGAAGGGTGCAACCGTTATGCTCGGATACTGGAACAAGCCCGAAGAAACCGCAGCCGCTTTCAGTCCGGACGGCTGGCTGAAGACCGGTGACGTGGCCTATATGGATGAAGATGGATATATCTTCATCGTGGACCGGACCAAGGATATGATCATCGCCGGCGGTTACAACATTTATCCTCGGGACATCGACGAAGTTCTGATGCAACATCCCCAGGTAGCGGATGCTATGGCAATCGGTGTCCCCGACGAGTATCGTGGGGAAACGGTGAAGGCATTTGTACAACTGAAACCGGGAGCCACGGTGACCGCTGAGGAACTGATCGCCTTCTGCCGCGAAAAACTGGCCGCGTACAAGGTTCCCCGCATGATTGAGTTCAGGTCGGAACTGCCCCGTACGGCCACCGGCAAGGCACTGCGGCGGATTCTGCGCGATGAGGAGATAGCCAAAGCGAATTCGAAATAAAGCAAATAAATACCATAATGTGTTAGCTTGGGGAGTGTTCCCCCCACATGAGGGCGTGCTCCGGTTTGACCGGAGCCACCCGCCCCGGTACTTGTCTTTCCACCGGTTAGGAGTTATCGGAGCCATTGTATTCGACGCTTATAAGACACCAGGTTTTGCCGCCCGTTGATACTTGGCCGATGGGTTCCGTTAGATCCTACAGTTGCATTAGCATCGAATCTATGGAACACGCCCGTTTAAACCTTATTATCGGTGGTTCTGTTGTCAGGACCGCTAAGTAATTCGGCGATTGCAATCGCTTCATACGGTTGACTGGGGAAGACTTAGTATTAAAAAGGGGGGCTGTTTCAATGTCGTCATCCGTTTATGCAAGTCGTTTCTGGCTCAAAAACTACAACTGGAAAACTCCGACCACCATTAATTATCCCAAGACTCCGGCTTATTACATCTTGCGTGATGCCTGCGTATATCAGCCGGACAAGGCCGCAACCGATTTCTATGGCGCCATAATCACGTTCGACCAGCTGTACCACAAGGTGACTCGTTTCGCCAATGTTCTGGTCGAACAGGGCATCAAGAAAGGCGACCGGGTGGGGATTCTCCTGCCGAATTGCCCGCAGTTCGTCATAGCCTACTGGGCGATCCTGATGGCGGGAGCGGT
>ENA-UOYA01003892-UOYA01003892.1-activated-sludge-metagenome-genome-assembly--contig:-NODE-3892-length-12979-cov-10.969978_pt1 | contig 12979 bp, 8 predicted proteins | sample MGYA00238163_ERZ764804 | MGnify/ENA primary metagenome ERZ764804 (study PRJEB28919, sample SAMN05720223) | activated sludge metagenome | isolation source: Anaerobic digester | place: Hong Kong...
TGCGCGCGATGCTGGTCAATAATCATCAACCCCGATTTCACGGCGGTCATGATATATTTTCCCTTATATTGATAATGTGCAGGCGACTTCTCTGCTATGATATCCTGACTTTTCTCCACATTTTCTGTTTCATCCTGCTGTTCAAAAATGCCAGTCTGTGTTCCGAAGATATCCGAATGCTGTTCATTTTTTTGAGATTTCAGCCCTTCATAAAGTTGTTCCCACTGATCAGGGACCTGAGGCTGTTGATTCTGTTTCGCATTCTGAAACGGATTATATTGAGGGTTATAATTCACTTTCGGAGCAGGCACACCAGAATTTTCAGGATTATAGACAGGGATTTCAGGGCGCCCCTGAGTATCGAAATCAATGGAGGGAACTTCGTTGAAGACTCCAATGGATTCCTTTACAGCAGCGGTAAGTATCTGCCAAATAGCCTGTTCATTTTCAAATTTGATTTCAGTCTTCGTTGGATGGATATTCACATCAATGTCCTCGGTAGGCACTTCAAAATAGATGAAATAAGGCACTTGTTCACCCATCGGAATCAATCGGTCAAAAGCTGTAAGCACAGCCTTATTGAAATAAGGATGCTTCATATAGCGCCCATTGGCAAAGAAATACTGATGAACGCCCTTCTTGCGCGCAGACTCCGGTTTACCTACGAAGCCGCTGATTTTGCACATTGTGGTATCCACATTCACAGGAAGCAGATCCTGATTAAGACGTTTGCCGAATACATCGACGATACGCTGACGCAATCCGCAAGCCTTGAGATTGAACATCTCTGCGCCATTGCTGTGCAAAGTGAATGATATCTGAGGATTAACCAAAACGATTCTTTCGAAAGCAGTGAGGATATTATTCAATTCCGTAGAGTTTGACTTCAGAAACTTCCTACGGGCAGGAACATTGAAAAAGAGATTTTCCACATTGAAATTACTGCCCTCAGGACAAGAACAGGGTTCCTGTCCAGTAAACTTTGAACCTGATATAGACAGATATGTACCTACATCCTCACCAGTCTGCCTCGTTTTCAGTTCGATTTGCGCTACAGCGGCAATAGAAGCCAATGCCTCACCACGGAAGCCCATCGTATGCAAAGCGAAGAGATCATCAGCTTTGCGTATTTTTGAAGTGGCATGACGTTCGAAGGACAAACGTGCATCAGTCTCCGACATACCTTTCCCGTCATCGATAACCTGTATCGACGTACGTCCAGCGTCTACCACTAAAACATTTATCGTCTTTGCACCAGCGTCTACCGCATTCTCCACCAATTCTTTGATGACACTCGACGGACGTTGAATAACCTCGCCGGCTGCTATCTGATTGGCTACAGAATCGGGTAAAAGTTGAATAATGTCACTCATAAAATTCTATCTAGCTAAATAATACCATAATGCCGCAAGGGCAATAATCAAAAAAATAAGTATACCGATACCAAAAGGTTTACGCCCTACTCGCTCTTTCTGTTTGCGCCTTTGCACATGCTTCAAAGCACCGATGAAAGTGCCTCTCAATTTTTCGGGACTGATTTCCTTTTCAGGCACCAATCCTAGTTCACGTTTCGCCCGCTCTTCAATTTCCTTCAGGCGCTCCTTTCTTTCATCCACATAGATAAACCGATGATGAAACTCGCGTGGTCGGCGAGGATTGAGAATGCTCACCTGCTTGTGCCCTTTCCACCTTTCTTCTTCACCTCTTTAGTTATGGGGATAGGCGGAGTCTCCGTCACCTTATTTATAATAGAAGATACTTGAGGCTTGTTTCCGATATGTTGCAAAGGTGCATCGTGGCGCTTATATATCTGAAGAGACGAACCTTCTTTCTTGCCTCGCCAAACGAAAATATCATTTTTGTCCACAGGACGTATATAATCGAACCATGCGAATCTCGCCAATTTAGTTTTTCCTGGTGGTATCTGCGACATCGGATACAGAGTGCCACTGGCTTTTGGCATCCATATTCTCTGCAACTTCCGTTCCTTTGTCATATACATCTTCATCGTATCGGTTTCAGTATAGTTCAAACCGATAAGGGAACTGTCTTTATCATCGACTGGATAATACACGGCCTGCACATTGCCTATGGCATCGCTCCGCTTGATGGCTCCATGATCGAAATACGCTTTCATATCCTTGGATGATATCTGGTTGTAATGTTCCTTGTCGCGCATCAGTTCTACCGACAACGCCTGCCCAATAACATGAGCCAGACGGACGGTGGAATCATTCATATACACTTTGATGACCTCACCGAGCAACTGTCTGCTATCATTCCACACAATCGGGTCTTTATACATAGTCATACACGAATCCTTAGTATTGAAAACCATGGAATCACACACTGCCTGCATATCCACACGATAGGCGCGCACCTTGCGATAGCAATGCACTTTTCGATAAACCGAATCGGTATTGATGTTAAATGTATAAATCCTCATCGTGTCGGCATGGGCATAGAGTGTATCTTTCTGGGAATAATCTTTCGCCAATGCCCGCTTAGTGGCAAACCCGTAACCAGTCTTTTCATTATAGACCAGTTTCCCGCAGTTCAACGAATTCTTGTTTTTCTTATCCACAAATACCACATTGCCATATCCGCGACTCACGCCCGTCTTATCATCATAATAAAGACTATCACCGGTAATGGTTTTCTGTTTGTCCACCACGGTGGAACGTCCATACAACTGCGCTTTATTGCTATTGGTATTGAAATATCCCTGTTGAGTATGGATGACACTTGATCCAGATGTGATTTTGGAAGGACCAACAATATGCGCAAGTGATTTATTGGAATCATAATACAATGTATCCGTTGTGATAACCCTCTTACCACTTCGCATTTTCACATTGTAATAGAACACAGACTGTTTGGTCTCGGTGTTATATTCTCCCCAGTCGGAAACCAGTTTGTCCTTTCCGTCAATGAGGGTACCGCCTTCTCTGAAGTAAGCATAATTATACAGTCGGTCATAATACAGACTGTCTGTGTACAAAGTCTGCTTACCACGTTTCAGCACCACATTGTTATGAGCCTCCATCTGCTGCTCCTGTCCATCATAATAAGCATGGTCACAGACAAGGGATAATGTATTACCCTGATGAAAACGAACATGTCCGAAGGCTTTCACCGAATTGGACGCTTGATAGAAATAAGCACTATCACACAACAGTGTGGCACCCAAATGTCTGAAAGACACATGTCCCTTGACTATCTGCGCATCCGGATTCGGACCATACATATCATACTTCAACTCATCAGAATGAATGAGATAGACGCGGTCATCTTTTGCCTTAGCGCGTCTCTTATGAGGAGCCAAATGCGACTGTGCCACACTTAGCCCAAAAAGGCATAGAATCACGATCAATGAGATTCTATGCCCGCTAATATATCGGATGATATTGCTTCTAAACGTCATTTAACCCAACCTTGATATTCAAACTTGCAATCTTTGTATCTGTCGTTCATTCGCACATAAGTGTGCTTGATTTTATCCACAACCCACTGATGCAGTTTCTTGTCACGTTCTTTCGCCTGCACCACATTCTTCATCGTTTGGAAATCTTCCGTGATGGTGGCTTTGTGACCTTCCACCCTACTCTTCAGTTTCACAATGGCACATACAGTTTTACCTTTTTCGTTAACCATCTGGAAAGGAGCGGAAATCTCGTTCACCTTCAGTGTATCCACCACACGGGCAATCTCTGTAGGGAGATCCTTCATCTTGAATTTCGATGTACGGGCGCGAGACTCCTGATCCGTGTTCGCCATCAGACCATGATTATTTCTTGTATCCTTATCATCGGAAATATAAGAGGCTGCATCTTCAAAGGTGAATTTGGCTGCGCGGATATCATTAGAAATGGAATCGAGGCGAAGTTTTGCTTTCTCTATGGCATCCTGTGAAACATGCGGCTTGAGCAGGATGTGCCTTACATTAACTTTATCTCCACGTTTGTCGATGAGCTGAATGATATGGAATCCGAATTCTGTCTCCACAATCTTGGAAATTTTCTTCGGGTCAGTAAGATTGAAAGCAACATTGGCAAATGCAGGATCCAACATTCCACGGCCGGTATATCCGAGTTCACCACCCTGACGGGCAGAACCTGGGTCTTCAGAATACAGACGTGCAAGTGTGGCAAAGGTTGTTTCTCCTTTATTCACACGATCTGTATAACTACGCAATTCATCCTTCACACGGTTAATTTCCTCCAATTCTATCTTTGGCTGACGAGTCAATATTTCAACTTCAACTTCTGTGGGAACGAATGGAATACTGTCTGCAGGAAGATCTTTAAAATATGTACGCACATCAGCAGGTGACACTGCTACATCCTTTACGAGTTCCTCTTTCATCTTCTGGATGAGCTGACGGTTTTTGAAATCGTCATGCATCTCCTGACGCATCTGGGTGACGGTCTGTTTGCGGTACTCCTCCAATTTCTCACGTGAACCTATCAGTGAAATCCAATAATTGATTTGTTCATCGATACCCTGAGTTACATCCGATTCAGAAACCGTGATACTATCTATGGCAGCCTGATGCAAAAACAATTTCTGTACAGCCAACTGCTCCGGGATGGAGCAATCAGGGTCGCCTTGCCATTTCACACCTTCTGATTCACCTTGCAAACGCATCGCTTCGACATCCGACTTAAGGATAGGTTCATCACCCACCACCCATATCACCTCGTCCACGACGCTGGTCTCCGGGATTTTCGGTTCTGCTTTAGCCACCACCTTCGACGTATCTGCCGATGAAGCGTAAGTACTCATTTTATTTGCATTCGCACTCAATCCTGCCAAAAACAGGAGAGCGACAAATCCTACAAATATCTTATATCCAGTTTTCATTCACTAATATTTATTTGCACAAATAATGTGCGTTATACATGATTCGGAATTTTCCAAAGACGGACATCAATGCTTGTTCACAGTGGCAAGCACCTCTTTATTCACTGTCACAGGATATTTTTTCCTGAGTGTTGCCACCCATTCTTTTTCCAAAGAATCCTGATAGTCGGCTACTACCTGAGCACGCACGTCTTCCATCTCTTTCGGAGCCTTCAGTTTTTTGCCATATACAGCATCGATGGGATAGTCTTTCATTGGAGTCACAGTCGTATCCTTTTTGAACACTTCCTTGTCCACCAAAGCATTGTCACCCATTTTGAAGTAGCCTTTCTCCACCCGTATACGCAAGATGGAGTCGTTGTTGAATGTCTTGCGCATAATTTCGGCCCATTTGCCGAATGGCTGATTTTTCACAGCATTCTTCACAGCTTTGACATCCGCGTTATCTTTCACGTGATAAGCGATGCCCTTGAACCGAGGTTGCTCCCAACGGTATTTTTTCTTATTCTTATTAAAGAAATTCTCAAGTCCAGCCTCATCCTTTGCCGCTTTGTCCCAAACAGTGCGGTTGCACATTTCATAGAGCAACAAGCCATCATGGTACTCACGGATGAGATTTGCGAGATTCGGATCAGTCTTTTCCATTTCAATCTTTTTGTCTTCAAGCACTTTGGCAGGTGTCATATTTCCGCCCTCGGCCTTGGCTATGGAATCCAACTTATGATCGATAATCTGTTCACGCAATCCGCGCTGCTCGATGAATCTCACGATATCTGCATGTACAGAATCGTAAGGGAAGAAGTTCTGTTTACCTTCCAGTTTGATGATATGCCATCCCGCCGGAGAGAGAAACGGTTTGCTCATCTGCCCAGGTTTCATAGAATATGCGACATCTTCAAACTCTTTCAGTGTCTGTCCCTTCTGTATCCAGGGAAGCAAGCCGCCCTTCACAGCAGACGCTTTATCATCAGAACATTTCATTGCCAATGCCGCGAAATCGGCACCTTTCTGCAATGCATTATAAATGGAATCGATACGTTGCTTGGCAGCATCCTCTTCTGCTTTTGTAGCCTTCTGGCGCATCAGCACAAGGATATGCGCGGGGTGCACCATACCGCCCATAGAGTCTATGCGTGTCTGTGCCTCCTTGTATATTTTGCGTGCTTCCATTTCCACATCGGCATCCGTAATCATGGCTGGGCGGATTTGCTGGTCACGATAAGTGGCAAACTCGTCTTTGAATGACTTCAACGTATCCAGATGGGCATCGAGGGCAGCCATGACCTTCAACTTGTAGTTGATGAACAAGTCGACATATTCATCGACAGTCTTCTTGTCGATGACACCTTCAGAATTGTTCTTATTATATGAATACTCGAATTCCGAGCGACTGACAGGCTGACCATTGATTGTCATCACTGTGGGGTCGTTGTTTTGGGCATAAGCCTGACTCCCGCATAGCAACATAGCGGCCAGCAACATCTTCAATTTCATTCTTTCTCTATTTTTATTCAGGTCTTGAATAGTTTGGAGCCTCACTTGTGATGGTGATATCATGCGGATGACTCTCCAATACGCCCGCATTGGTGATGCGTACGAATTTGGCATTATGCAACGTGTCAATTGTATTGGCACCACAATATCCCATACCGGAACGCAGACCGCCAGTGAGCTGATAAATCACCTCCTGCACAGTTCCTTTGTAAGGTACACGGCCAGCGATTCCTTCCGGAACCAACTTCTTCACATCCTTTGTATCGCTTTGGAAGTAGCGGTCTTTAGAACCGTTCTTCTGTTCCATAGCCTCAAGCGAACCCATACCGCGGTAGCTCTTAAATTTACGTCCGTTGAAAATAATGGTCTCGCCAGGACTCTCCTCGGTACCAGCAACGAGAGAACCTATCATCACGCAACTGCCACCTGCTGCCAAAGCCTTGACGATATCTCCTGAGTAGCGCAAGCCACCGTCAGCAATCAATGGAACGCCAGTACCTTTGAGCGCACTGAACACATCATAGACGGCACTCAACTGTGGAACGCCGACACCGGCAACCACACGCGTAGTACAGATACTACCCGGACCGATTCCCACCTTGATGGCATCAGCTCCATTATCAACCAACATCTTGGCTGCAGCGCCCGTGGCGACATTTCCAACAACGATGTCCACATTTGGGAATGCGGCTTTCGCCTGAATCAGTTTCTCTATCACATATTTGGAATGTCCGTGAGCGGTATCGATGACGATGGCATCAGCGCCAGCCTCAACAAGAGCCTGCATACGGTCCAACGTATCAACGGTCACACCCACTCCGGCGGCGACTCTCAATCTTCCCTTGGCATCCTTGCAAGCCATCGGCTTGTCTTTTGCCTTGGTGATATCCTTATAAGTGATCAGTCCTACTAGATGATTACCTGCATCCACCACTGGCAACTTCTCGATTTTGTGCTCCTGCAATATCTGTGCAGCAGCAGTCAAGTCGGTCTGCTGATGAGTGGTTACAAGATTTTCGCTTGTCATCACCTCGTCTATCTTCTTATCCAAACGACGTTCAAAGCGCAAATCCCTGTTGGTAACGATTCCCACGAGATGATTGTTCTCATCCACCACGGGAATACCTCCGATATGATATTCATGCATCATGTCGAGAGCATCCTGCACTGTACTGCCTCTGCGGATGGTCACTGGATCGTAGATCATACCGTTCTCGGCACGTTTCACGATAGCCACTTGGCGTGCCTGTTCCTCTATAGGCATATTCTTATGGATTACGCCGATACCGCCTTCCCGTGCAATAGCTATCGCCATCGACGACTCTGTCACGGTATCCATTGCAGCGGTCACGAAAGGAACGTTCAATGTGATGTTACGTGAGAACTTGGTTTTCAACTCTACCGTTTTCGGCAGCACCTCTGAATAAGCAGGGATTAACAGGACGTCATCGAAAGTAAGGCCGTCCATTACAATTTTATCTGCAACAAATGATGACATATTGTGATTTTAGAAATTTATTGCGTGCAAATTTACTGTTTTTTTTCCACATTGAAAGTATGCATTAATCATTTTCGCACTGAATTAGTGCTTTTTAACTCACAACGTATGGTATGCCTCGATAAAGTGAGCATTTCTTTTCAGATAACCGATGCTGGGAGCCGAAACAATTATCTCCAAACCCGCATGTCCATGCAACTTTGGAGATAATTGTATATGACCTGTAAAACAGTAACAAATCAGTTGGCCATTTCCGATAGGAATTTGAGACGTACAAGTCGGATTTCATCCTCGGAATAGTCGTCGCCCAATTCTTCCATGGCGTCATTGAGGTCGTCGGTTTCGCTTTCTTTGAAATAGTCGTAGATGTCGTCCACATGGTCATCATCCATCACATCTTCCAAGAAATAATCGATGTTGATTTTCGTACCGCTATATACGATAGCCTCTATCTCGTCAAGCAACTCCTCGAACTCCAATCCCTGTGCGTTGGCGATATCATCGAGAGCCACCTGACGGTCGATACTCTGGATGATTTTCACTTTTAGCATCGACTTCTTTGCCACTGTGCGAACGCGCAGTTCTTCGGGTCTTTCTATCTCGTTGTCTTTGCAATGCTTCTTGATGATGTCGCAAAATTCCTGACCGTAGCGCTTTGCTTTTCCTGCACCCACGCCCTGGATATTCTGCAATTCTTGCAGACTCACCGGATACATGGTTGCCATCTGTTCCAACGAAACGTCCTGGAAAATCACATAAGGCGGTATCTGCAACTTCTTCGCCATCTTCTTGCGCAAGTCTTTCAATATCGAATACAGCTCCGGATCGAGTGCTCCGGCAGCTCCGTCGTGGCTATCCTCCTCGTCTTCGTCTTTGAATTCCTTGTCCTCGACAATCATAAACGATGTGGGGTGCTTCATAAAACGTTTGCCCGCAGCAGTGATTTTCAGCAGTCCGTAGTTTTCCACGTCCTTCTTGATATACCCTGCAATGAGGGCCTGACGGATAACGGGATTCCAAATTTTATCGTCTTCATCCTCGCCACTGCCGAACTCGTCCAGTTCATCATGTTTATGCGACACGATATCATCGGTGGCGCGCCCTTTCACGAAATTGATGACGTAATCGGTGCGGAAGTTTTCCTTGATTGCCATGATGGCATTGAGCACGATGAGCAAAGCATTCTGGGCTTCCTTCTTTTCCTTGGGATGCAGACAGTTGTCGCAATTGTGGCAATTGTCCTGTGGATATTCCTCACCGAAATAATGCAACAGCATCTTGCGGCGGCATACCGAAGACTCGGCATAAGCGGCAGTTTCCTGAAGCAACTGTCTACCGATATCCTGCTCTGCCACGGGTTTGCCTTCCATGAATTTCTCCAATTTCTGCAAATCCTTGCAGGCATAGAACGCGATGCAGAGCCCTTCGCCCCCATCACGACCGGCACGACCTGTCTCCTGATAATATCCTTCCAAACTCTTGGGGATATCATAATGGATGACAAAACGCACATCCGGTTTATCGATACCCATGCCAAATGCGATAGTGGCAACGATGACATCGATACGCTCCATGAGGAAATCGTCCTGTGTCTGTGAACGAGTGGCGCTGTCGAGACCTGCATGATACGGGGCAGCCTTGATTTCATTCGCCTGAAGCACAGCCGCCAACTCTTCCACTTTCTTGCGGGAAAGGCAGTATACGATGCCGCTCTTCCCAGCATGTTGACGGATAAACATGATAATCTGCTTATCAATATCTTTTGTTTTGGGGCGCACCTCGTAATACAAATTCGGGCGGTTGAACGAGCTTTTGAATTCCTGCGCATCCACGATGCCGAGACTTTTCTTGATATCCGTGCGCACCTTATCAGTGGCCGTGGCTGTCAAAGCGATGACAGGCGCACTGCCTATCTTACTGATTGTGGGGCGGATGTTGCGGTACTCAGGGCGGAAATCATGTCCCCACTCCGAAATACAATGGGCCTCGTCGATGGCATAGAATGAAATCTTGACCGACTTCAGAAAATCCACATTCTCCTCTTTGTTCAACGACTCAGGTGCCACATAGAGCAGTTTCGTCTTGCCCGACCTCACATCGTCCATCACCAGTTGGATGGCGGCCTTGTTGAGTGACGAATTGAGATAGTGAGCCACGCCCTCCTCCTCACTCATACCATTGATGACATCCACCTGGTTTTTCATCAGGGCGATAAGCGGTGATATCACGATTGCAGTGCCGTCCATAATGAGTGACGGCAACTGGTAACACAAACTCTTGCCACCACCCGTCGGCATCAATACAAACGTGTCATTACCCGCAAGGAGATTGCGGATTATTGCTTCCTGATCGCCTTTGAATTTGTCAAAGCCGAAGTAATGTTTAAGTTGTTCTGTAAGATTAACGTCCTTTGTCATATTAATAAGCAGTTTTTCTTTCCACTATATTAAATATTTATATTTGTTTTCCATGTATGGTGGAATCAATTTCCTTCCATCACGAATAAGAGTCCACCAGGCAGAGACGGCGTTCTGCACTCGTCTCTGCGGCGGATATTCTATGCTGACTCCAATTTCTGCAAATGGGCTTTATCTAATTGCGCTTTAGCATAATCAAGTGTCACTTCAAAACTCTTTACACGCCGGGATGGTATCTCAAACATGGTGTCCATCATCACAGCCTCCACAATGGAGCGGAGACCGCGCGCACCGAGTTTGTATTCCACGGCCTTGTCGACTATGAAGTCGAGTGCATCCTCGGAGAAACTCAATGCGATGCCATCCATTTCCAAAAGTTTGACATACTGCTTGATAATGGAATTTTTGGGCTCCTCCAGTATTCTGCGAAGGGCGGATCGGTCGAGCGGATTCAGATATGTGAGCACCGGCAGACGGCCGATAATCTCAGGTATCAGTCCGAATGACTTCAAGTCCTGCGGCAGGATATATTTCATCAAGTCACCCTTGTCTATTTTGCTGACATTCTGCACCGAGTTATATCCCACCACGTGCGTGTTGAGACGCTGAGCTATCTTGCGCTCGATGCCATCGAAGGCACCACCGCAGATAAACAGAATATTCTTGGTATCCACATGGATGTATTCCTGGTCGGGATGCTTGCGACCGCCCTGTGGCGGCACATTGACCATGGTACCCTCAAGAAGTTTGAGCAATCCCTGCTGCACACCCTCGCCACTCACGTCGCGCGTGATGCTCGGGTTATCGCTCTTGCGGGCTATTTTGTCTATTTCATCAATGAAGACGATGCCCCGCTCAGCAGCAGCCACATCGAAATTGGCTACCTGAAGCAGGCGCGACAAGATGCTTTCCACATCTTCGCCCACGTATCCGGCTTCGGTGAAGACGGTGGCATCCACAATGGTGAAAGGCACATCCAGCAACTTGGCTATCGTGCGCGCCAGCAAGGTTTTGCCCGTACCGGTACTTCCCACCATAATGATATTACTCTTTTCTATCTCCACACCCGAATCATCTTTTGGCTGCTGCAATCTCTTATAATGATTGTAGACCGAAACCGCCAGATAACGTTTGGCCTCGTCCTGACCGATGATATATTGGTCCAGATATTTCTTGATGTCTTTTGGCTTTGGAACTCTCTTCAGTTTAAAGTCAGTATCATCCGCATGGGCATTGGAATCAGCCCCAAGCAGACCCGTAGACTGGACAATCTGATAAGCTTGCTGGGCACAATTTTCGCAAATGAACCCATTCAGTCCCGTTATCAGAAGTTTAACTTCTTTCTCGCTTCTTCCACAGAAGCTGCACACTTTCTTAGGCATTTATTTCTTCCTTGTTAATACAGCATCAATCATTCCGTACTCCTTAGCCTCTTCGGCATTCATCCAGTAGTTGCGGTCGGAATCTTTCCATACCTTATCAAAAGGTGTATGGGAATGGTTCGAAATAATCGTATAAAGTTCTTTCTTGAATTTCTGGATTTCCTGTGCCTCGATTTCGATGTCCGAAGCCTGTCCCTGCACGCCACCGAGCGGCTGATGTATCATCACGCGGCTATGGGTGAGCGCAGAGCGCTTGCCTTCCTGACCGGCAACCAGCAGCACGGCAGCCATAGACGCAGCCATACCTGTACAGATGGTAGCCACATCACTGGAGATGAACTGCATGGTATCATAAATGCCGAGGCCGGCAGTGACGCTTCCGCCGGGACTGTTGATATAGATTGATATATCCTTGCCGCTGTCTACAGAGTCCAGATACAGGAGCTGAGCCTGCAACGTGTTGGCAGTGTAATCGTCAATCTCAGTACCGAGGAAGATGATACGATCCATCATCAGGCGCGAAAACACATCCATCTGAGTGACATTCAACTGGCGCTCTTCCAATATATAAGGATTCAGATACTGGGCCTGTGATTTCACCACATCGTCGAGTACCATTCCGTTCATTCCTAGATGCTTGGTAGCATATTTTCTGAAATCATTCATTGTCTATTTCCTTTCTGTTTTTTCATTAAAAAAGAGGTTATCGGCTCTTTTTTGTTTGTTCTAGGAACAAAGATAGTAAAAAAAGTCGATAACCTCTTTATAAAAGAAGTTTTTTTTCGTAAAAAAAGTTATTATTCTCCCATCAGCTTATTGAAGTCGTCTAGAGAGATGGCTTTTTCGTTCAATTTAACCACTTTTTTGAGGGCAACTGTGAGTTTGCGATCAATAGCGCGGTCAACGAGTCCATCCACATTTTCGTTCTTCTTAAGCATATCATTGGCGTAGTTCTCAATGTATTCTTCGGGAATATTGTTCATGCCATACTGAGCGAACTGAGCACGGGCAGCCTCTTTGGCTGTTTCTCTGATATCATCGTCAGCGACCTTGATGCCAGTAGCCTTAACCAGTTGCTCCTTGATAAGGTGCCATGTAAGTTCCTGGATGCTCTTTTCGTAGTTCTTCTCAACGAATTCTTCGTCTTTGTCCTTATTATTGCGCAGCATGATGCGTTTGAGCAATGCGTCAGGATAAGTCAGTTTGCCTACATTGTCCTCAGCATATTTGCGTACGTCCAGGATGAACTTATAGTCGCTGTCAGTAGCGAGCTGATTCTTCAGACCCTCTGCAATCTTAGCGCGGAATTCCTCTTCGCTCTTCAC
>ENA-UOYA01003894-UOYA01003894.1-activated-sludge-metagenome-genome-assembly--contig:-NODE-3894-length-12970-cov-3.733101_pt1 | contig 12970 bp, 9 predicted proteins | sample MGYA00238163_ERZ764804 | MGnify/ENA primary metagenome ERZ764804 (study PRJEB28919, sample SAMN05720223) | activated sludge metagenome | isolation source: Anaerobic digester | place: Hong Kong...
CCCTACACGACGCTCTTCCGATCTCCCCGAGGCCGACGAGCTTGACCGGCACACCGAGCTGGCGCTGCACCGCGACGACGATGCCGCCCTTGGCGGTGCCGTCGAGCTTGGTGAGGACGATGCCCGTCACGTCGACGACGTCACCGAAGACCTCGGCCTGGCGCAGGCCGTTCTGGCCGGTCGTCGCGTCGAGGACCAGGAGCACCTCGTCGACCGGGGACTGCTTCTCGATGACGCGCTTGACCTTGCCGAGCTCGTCCATGAGGCCGACCTTGGTGTGCAGGCGTCCCGCGGTGTCGATGACGACGACGTCCGCCTCGAGCTCGGCGGCCGCCTTGACGGCGTCGAAGGCGACGGCCGCCGGGTCCGCGCCCTCGCGGTCGGAGCGGATGGTCGGCACGCCGACCCGCTCCCCCCACGTCTGCAGCTGGTCCGCCGCGGCCGCGCGGAAGGTGTCGGCCGCGCCGAGGACGACGTCCTTGTCCTGGGCGACGAGGACCCGGGCCAGCTTGCCCACGGTCGTGGTCTTGCCGGTGCCGTTGACCCCGACGACGAGGACGACCGCGGGCCGGCCGTCGACGCGGCTGTCGGCGACCGAGCGGTCCAGCCCGGGATCGACCAGGGCCAGCAGCTCCTCCTTGAGCCATCCGCGCACGGTGGCCTCGTCGGTCCACCCGTGGACCAGCAGGCGCGTCCGGAGGCGGTCGACGAGCTCGGTCGTGGCCTCCACCCCCAGGTCCGCGGCGAGGAGGGTGTCCTCGACCTCCTCCCAGGCGGCCTCGTCGAGGTCGCCCCGGGAGAGGAGCGCCAGGAGGCCCTTGCCGAGGGTGGAGTTCGACCGGGCCAGCCGGGCACGCAGGCGCTGCAGGCGTCCCGCGGGCGCCTCGGGGGTCTCGATCGTGGGTCGGGCGGGAGGCGGCGGGAGGGTCTCCTCCCGCACCTGCGTGTCATCGACGCTCGGCGGTGGCAGGGTGTCGGCCGGCGCGCTCGTGGCCGGCCGGTCGATGGTGTCGGTGCCTCCGCGGGGGCCGGCTGGGGCACCGCCTCGCGGCAGGTCCTTGGTGGCACCGCCCCGCCCACGCATGAGGCCGAAGAACGCCCCGCCCAGCAGGACGAGGAGGCCGAAGCCGACGGCGAGGTACTCCCACAGGGTGTCGATCGCGCTCACCGACCCATCCTCCCAGCCCGACCACGGTGGCCCAAACCCACGGGGTGGGTGGGCGGCGTCGGCGCCGGCCGGCCCACCGGCATACGGCTCAGAAGAAGGTGACACGCTCCTGCGGAGCCAGCCACATGCCGTCGCCCTCGACGGTGCCGAACGCCTCGTGGAACTCGTCGACATTGCGCACGATGTTCGCGCGCTGGTCCATGGGCGCGTGCGGGTCGATCTGGAGCAGGCGCTTGGCCTCGGCCTCGCGCGCCTTGCCGCACCAGAGGTGGGCCCAGCCGACGAAGAAGCGCTGGTCACCGGTGAGCCCGTCGAGCTCGGGGGCGGGCTGTCCGGCGAGGGCGATGCGGTACGCGGCGTGGCCGATGGCCAGGCCGCAGAGGTCGCCGATGTTCTCACCGACGGTGAGGGCACCGTTGATCCGGTGACCCGGCGCATCGGCCGGTTCGAGCTCGTCGAACTGGGCGATCAGCGCGCCGGCCCGCTCGGTGAACCGGGCCCGGTCCTCGTCGGTCCACCAGTTGCGCAGGTTGCCGGCGCCGTCGTACTGCGAGCCCTGGTCGTCGAAACCGTGACCGATCTCGTGCCCGATGACCGCACCGATGCCGCCGTAGTTCACCGCGTCGTCGGCGTCGACGTCGAAGAAGGGAGGCTGGAGGATCGCGGCCGGGAAGACGATCTCGTTGAGGCCGGGGTTGTAGTAGGCGTTGACCGTCTGCGGGGTCATGAACCACTCGTCACGGTCGACCGGCGAGCCCAGCTTGGCGAGGTTGCGGTCCACCTCGAAGGCCGCAGCGCGCCGCACGTTGCCGACGAGGTCGCCGGGGGTGACCTCGAGCGCCGAGTAGTCGCGCCACCGGTCGGGGTAGCCCACCTTGGGCGTGAACGCGGCGAGCTTGGCGTGCGCGGCGGCCTTGGTGTCCTCCCCCATCCAGTCCAGGCCGTCGAAGGCCTGGCCGAAAGCGGTCACGAGGTTGCCCACGAGGGTCTCCATGGCCGCCTTGGCGTGCGGGGGGAAGTGCCGCTCGACGTAGAGCTGTCCGACAGCCTCGCCCAGGGCATCCTCGACGAGGGCCACGCCGCGCTTCCACCGCTCCCGGATCTCCGGGACGCCGGAGAGGGTGCGGCCGTAGAAGTCGAAGTTCTCCGCGACGAGGGCCTCGCTGAGGTAGGGCGCCCACGCATGGAGCACCTGCCAGCGCAGCCAGTCGCGCCAGGACTCGATCGGCACCTCGCGCACCGCCGCGGCCATCGCCGTGAGGTAGCCCGGCTGCCGGGCCACGACCGCGTCGAGCGTGCCGTCCGGTGCGCCCATGGCCTGCAGGTATGCCGTCCAGTCCAGTCCCGGGGTGAGGTCGGCCAAGCCCTCGGCATCGACGAGGGTGTAGGTCCTGACCGGGTCGCGGTTGGTCACCTTGTCCCAGTGGGCCGCGGCGAGCCGGGTCTCGAGCTCCATGATGCGCGCGGCGGCGCCGGCGGGGTCGGGCTGGTCGGCGAGGGTGAGCATCCGCTCGAGGTGGCGGACATAGGCCTCCCGCACTGGCGCGTGCTGGTCCTCGCGGTAGTAGGACTCGTCCGGGAGGCCCAGGCCGCCCTGCTCGAGGTAGACGACGTAGCGCGTGGAGTCACGGTCGTCGGTGTTGACGAAGGGGTGGAACAGGGCACCACCGCCCTCACGGGCGAAGCGGCCGAGCAGGGCGATCACCTCGTCGGCATCCGTGACGGCGCCGGCCGCGGCCAGGTCCGAGGCGATCGGCTCCAGGCCGACTTCCTCGATCCGGTCGGTGTCCATGAAGGCGGCGTAGAGGTCCCCCACCTTGGCCGCGACGCTGCCGGGTGGGGGCGCGCTCTGCGCCACCTCGGTGATGATCTCCCGCACGTGCGCCTCGGCCGCTTCACGCAGCAGGTCGAAGGTGCCGTAGCGGCCCCGGTCCGCCGGGATCTCGGTGGCGGCGAGCCAGCTCCCGTTGGCGTGGCGGAAGAGGTCGTCCTGGGGTCGGGCCGAGGGGTCGATGGCCGCGAGGTCGATGCCAGAGCGCACGAGATCTCCTTGTCGTGAGGATGCAGGGGACCATCACAACACAGGACGCCGACACCGCCGAGGCGATGCCACGGCTGGGCTCAGGACTGGGTCAGGAGGAGGCGCCAGCCCGGTCGCGGCGCGGGATGGCGGCCTCGGTGCGGTCCTTGAGGGCACCGACGACGGCCTCGCCGCGGTCGGTGAGGACGTCGCGCCCCTCGCGGCGCGCGGGCACGGCGACCATGCCCACGACGGCCACGGCCAGCCCGAGGCACAGGAGCATGGCGAGAATCAGGGCGGTCATGTTTCCAGAGTGACGCACCGAGGCCCGGAGCCCAAATCGACACCCCGAGCCGAGCCGGACCGAGCCGGGCCGGGCCGGGCCGGGCCGGGCCGGGCCGGGCCGGGCCGGGCCGGGCCGGTGCAGCGTGGGCGCAGGGCCTAGGCTGCTCCATCATGAGCGACGCCGAGCCGACCGAGGCCAGTGCCACGCGAGGCGAGCAGTCCGACCCCACGCCGAGCGGCCCGGCACGACCGGCAGCCCCGGCACAACCGGCCCGTCAACGCCGCCGGCTTCCCGTCCTCGTCGAGGTCCTCATCGCGCTCGCGGCGGTGGCCCTGGTCCAGGCGTTCATCGTCAAGCCCTTCGGCGTCCCCTCCCAGTCGATGGAGAACACCCTCCAGATCGGTGACCGGATCGTCGTCAACCGCCTCGACGGCAGCATCGCCCGAGGGGACATCGTCGTCTTCGGCCACGGCGACACCTGGGAGCAGACGAGGCGCAGCCCGGCCACCTCGGCCCTGCGTCGTGCCGTGCGCTTCGTCGGGGACGTGACCGGCATGGGGCCGAGCAACACCAGCTACACCGTCAAGCGGGTGATCGGCCTCCCGGGGGACAAGGTCTCCTGCTGCTCGGTCGACGGGAAGGTGAGGGTGAACGGGGAGAAACTCGACGAGCCGTATGTCTTCGAGGACCTCGCCTTCACCGGCGGTCCGCAGGGTTGCGACGTGGCGTCACCCTCGCCGCGATGCTTCGGCGAGATCACCGTCCCGGCCGACAGCTATCTCGTCATGGGCGACCACCGCTCGCAGTCGGCGGACAGCGTCATCGCCTGCCGTGGCAGCACCTCCGCGTCGGGGTGTGCCAGGTTCGTCCACCGGGACCGCATCGTGGGTCCGGTCGTGTTCCGGCTCTGGCCGCTGTCGGCCGTCGGCACCATCGACTGACCGTCACCGGCGCCCCTGGCCTCAGGGCGCGGCGGCTGCCGAGGCCACGTCACGCAGGCGCTGCGAGACCACGGTGGTGATGCCGTCACCGCGCATGCTCACGCCGTAGAGCGCGTCGGCGATCTCCATCGTCTTCTTCTGGTGGGTGATGACGATGAGCTGGCTGGAGTCCCGCAGCTCCTCGAAGAGGGTGATGAGGCGCCCGAGGTTGGTGTCGTCGAGGGCGGCCTCGACCTCGTCCATGATGTAGAACGGGCTCGGCCGGGCCTTGAAGATGGCGACGAGCAGGGCCACCGCGACGAGCGACCGCTCGCCGCCGGAGAGCAATGAGAGCCGCTTGACCTTCTTGCCCGGAGGGCGAGCCTCGACCTCGATGCCGGTGGTCAGCATGTCGTCGGGGTCGGTGAGGACGAGCTGGCCGGCACCCCCGGGGAAGAGCCGCTCGAAGACGCGGGAGAAGTGGGCCGCGGTGTCGTGGAAGGCCTCGGTGAAGACCTGCTCGACGCGCTCGTCGACCTCCTTGACGATGTCGAGCAGGTCCCGCTTGGACTTCTTGAGGTCCTCGAGCTGCTCGGTGAGGAACTTGTGCCGCTCCTCGAGCGCCGCGAACTCCTCGAGCGCCAGCGGGTTGACCCGGCCCAGGGCGGACAGCCCGCGCTCGGCCTTCCGCAGCCGCTTCTCCTGCTCCTCGCGGACGAAGGGCGAGGGGTCGGGGAGCTCGCCCTCGTGATCCGGGCCGGCGACGAACGGGATGGGCTGGTGAGGGCCGAAGTCCTCCATGAGGACCTCCGGCTCGATGCCGAGCTCCTCGATGGCCTTGGCCTGGAGCTGCTCGATCCGGGCCACCTGGCGGGCGCGGGCCACCTCGTCGCGGTGTGCGGTGTCGGTGAGTTCGCGCAGCTCGTCCTGGTGGACCGACATCTCCTGACGGAGCGCGTGGATCCCACGGTCGCGCTCGGCGCGGGCCGCCTCGGCCCGGTCCCGCTCCGCCGCCGAGCGCTGGAGCGCCTCGTTGATCCGATCCGTGCCGTATGCCGCGGCCGCACCGACCGCTTCGGCGATCGCCGCCTCCCGTCGGCGCCGCTCCTGCCGCTGGCGCAGCCGTTCGCGCGCCGCGATCTCGTTGCGGGCGGCACCCTCGAGGGACTCGGCGCGGCCCTTGACCGCGCGCGCCCTTTCCTCGCGGGTGCGCAGGGTCAGGCGCAGCTCGGTCTCGGCGGTGCGCGCCTTGCTCGCCTCGAGCTCGAGCCGGTCCCGCTCGTCGGTCGTGGGCTCCTGGGTGTCCTCGGGTGCAGCGGACGCCTCCTCCAGGCGGGCGTTCAGCTCGGTGAGCTCACCCCGGTCGGCCTCGAGCGCGCGCTCGGCCTCGGCGATGGCCCGCGTGGTGCGCTCGGCCTCCGCTCGCGCCGATCGGGCTGCAGCACCCAACGTGCCGAGCTTCTCGGCGATGGCGGCCATCCGGGCATCGGACTCGTGGAGCGCCTCGAGGGCGGCGTCGACGCGGGCCCGGACCCTCTTGGCCTGCTCGCGTGTGCCGGCGAGGGCGAACTTGGCGCGCTCGGCAGCTGTCGTCGCGGCCTCCATCGCGGCGCGCGTGTCCTCCAGCGCCGACTGGAGCTCGAGCACGCTCTGGCCGGCGCTCGACCCTCCGCGCACGAACCCGGGCCCGAAGACGTCGCCGTCGTCGGTCACCGCGGTGATGCCTTCGCCGCGCGCCACGAGCGCGAGCGCATGGGCGGCGCTGGGGACGAGCGCGACGCGCTCGAGCAGCTGCTCGACGGCGGGAGCGATGTCGGCGGGGGCCTCGACGACCTCCCGCGCCCATCGAGCACCCGAGTCCAGGGCCGGCCACGAGGCGGGATCGACGCGGCGGGCGGTGTCGGCCACGAGCAGACCGGCCTGCCCTGCGTCATCGGCGCGGAGCCGGTCGACGGCGTGCGCCGCCTGCTCGGCGGACCCGACCGCGACGGCTTCCGAAGCCCACCCGAGCGCGGCGGCCACGGCGTGCTCGTGACCGCCCTCGACCGTGAGCAGGGCGGCGACCGCCCCGAGGATGCCGGCCGGCGCCGATGCCTCCCCGGCCTCGGCCGCGGCCAGGAGCGTGGTCGCGCCGTCCTTGCGGCGCAGGCTCAGCTCCAGAGCCTCCAACCGCGCGCGGGCTGACGCCCGGTCACGGTCGGCGTCCCGCTCGGCGGTGAGCAGCTGCTCGATCTCGGCCTCGAGGGTCGCGAGCTCGGCCTCGGCCTTCTCGTAGGTGCCGTCGAGCCCGACTTCACCTTCTTCGTCCTGGGCCACCGTGCCCTCGAGGGCGGCGAACTCGGTGTCGGCCTGCTGCGCCCGCTCCATCGAGGCGGCGACGATGCCGCGCAGGCGATCGATCTCGGCCTCGCGCGTCTCGATCCGACTGCGCCGGGCACCGACCTGCCCGGCCAGCTTGGCCAGGCCCTCGCGTCGATCGGCGGCGGCGCGGGCGAGGCCGGCGAGGCGAGCCTGCTCCGCGGCATACGACCGCTCGGCCTCCTCGCGAGCGGCGACCGCCGTCGTCAGGGCGTCAGCGGCAGCGGCCACCTCGGCGAGCAGCCCGGCCTCGGCCTCGCGGGCCTGGGCGGCCTGGGCCCTGAGTTCCTCGGGGTCACGTCCAGTTGTCGCCTCGTCCTGGTCGTCCTGGCCGAGCAGGCGCATCCGCTCCCGGGCGATGCCTGCGGTCGATTCGAGGCGATCACGCAGCGACTGGAGGCGGCCCCATCGCTCGTGGGCTCCCGCGAGCAGGGGGGCGGCAGCACTCGCCTCGTCCTCGAGCACACCCAGCCGGGAGCGCAGGTCGGTGAGGGCCTGCTCGAGAGTCGCCCGCCGCTGCAGCAGCGCGGTCTCGTCGGCCACCTCCTGCTCGAGGGTGGAGGTGAGCTGGACGAGGTCGTCGGCGAGGAGGCGCAGGCGGGCGTCGCGCGCCTCGGCCTGGATGACGGCGGCCCGGCGGGCGGCCTCGGCCTGGCGGCCGAGTGGGCCGAGCTGGCGGCGGATCTCGCCGGTGAGGTCGGCGACGCGGGTGAGGTTGGCCTCCATCGCCTCGAGCTTGCGCAGCGCGCGCTCCTTGCGCTTGCGGTGCTTGAGGACTCCGGCGGCCTCCTCGATGAAGCCGCGACGCTCCTCGGGCGTGGCCCGGAGCACGGTGTCGAGCTGGCCCTGGCCGACGATGACGTGCATCTCGCGGCCGATGCCGCTGTCGGAGAGCAACTCCTGGATGTCCAGCAGGCGGGAGGGGGTGCCGTTGATCGCGTACTCGGAGCCGCCGTTGCGGAACATCGTCCGCGTGATCGTCACCTCGGTGTAGTCGATCGGGAGGGCCCCGTCGGTGTTGTCGATCGTGAGGGAGACCTCGGCGCGCCCCAGCGGCGGGCGTCCCGCCGTGCCGGCGAAGATGACGTCCTCCATCTTGCCGCCGCGCAGGCTCTTGGCGCCCTGCTCCCCCATGACCCAGGCGAGGGCGTCGACGACATTGGACTTGCCCGACCCGTTCGGCCCGACGATGCACGTGATGCCCGGCTCGAGGCGCATCGTCGTCGCCGAGGCGAAGGACTTGAAGCCCTTGAGGGTCAGCGTCTTGACGTACACGTGGGTCCTTGCAGTTCTCGGGCGGGCTCGCCAAACCCTACCCGCGTGCTGCGCCTATTCGCTGGCGATGGCCTCGTGGTGGTGGATCACCTCGGCGATGATGAAGTTCAGGAACTTCTCGGCGAACTGCGGATCGAGCCCGGCCTCGTCGGCCTTGGCCCGCAACCGGGCGATCTGGCGAGCCTCACGCTCGAGGTCAGCGGGCGGCATACCGGCCTCGGCCTTGAGGTGACCGACCTGCTGGGTGCACTTGAAGCGCTCGGCGAGCAGGTGGACGAGCGCGGCATCGATGTTGTCGATGCTGCCGCGCAGGCGGGTGAGCTCGGCGATCGGTTCGGTCACGCAGGCCATCGTAGGGACACGGGGTCAGCGCTCGAGAAATGAGCTGAGGTCCGGACGCACCGGCCCCTCGAGCGGGCTGGAGACGGTCTGGACCCAGCCCGGGCGACGCGTCGTCGACGGCTGCTCGCCCAGGAGCCTGACGAGGCAGGAGACGGCCAGGCGCGGACCCTGCGCCACGACTTCCACGCGGCCGTCGTCGGTGTTGCGGGCGTGGCCGACGAGGCCTAGCTCGAGCGCCCGGGCGCGCGTCCACCACCGGAAGCCGACGCCCTGGACGGTGCCGCGGACGAAGACGGTCACCCGCACCGGTTGCTGCCCGATGGCCGCCGCTGCCTCGTCGATGCCCTCGGGTGCCATGGCCCCACTCTCGTGGTCCATGCTGGAGGGAGCAAGCCCGGCCGCGACCTCCCGGAGGCATCGATGACGACGATCCTGCACAACAAGAACTGCTCCACCTCGCGCTTCGCCCTCCAGACCGCCGAGGACGCGGGCGTCGAGGTCGAGGTGCACGACTACCTCAAGGTGCCGTTGACCGAGGCGGAGCTGCGCGAGTTGATCGCCAAGCTCGAGGACCCGGTGACCGACCTGGTGCGCCGCGACCCTTACTTCGCGCAGCAGGGCCTCACCGACGCCGACGTCGAGACCGAGGACCAGGTGGTGGCGGTGCTGCAGGCGCACCCGCGCCTGCTGCAGCGGCCCGTCCTCGTCAAGGGTGACCGTGCGATCATCGGCCGCCCCAAGGACCGGGTCGCCGCCTTCCTCGCGGACTGACCCGACGATCCGGCTGTCTCATTGGCCGCATTGGCCTCATGGGCACCATCAACCACACGAGCCCCATTGCCCGCTTGGGATCACGGCTGTCTCGTGCGTGTCTTTCGGAGCACCAGTCCCACTCGTTCCTAGCCTTGACCCATGCCCAGCGACCGACCCGACCGCCTGCACGGCCTCGACGGCCTGCGCGCGCTCGCCGTGGTCGCTGTCCTCGTCTTCCACCTCCGCGCCAGCTGGCTGCCCGGAGGGTTCCTCGGGGTCGACGTCTTCTTCGTCATCTCCGGGTTCCTCATCACCACCCTGTTGGTCCGCGAGCACGCCCGCACCGGTCGACTCGACCTGCGGGGGTTCTGGACGCGCCGGGCCCGCCGCCTGCTGCCGGCCCTGCTGCCCGTCGTCATCGGCTCCACCCTCGCCGCCCGCCTCGTCGAGGGTGACCTGCTGGTCGGCATCGCCCGCCAGACCCTCGGCGCGCTCACCTTCTCGACCAACTGGCTCGAGATCGGCGCCGGGAGCGACTACTTCCACGCGACCAGCCCGCAGCTGCTGATGAACCTGTGGTCGCTCGCCGTCGAGGAGCAGTTCTACCTCGTGTGGCCGCTCGCGGTCCTCGTACTCGTGCGGGTGGTCCGGCGCCGCCGTCGCCGCGCCCTCGTCCCACTGACCCTCGGCCTCGGCTCTGCGCTGCTCATGGCCCTCCTGCTCGACCCCGCCGCTCCGACGCGCGTCTACTACGGCACCGACACCCACCTCGTCGGCCTCATGCTCGGCGCCGCCCTTGCCTTTGCGTATGCCGCGCCCCACCGGGCGTGGACCCGCACCCGGGCCTGGGGTCACCTCCGTCGGCCGCTGACGGCGTGGGCGCTGGTGGTGCTCCTCACGCTGATGGTGCTGGCCAGGGAGGACAGCGCCTTCACCTTCCGAGCCGGGATCCCGTTGGCCGCGCTCGCGACGAGCGTGCTGGTGCTCGCCGTCGTCTCGACACCGAGTCGGCTTCGGGAGCTCGCGGAGACGGCTCCCGTGGTGTGGGTCGGAGAACGGTCCTACGGCATCTACCTGTGGCACTGGCCGGTGATCCTCGTCGGTGGCGCCCTGTGGCCGGTGGCGCCCGGCGGCGTCGGCTTCCTGGCCTCGCGGGTGCTGTGCATCTTCGCAACCCTCGGGCTGGCGGCGGCGAGCTACCGCTGGGTCGAGCTCCCGGTCCGCCGGCGTGGACTGCGAGGGTCGATCCTCGCGCTGCAGGCCCGACTCGCCGGCCTGACCCCGCGTGGCCTACGCCTGGTGACGGCCGGCGCGGTGGTCGCCGCGCTCGCGTACGGGACGGCGGTGGCGACCGCCCCGAAGCAGTCGAGCACGCAGACGATGCTCGCGGCCAACAGCGCGGACGGCACGTCGGCCTCGACCGGCCAGTCCGCGACCGTCGGCGCCGACCAGGGCTCGACGGTCGTGCCTGCCGTCGCAGCAGAAGGCACCGAGGCCGCTCCGGCGCCCGCCATCCCGATGACCCCGCCCACCAAGGCCGAGCTCGCGACGGTGTTCGCGATGCCCGGCGGGGACCAGATCGATGCCTACGGCGACTCCATGCTCGTCGGGAGCTACCCGGCGCTGCGCTACTACTTCCCGGGCATCCGCCTCGACGGCAAGTCGAACCGCCGCTGGAGTGACGGCCTCGCGGCTGTGCAAACCAAGGGTGCGGGCAACCGCCGTGCCGTGGTCCTCGCCTTCGGCACCAATGCCGGCGTCGACGCGGCCGCGATCGAGTCGATCCTCGGCGTGCTGGGGCCTCAGCGCATGGTCGTCCTCGTCACCGAGCACGGCGGCTTCGCCCGCGCGGCCGAGGACAACGCCGTGCTGCGCAGCGTCGCCGCCTCGCACGACAACGTCGTCATCGCCGACTGGGACGGGGCCCTCGCCGGCACCTCTGGACAGCTCCAGCCGGACGGCATCCACCCCTCGCGCGTGGGTCAACACCTGTTCGCCAAGACCATCCGGACCGCCCTCGCGGCGCTGAGCACACGGCATACGGGCGTCGTGCCCGAGTTGCCGGAGCTGCCCATACCCTGAAGTGGCGTACGGCTCCGCGACGACGCCCGGCGACGCCACCCTCCCTCCGGCCATCGGGCCGGACTCCAACGGTCTGTGGCTGCTCGGCAGCGACGTCGACCTCGCCCGGCGGCTGGGGGCGAGCGGCTTCGACTGGGTGGCACTCGATGCCCAGCACGGCGCCATCGACCGCCAGGCGGGCCGCTGAGCAAAATCTCGCCAGTGCTCGAGGTGCCGGAGGTCAGTCGTCCTCATTCAAAGATTCGCCTGCGTCCAGCGGAGACCAGTCCGCCGGGGGCGCCGACAAAGGCAGTGTCGTCGCCTCGTGCCGACGCTCGAGGGCTGTATGAGGCACCAACTCGTGCGCCCTACTGGGCTGGCTCGTAGTCGCTTCCGTTCCATACGTAGACGCGTGAAGTGGTCGTGCCTTCGGCGCAGGACGGTGTGCAGTCGCTGTTGAACTGTTCGATTCGGTACAGGCCATCCGCGCCCGGACCCAGCAGGTTCGCGTAGTAGCCGCTGAGATGGAGGGGATCTGTCTCGGGGATCCCTCCGGTGCGCTGCCTATCCTCGATCGGCATATCCCATCCGTAGTAAGTCTCGATGCCGTCTGGGACAGGCGCGAGGACTTCGACTCCGTCGTACCGGCCGGGGTTGTACATGATGAAGAGGTTCTTGCTGGCGTCGGTACCAGGGGAGGCAACCTTGAATACGTACCCCTCGCGCGACATCTTCCACTTCAAGGTTCCTCTTGAGTCGAAGACAGCAGCCCCAACCCGTGCTTGCGGCTTCGTCTCGCAGGTCAGCAACGTGGATCTCCCCCAGGTGAGATGCTGGAAGTCGACGCGCCCGGTCTCGAACGCATCTGCGCCACAGACGCCGGCCTTGACGATGTCTGGGGCTGCTGAACCAGAAGATGAGACGACGATCTGGTAGCCGTCGAAGTCAAAGGCCGTGTCGAGAGCGGCCACTATGCCATCCGAAGCCGTCTTCAATCCGCTGAGGATCCACATCACTCCCTCGACGACCAAACCGACCGGCCCGGCCACGAGCTCCTTGGCACCCAGCGCGATGCAGTCGAATGACATAGCCAAGGCTTGGGAAAAGAATTGTGTGACTTGCTGCGCGGTATCCAGAGACGTCGTGGCCATTGAGGTGAACGAGCTCAAGCACTGAGATCCTTGGAGTGCAGCCGCGAGCCGATCAGCGGACTTGAGGTCGCCAGCGCCGGGGATCTTGCCAACGATGGTCAGGTAGGTGCTCAGGCCGTACTGCAACGCCGAGAGTAGGTAGCCGCCCGGATCGGGGCTGATCCTGACTCCGACCGTGGTCGCCGCGCCGGCGAAGCCGAACTCGGCTCGGTTGCCTGACGCCAGCAACTCCACCCGGTTACCTGCCTCGCTTGGCGCAAGCGTCACAAGTTTCGCGATGATCCCCAGTGCGTCGTCGGCGTCGCGATAGGTCACTGTGACGCCGGGAGAGCGTTCGACCGCCACGCCGAAGCCGCGAGCATTGACGACCTTGAGGATGGGTTTCCCGCCCTGAAGCCCGAAACACCAGTAGACCCTGTTACCGCTGTCGCTGGTGACCGCGTAGCCGGCAGCCCGAGCCTCCCGCTCACCATCGCACTTCGGGGCTCGATCCTTGGAGATGCTCATGGCCGCATCCATGCGCTCAACTAGATCCCTCTTCACCCACTCGAGGAGTTCGTTCCACCGGTCGACAAACCAGTTTGGTTCTGACAGCCTGAGTTGGCCCCACCATGACGGCTTGGGGTGGCTCCACCT
>ENA-UOYA01003896-UOYA01003896.1-activated-sludge-metagenome-genome-assembly--contig:-NODE-3896-length-12965-cov-6.696747_pt1 | contig 12965 bp, 10 predicted proteins | sample MGYA00238163_ERZ764804 | MGnify/ENA primary metagenome ERZ764804 (study PRJEB28919, sample SAMN05720223) | activated sludge metagenome | isolation source: Anaerobic digester | place: Hong Kong...
ACGAGATACAGGCATGTGACTGGAGTTCAGACGTGTGCTCTTCCGATCTCAGCACAAGGGGCAGGGTCACGAGCGCATCCAACACCACGCGCGCGGCGAAGCGGCCCCGGGCCTGGGCGTAGGCGACCGCCAGGGCGACCGGGGCCCCGGCGAGGGTCGCCGCCGCGGCCACCTTCAGCGACAGCAGGACCGCCCCGAGGTCCTCGGGCGTCAGACTCATCGCGCCGCGACCACGGGCGAGACCTCGACGGCGACGCCCGCGGCGGCGAGCGACTGGGCTTCGGTCTCGGCCGGGTCGACCACCAGCCGCACAACGCTGAGGCCCTGGCGCGCGAGGTCGCTCAGGGCCTCGACGGTCCGATCTGCGGGCGCGAGACGCTCGGCGTCGCGGCGGGCCAGGGCGAGGATGTCGGGGTCGACCGGGGCGTCGGGGGCCAGCACGTCGGCCGCCGCCAGCGTCCGCACGGCCTTCAGGGTGAGAAGCTCGGCGGGCCCGCGCCCGGCGACATAGACGATCCGACCCCCGCCGCCCGTCGGCCCCGTCGACATCGCTTCACGCAGCAAGGTCTGGGCGCGGCCCAGGTCGCCGGCCATGGCGGCTTCAGCGGCCGGGCCGGTCAATTGGGCGCGCAGGAACGCCCGTCGCTGGGGCAGCGCCGGAAACGCGGCCCGCACGTCGTCCTGCATCGTCCGGAAGAGAGCCGCCACCCGCCCGGCGCCCTCCGGCACGCGCGCCTCGATGTCCTGCCTCAGGAGGGTCGCCAGCATCGGCGAAGCGCCCCCTGTTCCGATGGCCGCGACGACCTCGCCGCGATCGATCACCGCCGGCGTGGTGAAGTCGCAAAGGTCGGGCCGGTCGACCACGTTTACCGGCACGTTCGCCGCCTTCGCCGCCCGGCGCGCCGCCTGCACGAACAGCGGATCGGCGCTGGCCACGAAGGCCAGGACGGCGGTGCGATAGGCGCCGGCCAGGAAGGCCTGAGGGCCGTCCAGCCGCACGACCTTGGCCGGTGAGCCGTCGAACAGCCGCGCCTTGGCGTCGGCGGCCTCGCCTTCGCCGGCGATGACCACGGTGCGGCCGGCGAGGGGAAAAAAGGCGGGAAAGGCGTCCACGGATCAGATCCCGAAATCGGCGGCGGCCAGACGCTTCACTTCAGGCCCTCGACATAGGCGACAATGGCGGCCCGGTTCTTCGCATCGACGACCGCCGCCGTCATGCGCCCCTTCGGCGCGAAGGTCAGGGGCGCGGCCAGATAGGCGTCGAGCCGGTCCGCGGTCCACGTCCCGCCCTTGGCCTTCAGAGCAGCGGAGTACTTGAAGTCCGCCCGCCCCGCGACGGGGCCGCCGGCGACGCCCAGGAGGGTCGGGCCCATGGGCGTGCTGACCGTGCTGTGGCACGCCTTGCACTGCAGGGCGAAGAGCCGCGCGCCATCCGCAGCGACGGCGGGCGCGGCGGCCGCGAGGAGGGCCGCCAGGGCCAGGGCGAAACGACGCATGAAGAGCTCCAGGATGCGCGCGGGAGCCTAGCCCGACACGGACTGGACCGCCACCGAAGCTCAGGTTACGTTCCGCCGCTGAACGCTGTTCAGATTTAATCTCATAATATCGGGGGGCTAAGCCCATGGCCACGACGCTGGATGTCAATGGCAAGGCGATGACCGTGAAGGCGGCGCCGGGTACGCCGCTGCTCTGGGTGCTGCGCGACGAACTCGGACTGACGGGAACCAAGTTCGGCTGCGGGATCGCGCAATGCGGCGCCTGCACGGTGCTGGCCGACGGCCAGCCGATCCGCGCCTGTTCGACCCCGGTCGACGCCGTGGGCGGCGCCAAGATCACGACGATCGAAAGCCTCGGCGGCCAGCATCCGGTGCAGCAGGCCTGGGTGAAGCACGACGTGCCGCAGTGCGGTTACTGCCAGTCGGGCCAGATCATGTCGGCCGTGGCGCTGCTGACCGCCAATCCTTCGCCGAGCGACGCCGACATCGACGCGGCCATGGACGGCAACATCTGCCGCTGCGGGACCTATCAGCGCATCCGCGCCGCCATCAAGGACGCCGCCGGGGCCGCCCCGTCCGCGCCGCAAGCCTGACCGGAGGAGCTGTCATGAACGCACACGTGAAGCCCGCCGAAACCGGCGCCACCCGCCGGGACGTCGTCGTCGGGGCCACCCTGGCCGGCGGCGCGCTGCTGGTCGGCTGTTCGCCGGCCGACATGCTGGGCATGGGCGCCAAGACCGAGGTCGGCGCCTTCGGCCCCTTCATCAAGATCGCGCCCGACGGCGTGGTCACGGTGATCTCCAAGCACATCGAGTTCGGCCAGGGCAACCACGCCGGCCTCTCGGCCATCGTCGCCGAGGAGCTCGACGCCGACTGGTCGAAGGTCAAGGTCGAGCAGGCGCCCGCGAACACCAAGCTCTATGCGAACACCCTGATGGGCGCCCAGGGCACCGGGGGCTCGACCGCCATCGCCAATTCCTGGATGCAGCTGCGCCAGGCCGGCGCCGCCGCCCGGGCCATGTTCGTCCAGGCCGCCGCCGCCAAGCTGGGCGTCCCCGCCGGCGAGCTGACGGTCAAGGACAGCGTGATCAGCCACGCGGCTTCCGGCAAGTCGGCGACGTTCGGCGAGCTGGTGGCGGAGGCCGCCAAGGTGGCTCCGCCGGAAAAGCCCGTCCTGAAGGACCCCAAGGCCTTCACCCTGATCGGCACCGACCGCGTGCGACGCAAGGACTCCCAGGCCAAGAGCGAGGGCTCGGCCCGGTTCACCCAGGACGTCCAGATGCCGGACATGCTGACGGCGATGGTCGCCCACCCGCAGCGCTTCGGCGCCAAGGTGAAGTCGTTCGACGCGGCCGAGGCCAAGAAGATTCCGGGCGTCGTCGACGTGTTCGAGATCCCGTCCGGCGTGGCCGTGGTCGCCGAAAACACCTGGGCCGCCAAGCAGGGCCGCGAGGCCGTGAAGGTCGAGTGGGACGAGTCCGAGGCGGAGAAGCGCGGTTCCGACCAGATCCTGGCTATGTACAAGGACCTGGTGGCCGGCAAGGGCGTCACTGACAAGCTGAAGTGGCAGTCGTTCGACACCCGCGGCGCCGTGGACGACAAGACGACCGGCGCCCAGGTCTTCGAGGCGACCTACGACTTCCCGTTCCTCGCCCACGCGGCGATGGAGCCCATGAACTGCGTGGCCCAGGTCAAGGGCAACAACGCCAAGCTGACCTTCGGTTCGCAGACTCCGACCGTCGACCAGCTCAACACGGCGAAGATCGTCCTCAACCTGCCGGGGGCGATCGAGATCGAGACGCTGTTCGCCGGCGGCTCGTTCGGGCGCCGTACGAACTTCCAGTCCGACTACGTCGTCGAGTGCGTCCACATCGCCAAGAAGATCGGCAAGAACCGGCCGGTGAAGCTGGTCTGGACCCGCGAGGACGACATGCACGGCGGCTATTACCGGCCGATCGCGCACCACGCGGTCCGCGTGGTCACCGACGCCGAAGGCTATCCGTCCAGCTGGCGCCACCGCATCGTGACCCAGTCGCTGATGAAGGGCTCGCCGATCCCGACCAAGGGTCTGGACGAGACGGCGGTCGAAGGCTGCAAGGGCTCGCCCTATCTGAAGGCCACGCCCAATGTCGACGCCCAGGCGATCCTGCCCGAGACCGGCGTGCCGGTGCTCTGGTGGCGCTCGGTGGGCGCGACCCACACGGCCTATGTGATGGAGCACACCATCGACCAGCTGGCGAAGAAGGCCGGCAAGGATCCGGTGGAGTATCGCCGCGCCCTCTACACCAAGGCCGGCGCCAGCCGTCACCTCGCCGCCCTGAACCTCGCCGCCGAAAAGGCGGGTTGGGGCGCGCCGCCGACGGCCGGCTATGCGCGCGGCGTGGCGGTGCACGAGAGCTTCGGCTCGGTGGTGGCCCAGATCGCCGAGGTGAAGATGGAGAACGGCGAACCGCGGGTCGGCCGCGTCGTCGTCGCCGTCGACTGCGGCGTGGCCATCGCCCCCGATCAGATCGCGGCCCAGATGGAGGGCGGGGTCTGCTACGGCCTGTCCGCCGCCCTGTTCGGCGCGATCACCATGAAGGACGGCGTGGTCGATCAGGGAAACTTCGACAGCTACCGCGTGCTGCGCAATTCCGAAGCGCCGACGGTCGAGACCTACGTCGTGCCGTCCGGCAACGCGCCCAGCGGCGTCGGAGAGCCCGGCACGCCGGTCATCGCGCCGGCCGTGGCCAACGCCCTGCTGGCTCTGGACGGCGGCCAGCCGACCTTTGCGCTGCCGATCATGAAGGCCTGATCGTCGCCTCCAGACGCCGAGGCTGACGCAACGAAAAGCGACGTTGCGTCAGCCGAACACTCGTTTGATACTGAGGACCCGGGCGAGCGGAACCCGGGTCTTTTTATGCGCTCGCCCATACCGATTTTACGAATTTCTAGATAACCGTATGGGAGGACGCCGTGGCCTGGGATTTTGAAACCGACCCCGAGTTCCAGAAGAAGCTCGACTGGATCGAGGAGTTCATGCGCGAGGAGGTCGAGCCCCTCTCGCACCTGGGGCTCATCGCCCACGGCTCGGCCGGCCGCGCCAAGCTGATCAAGCCGCTGCAGGACAAGGTGAAGGCACAAGGCCTGTGGGCCTGCCACCTCGGCCCGGAGCTCGGCGGACAGGGCTTCGGTCAGCTCAAGCTCGGCCTGATGAACGAGAAGCTGGGCCGCAACAGCCTCGCCCCGACCATCTTCGGCTGCCAGGCGCCCGACACCGGAAACGCCGAGATCATCGCCCACTACGGCACCGAGGCCCAGAAGGAGCGCTGGCTGTGGCCGCTGCTGAACGGCGAGATCCGCTCGGCCTTCTCCATGTCGGAGCCGACCGGCGGCTCGGACCCCCTTACCTTCAAGACCCATGCGGTGAAGGACGGTCAGGACTGGATCATCAACGGTGAGAAGTGGTTCTCGACCAACGCCAAGTGGTCGAAGCTGCTGGTCGTCTATGCGATCACCGACCCGGACGCCAAGGATCCCTACCGGCGCACCTCCATCTTCCTGGTGCCGACCGACACCCCCGGGGTCGAGATCATCCGCAACGTGGGTGTCGGCGGGGGCGGCGAGATCGGCGGCGGCAACGAGGGCTATGTCCGCTACAACAACGTCCGCGTCGGCCCCGAGGCGCTGCTGGGCGACCGCGGACAGGCCTTCGTCATCGCCCAGGTCCGCCTGGGCGGCGGCCGGGTGCACCACGCCATGCGCACGGTCGGCGCCTGCAAGCACGCCCTCGACCTGATGTGCCGCCGGGCGGTCTCGCGGACCACACGCGACGGGCGGCTGTCGGACCTGCAGATGGTCCAGGAGCAGATCGCCGACAGCTGGATCGCGGTCGAGCAGTTCCGGCTGCTGGTCCTGCGCACCGCCTGGCTGATCGACAAGCACAAGGACTACAACATGGTCCGCAAGGACATCGCGGCCATCAAGGTGGCGATGCCCAAGGTCTACAACGACGTCGCCACCAAGGCGGCCCACCTGCACGGCGCGCTCGGCGTGTCCAACGAAATGCCGTTCATGCACATGGTGACCTCCAGCCTCGTCATGGGCATCGCCGACGGACCGACGGAGGTGCACAAGGTGACGCTGGCCAAGCAGGTGCTGAAGGACTACCGGCCCGACAACGATCTCTTCCCCAGCTACCACATCCCCAAGCTGCGCGAGGACGCCCAGGCCCGCTACGCCAAGGAGCTCGAGGAGCTCAAGTCGGAGTACGCCTCGCGGGCCCGCCGCGACCGCACGGACGCCTAGCCCGCCGCCGAGCCACAACGGGCCCGGCCCCGCGAGGGGCCGGGCCTTGACGGGCGCCCCGGACAACCACCGCGCCACTCATAGATGTCGCGATATAATCCGGCCAAACCCGTCACAAATCCCGAAATCGGGCCGGAATTCTGTAATAACAGTTCGCAAAACTGATCCATGATCTGAATATAAGTAATCTCATTACAGGCATAATGCTTACATTACGCCAAGATGACGGCGGCATTTGCCTAATGTGACAGCGCTTGTCGCAAACTTGTCGCGGATTTATTCTATCTGGACCCCCACACGACAAAGTGAGGGGTCCTATGAAGTACATTCCGTCCTTGCGCACGAGCCTCATGCTCGCAAGCGCACTCGTCGCCATCGCCGCCATGCCCGCGCGAGCCGCGGAGGCCGCTGCGGACGCAGCCGCCGACGACGGCGGCGCCCAGGTGAGCGAGCTGCTCGTCACCGCTGAACGGCGGGAGACCACGCTGCAGACGACGCCGATCGCCGTGTCTGTGATCGATCCCGCCGCCATCCGCGACCGCCATGTGGAAAGCCTGATCAGCCTCGCCGACGGCGCGATTCCCTCGCTGCGCGTCGCCACTTTCGAGGCCCGCCAGTCCGCCCTGACGGTCGGCATTCGCGGCATCGTACCCTTCGACGCCAACCAGACGGCGCGCGACCAGGGCGTCGGAGTCTATATCGACGGCGTCTATCTGGGCCGCCAGCAAGGCCTGAACGCGGCGCTGCTCGACGTCGAGCGCATCGAAGTCCTGCGAGGGCCCCAGGGCACGCTGTTCGGCCGCAACACCGAAGGCGGGGCGCTCAGCATCGTGACGCGGGCGCCGTCCAGCGAGTTCGGCGGCCGCATCGTGGCCGGCGTCGGCAACTACGGCAGCTACAATGGCGAGCTGCACGTCAATGTGCCGCTCTCAGACACGCTGGCGGTGAAGGTCGACGGCCTCGTCCAGCACCAGGACGCCACCACCAGCAACCCGCTGTCGGGTCAGGTCGGCTGGAACTACTACAACCGCACCGGCGCGCGCGTCGCGGCCCGCTGGACGCCGGTCGAGGGCCTCACCTGGGACCTGGCCTACGACAACGCCAAGGACGAGAACACGCCGTTCTACAGCCAGCTCGTCAGCTACAACCCGCTGGGCAAGCAGGTGCTGACCGTGGCCCAGATGCAGGCCAATCCGAAGGTTCCGGCCGGCTTCATCGCGCCCCTCCCCGCTCTGGTGGAGGTCCACACCGATCGCCAGGACGCCGCGGAGATCGGCGTGCCGCAGCAGCCCAGCGTCGACCGCACCAAGGGTTTCACCAGCATCCTGAAGTACGCGGTTTCCCCGGCGCTGGAACTTCGCTCGATTTCGGGCTGGCGCGAAGTCACCACCGAACAGTGGGACAATTCCGGCGGCGCCCACCGCGTGCCGTTCACGCCCAACGGCAAGTACGCCCGCTACAGCCTCTCGGACCTGTCGCAGAACCAGTTCAGCCAGGAATTCCAGGCGGTCGGCAGCCTGCCTCAGGTCGACTACATCGCCGGCGTCTACTACTTCCGGGAAAAGGCCCAGGAAGCGGCGGCCACGCCCTCGACCAACCAGTGGAACGCGACGGGCACGGCCTACACCATCCTCGACCCGCTGGCCCCGCTCGCCGGTTGGCAGCGTGAGGCCCGCCTCTGGCAGCGCGCCAGCATCGCGCACGCCGAGAGCTGGGCGGCCTACGGCCAGCTCACCTACACGCCCGCAGGGCTGGACGCCCTGCACCTGACCGCGGGCGGCCGCTGGACCAAGGACACCCGCGACGGCCTGCTCTACATGGTCGCCGGCAAGGTGACGAACTTCACGTTCGACTATGAGAACAGCCGCTTCGACCCGATGGTCACGGTCGCCTACGACGTTTCCGACGACCTGCACCTCTACGCCAAGTACTCCACCGGCTTCCGAGCCGGCGGCGCGAACGACCGCTCCCAGACTTTCGCCGCCTTCGGCCCCGAAGAGGTCAAGGCCTATGAAGTCGGCTCGAAGATGTACCTGTTCGACCGTCGGGTCCGGATGAACCTGGCGGCCTATCTGATGAACCGGACCGGCACCCAGACGGACTTCGACAACGTCGACACCAACCCGCTGAGCCCGACCTTCAACCTGCACACCGAGGAAACCCGCAACGCGCCGGGCGAATCGAAGATCAAGGGCTTCGAGGCCGAAATCACCGCCAAGCCGACCGAGGCCCTGACCCTCGGCCTCTCCTACGCCTATACCGACGTGAAGATCCCGGCGACGCCCAATCCGTTCCTCAACAACACGCCCTTCCCGGTGTTCGTGGTGTTCACCCCGCCCAACGCGGCGACCGCGTCCATAGACTACGAGACGCCGGTCTCCTTCGGGGGCGGAACGCTGCGCGCCCACCTGGACGCCAACTACGCCGACGCCCAGTACAGCTTCCAGTCCGAGCCGGTGAAGACGGACTCCAGCTTCATCGTCAACGCCGCCCTCGCCCTGGCCGACGTCACCATGGCGAACGGGACGAAGACGACCTTCAGGATCTGGAGCCGCAACCTGCTGGACGAGTCGCACATCTACCGCCGCTCGGCCGCCAACGCCGCGGTGCTGGGCGACTACGCGAACTTCAATCCGCCCCGCACCTTCGGGGTCGAATTCGACCTGAACTTCTGATCCGGGCGGCTCGCCCGCTCCACGCTCAGGGCCCGGCCGCCGCGAGGCGTCCGGGCCTTCTTGTCAGACGGCGGCGCCTCGCGGCAGGCGGATCTCGACCTTCAGCCCCGGTCGGGCGTCCGACAGGCGCAGTTCGCCCTCGTGAAGGCGCGCCACCGCCTCGACAAGCGCCAGGCCCAACCCGTGGCCGGGAGTGTTGCGGCTGGCGTCCAGGCGGCCGAAACGCCTGAGGGCGGTCGCGCGGTCGTCCTCGGCGACGCCAGGACCATTGTCGGCGACCGACAGGCTGACCTGGCCTTCGAACGTGTCCACCGCCACCCGCACCGTCGTGCCCACAGGGGTGTGGTGCAGCGCGTTCTCGATCAGGTTCAGCAGCGCCTGGGTGAGAAGCTGGCGATCGCCGTCGACATGCGCCGCGCCACCGGCGCTCCACAGCAGACTGCGATCGCCGTCGCGCGCGATGGGCTCCATCATCTCGGCGACCTCGGCGGCCAGCGCCGTCAGGTCCAGGCGTTCAAAGGCGGCCAGGCGCTCGCCCGCATCGATCTCCGCGATCCGCAGGACGGCGCCGAACATCCCCAGAAGCTCGTCAGCCATTGCAAGGGCGATCTCGGCCGCCTCCTGAGTCGGCCCCGCCTCGGCGCTGCGCTCAAGGCGCACCAGCTGGGCGCGCAACCGCGCCAGCGGAGCCCTCAGGTCATGGGCGATGTCGCTGGAGACGCTTTTCATCGCCGTCATCAGGCCGGTCACCCGGTCGAGCATGAGGTTGAATTCCGTCGCCAGGCGCCTGAACTCGCCGCGCTCGTTCACCGCTGGCAGGCGCTCGCTCAGGTCGCCCCGCATGATGGCGCGGACGGTGCGCCGCATCTGGGCGATGCGATGGACGAGGGCTAGGCTGAACAGGACCGTGCCGATCAGCAGGATGGCCACGATCGAACCCAGGCCGACCAGATAGATCCTTCGCCGCGCGGCGCTGTAGTTGTCGATGGGTTCGCTTTCGGCGACCACGGTCAGAATCAGACCGCCGCCGATGTCCCGGCGGAGCGCCCGCCCTTCGCTGACGCCGACAATGCCGGCCCGTGCGTCCAGACTGGAGAAGCCCATGGGCGGCTTGGGGCTCAGCACGATGTTGCCGCCGAGGCTCCGGCCGTCCCGATCCTCAAGCAGCATGCCGAGATCGGCGGTGTTTCGCGCCTTGCCGTGCTCGATCATCCGGCGCTTCACCTCGTCCGCGCGAGCCGGAAAGGCGGGTCCCGCCAGGACCTCGCTGGCGATGGCGAGGCGCCGGTCGACGACCGTCTGGATCGCAGCCCGGCTCGCGCTGTCCATGGCGAAACCGGTTATCACCACCGCGCTCAGCAGGGCCGCGATGAACACGGCGGCCAGCCCGCCGATCGACCGCAGCCACATGGGTCAGCCCCTCAGCATGTAGCCCACGCCCCGAAGGGTCTGGATCGGGTCCGGCTCGCCGTGGCTCGTCAGGCGGGCGCGAAGTCGGCGGACATAGGACTCGACGAGGTTGCTGCTCGGCTCGAAGTCGTAGCCCCAGACACGTTCTAGCAGCATCGCCCGCGTCAGCACCGTATCGGGGTTTCGGGCGAATTCGATCAGAAGGTTCAGCTCAAGCTTGGGCAGATCGACCGTGCGGCCGTTGCGCCAGGCCCGGAACCGGGTCGGGCTGACCGTGATGTCGCCGACCTGCAGCGTGTCGCCGTCGCTCTTCTTCCAGTCCCGGGCGCGCAGCGCCGCCTGGATCCGGGCGATCAGCTCGGCAGCCGGGGCCGGCTTGGCCACGTAGTCGTCCGCGCCCGCCTCCAGCCCCTCCACCTTCTCGGCGGACTTGCCGAGCGCGCTGACCATGACCACGGGGATCGTAACGCCGTCGTCGCGCAGCTGCTGGACCACCGACACGCCGTCGAGGCGGGGCAGCATGCGGTCGAGCAGGATCGCGTGGAAGCTCGCCGAGGCCACGGCCTGCAAAGCCTTTCCGCCGTCGCGCACCAGGGTCACGCTGTGCCCGAGGGCCCGTAGCTCATCCGCCGTCGCCTCGGCGAGCACCAGGTCATCCTCGACGACGAGGAGGTTGAGACCGGTCATCCTGCAGTCCTCCAACGCCCCCTGGGTCGGCTTGGATGTGCGACCGCCCGAAAGCCGCAAGCGTCCTGCCCGCGTCAGCATGCATGCGCGGACACGCCGCCCGGCGCCGTTCGGCCGGCCACCCGCCGTGATCGCCGCCGTTCTATGACACCTGCCCAGGTGGAGCAACGCGCGCCGCCTCCGGCCCGGCCCGAAGCCGCCAATTTCCCTGCGTCAACTTCCGCCGCCGCGACGGCCCAGGCACACTGCAGGCTTATGTGGCGGCGCCGCTCGTTGGAATCGCCCTTTGTTTTTCGCCCGTCCGGGCGCAAAAGCCTTCGCGCGTCCGCCCATCCGGACCGCCGCCGCTGCAAGGGAGACGGCCGCATATGAACGCTCAGGGGAAGGCCCCGCTGATCCTCGGCCTGGGCGGCACGATCCGCGCCGGATCGTCCACTGAAAAGGCCCTGGCCGTGGCGCTGCGCGCCGCCGAGGCGGCCGGCGCCCGGACACGGTTGCTGGGCGGGGAATTCCTTTCGGGACTGCCGATTTTCGATCCGCGGCCGGGCGATGTGACGCCGGCCCAGCAGGCTCTGGCCGACGCCGTGCGCGAAGCCGACGCCATCATCGTCGGCAGCCCAGGCTATCACGGTTCGATTTCCGGGGTCGTCAAGAACGCCCTGGACACCCTGGAACTCACCCGCTCCGATCCGGCGCCGTATTTCCAGGGCAAGGCCGTGGGCTGCGTCATCACCGCAGACGGCTGGCAGGCGGCGGGCACGACATTGACCGCGCTGCGAAGCATCATACATGCGCTGCGGGGATGGCCGACGCCCTACGGGGCGGCGCTGAACACCACCGGCGGCCTCTTCGACGACGCCGGCGCGTGCCGTGACCCCAAGGATGCGGGGCAGCTCGCCATGGTCGCCCAGCAGGTGGTCGAATTCGCCCGCATGCGGGCCGGAGCGCAGGCATGACGACGAAACGTCCCTATCTGGTCCAAACGAGCGGCGAAGCCGCCGCGAACGAAGGCTCCGTCAGCATGGAAAGCGCGATCTCCCCGATCGAGGACATCATCGAGGACGCCCGCAACGGCCGGCCCTACATCCTGGTGGACGCGGAGGACCGCGAGAACGAAGGTGACGTGATCATCCCGGCGCAGTTCGCGACGCCGGAGCAGATCAACTTCATGGCCAAGCACGCGCGGGGCCTGATCTGCCTGTCGATCACCGCCGAGCGGGCGCGCCAACTGCGGCTGCCGCCGATGGCCTCGGACAACCAGTCGGGCCATGGCACGGCGTTCACGGTCTCGATCGAGGCGCGCGAAGGCGTGACGACAGGCATCTCGGCCCATGACCGGGCGCACACCATCGCGGTGGCGGTCGATCCGACCAAGGGGCCGGACGACATCGTCGCACCTGGCCACGTCTTCCCGCTGGTGGCCAAGGACGGCGGCGTGCTGGTCCGTGCCGGCCACACCGAGGCGGCCGTCGACATCAGCCGCATGGCCGGCCTGAACCCGGCCGGGGTGATCTGCGAGATCATGAAGGACGACGGGTCCATGGCGCGCCTGCCGGACCTGATCGGCTTCGCCCAGCTGCACGGCCTGAAGATCGGCACCATCGCCGACCTGATCGCCTATCGCCGCCGCACCGAGCGCCAGGTCGAGCGCGTGCTAGAGACCCCGTTCGATTCCGCCTATGGCGGCCGCTTCCGCATGGTCGTCTACCGCAACATCATCGAGGGCGTGGAGCACGTGGTGCTCACCCGCGGCAAGATCGATCCGGACAAGCCCACCCTGGTGCGCATGCACCGCGTCGACTTCGCCGCCGACATGCTGGGCCACGTCGAGGCCCGCCGCGACTATGTCGCCCGCGCCCTGCAGGCCATCGCCGACTATGACGGCGCCGGCGTCGCGGTCTTCATCCGCGACTCGAACCCCAACTGGATCTCCGAGCGCTATGGCCAGGGCCAGTCGGACGAGGCCCGCGGCGACAGCATCCTGCGCGACTACGGCATCGGCGCGCAGATCCTCCTCGATCTCGGCGTCCGCGACATGATCCTGCTGTCCAACTCCGCCACTGTCCTGCCCGGCTCGGGCGGCTATGGCCTCAAGATCGTCGGGCGCCGCAGCTTCAGCTGAAGGCGCCGCCCGATCGCGCGCCGGCGGAGCGACGATTGTCGTTTTCTTGCAGGCGGAACGGGCTTATACGGAACGGCAACACCCCGCGCCCGGCCGAAAGGTCGGGCGCCGTCATTTCGGAGCCCTCTCCATGACCGAGATCCTGATGCCGAAGGCGACCGCCGTCTGGCTGGTCGACAACACCTCGCTGACCTTCGATCAGATCGCCGACTTCTGTGGCCTGCACCCCCTCGAAGTGAAGGGCATCGCCGACGGCGAGGTCGCGCGCGACATCCGCGGCGCCGACCC